>Ga0118677_10005232_pt1 | contig 22847 bp, 14 predicted proteins | sample AliMusrvi5mmetaG_FD_86154 | JGI IMG/M metagenome (GOLD analysis project Ga0118677, IMG submission 86154)
GGCAAGGCCCACACGCTCGTCACCCAACCCATCCCACCCATCACGGTGCGCGTGCTGGCACGCGGTAACTGGCAGGATGAAAATGGTGAAATCGTGCCGCCCGCGACACCGCATTTCCTGCCCGGAATTGACCGGACCGGCGAAGGCCGCGCCACCCGCCTGGACCTTGCGAAGTGGCTGTGCTCGCCGCAGAATCCCACCACGCCACGCGCCGTGGTGAACCGCATTTGGAAACAATTCTTCGGCACCGGCCTGTCCAATGTGCTCGACGATCTCGGTGCTCAGGGAGAGATGCCCAGCCACCCTGAATTGCTCGACTGGCTGGCCGCGGAGTTCCGCGACAGCGGCTGGGACTTCCAACACATGGTCAGGCTCATTGTCTCGAGCCAAACCTACCAGCAAAGCAGCCGCCTGCGCCCTGAACTGCGCGACGTCGATCCTAACAACCGCCTGCTCGCCTCGCAAAACCCGCGCCGGTTGGACGCGGAGTTCGTGCGCGACAACGCGCTTGCGATCGCCGGCCGCCTCAATCTCGAAGTGGGTGGGCCAAGCGTGAAGCCATACCAGCCGGAGGACTACTACGCTAATCTGCAGTTCCCCAACCGCGACTACATTGCCGACATCGATGACCGCCAATGGCGGCGAGGTGTCTACATGCACTGGCAGCGCACCTTCCTGCATCCCATGCTGGCCAATTTCGACGCGCCCAACCGCGATGAATGCACATGCAACCGCACCGTTTCCAACACGCCGCAGCAAGCGCTGACGCTGCTCAACGATCCCACCTTCGTCGAAGCCGCTCGTCTGCTCGCCGAGCGGGTGCTGCGAGAATGCCCGGGCAGCGACGAGAGCCGTATCAACCATGCCTATGAACTCGCGCTGGGGCGGCTGCCCAAGGACAGGGAGCGCCAGTCGCTCACAGACTTTTTGAAGACCCAACGGCAGCAGTTCGGCGATGGTTCATCCGATCCTGGGAAGCTGCTCCGCGTCGGTCTCACTCCCTCCACCAGCAAAGAGACCCCAAAGGAACTGGCGGCATGGACCTCGCTGGCGCGCGTGGTGCTGAACCTGCACGAAACCATCACACGGTATTGAATACTGCCATGAATCCCTTCACCAGCCCCGATTTCCAGCAAAGCATCGCCCGCCGTGCCTTCCTCCAGCAGTCCGCCTATGGCATGGGCGGCCTGGCTTTTGCCTCGATGCTTGAGCAATCCCAAGGCGCTGACCGCTGGACCGGCGCCCTGACGAAGCCGCACTTTCCGATCAAGGCGCGGCGGGTGATCCACCTGTGCATGGCAGGCGGCCCCTCGCATCTGGAGACCTTCGACTGGAAGCCTGAGCTCAAGAAGCTCGATGGCAAGGCCTTCCCGGAGTCCCTGACCAAGGGCCAGCAGATTGCCCAGCTTCAGGGCGCGGTCCTCAAGGCTCGCGGGGCATTCTGCGATTTCAAAAAATTCGGGCGCTCGGGGCTGGAGATGTCCGAACTGTTTCCGCACATCGGCGGCCTCGCGGATGATCTGTGCATGGTGAAATCCATGCAGACGGAGCAGATCAACCACGACACCGCCCATGCCTTCATGAACACGGGAAGCATCATCAAGGGCCGCCCCAGCATGGGCTCGTGGCTGCTCTATGGCCTGGGTTGCGAAACCGAGGAACTGCCCGGCTTTGTCGTTCTCACATCCGCAGGCAAGATCGGCCAGCAGCCGGTCTCAGCGCGCCAATGGTCCAGCGGGTTCCTGCCGAGCAAGTTTCAGGGCATCCAGCTTCAATCGAAAGGCAACGCTGTACATTACCTCGGCAGCCCCGATGGGGTGTGCCAGAGCACCCAGCGCCAGGTCATCGAGGAAGTAAATCGTCTCAACGGCATGCTCGGCGAGGAGCGGCTGGACCCGGAAATCCAGACTCGCATCGCCCAGTACGAACTTGCTTTCCGCATGCAGTCCTCCGTGCCGGATTTGACTGACATGTCCAAGGAACCCCAGCACATTCTCGATATGTACGGCGTGAAAAAACCGGGCGACGGCAGCTATGCCTCCAACTGCCTGCTGGCCCGGCGGCTCGCCGAAAAAGGCGTGCGCATGATCCAGCTCTACCACCGTGCCTGGGATCATCACGGCAATTTGGTGGAGGGCATGAAGCAGGCCGCGCAAGACGTGGACCAGTCAACCGCCGCGCTGATCAGCGACCTCAAACAGCGCGGCCTGCTGGAAGACACGCTGATTTTGTGGGGCGGCGAATTTGGCCGCACGCCCATGGGCCAGGGCACCGGCCGCGACCACCACATTCTCGCCTTCTCCGTTTTCATGGCCGGCGGCGGCGTGAAACCCGGCGTCAGCTATGGCAGCACGGATGAACTCGGCTACCGCGCCGTGGAAAACGTCGTCAGTGTTCATGACCTGCATGCCACCATGCTGCAGTTGATGGGCATTGATCACAAGCGTATGACCGTTAAGTATCAGGGCCTCGACATGCGGCTCACCGGCATCGCAGGAAACCCGGTCAAAGGGCTGATCGCCTAACACGCCCTTTCCATCTCCCATTCCAGCCTGTAAATTCTACCTCTCATGCCGCCCGCCATCGCCGACGACCGCTCCACCGTTTTCACCCACATTCGTGAAGCACTTGCCCAGTATGACGGCAAGGCAAAAACGACGCTGCCGGAATGGGACCCTGCCTTCATCGTGTGCAATCCGCCCAAAGTGTTCGACAGCCTCGTCGAGCACTTCCGCTTCAAATTCGAGGCCACCGGCGGTATCGTGGTCCAAGGCTGGGCTGAGCTGCTCGCCTTCCTGCAAACCCAGGACGTGCAACGCGGCTATGCTGATCCGGCCTTCGCCGCCGAAGTGAAGAGCCTGCCCTTTGCCATCGAACACGAGCTGGACCGGGCGCGCATCGATGAATACCAGTTTGGCATCACCCGTGCCTGCGCCGCCATTGCCGAAACCGGCTCCATGATTCTCACCGAGACCGGCTCGTCGTCACGCCTCGGCGCCCTCTCGCCCTGGCTGCATGTGGCGGTGTTGGAGACGCGCCATATTCTGCCCGACATGCCGAGTGCCATCGCCGACTTCGGCAACGAGCGCTCGAACCTGTTTGTCACCGGCCCATCCAAGACCGCCGATGTCGAGGGCATCCTCATCCAGGGCGTGCATGGCCCCGGGGTGCAGGTTTGTTGTCTCGTTTAAAGACAAGAGACTTGAAGACAGAAAACCTGATTCTGCTCCCGTATTGTCCATTCTCTCCCTCGCCTTTTCCCATCTCCCTCTCATGAACCAAATCGACCTCGCCAACAAGAAAGCCATCGTCACCGGAGCCGCGCGCGGCATCGGCTATGCCATCGCCGAACGCCTGCTCCAATCCGGTGCCTCCGTCAGCATCTGGGATATGGACGCGAATGCGATGGCCGAGGCCGCACTCGAACTTTCCAAGATCGGACCCGTGCATGTGGCGCAGGTGGATATCACCAGCGAATCATCCACGGAAGCCGCTGCCGCGAGCACATTTGAAGCCTTCGGCCAGATCGACTTGCTGGTGAACAATGCCGGCATTGCCGGCAGCACCGCGAAACTCTGGGAGCTGCCCGTGGCCGAATGGCGCAAAGTGGTGGAGATTGACCTGATCGGCCCCTACCTCTGCTGCCGCGCCGTGGTGCCGCACATGCTCAAGGGCGGCTATGGCCGCATTGTCAACATCGCCAGCGTCGCTGGCAAGGAAGGCAACCCCAACGCCTCGCACTACAGTGCCGCCAAGGCCGGCGTCATTGCCCTGACCAAGTCCCTGGGCAAGGAGCTCGCGCAGTCGAACATCCTCGTGAACTGCATCACGCCCGCCGTGATCGAAACGGACATCCTCAAGCAGGTGGGCCAGAAGCACATCGACTACATGCTTTCCAAAATCCCCATGAATCGCTTCGGCCAGAAGCACGAAGCCGCCGCCATGGCCGCCTGGCTGTGCTCGGAAGACTGCTCCTTCACCACCGGATCAGTGTTCGATTTGTCTGGTGGCAGGGCCACGTACTGACCGCAGGTTCCCGGTTTCCGGTTGGGAGGTTGTTCGGTTTGTCGGTTTCCCTTTTCACTTACCCCTTTTCACTTTTCTACCCATGAAACTCATTCGCTTCCACGACGCCGCCGGCGCGACCCGCTACGGCTCCCAGCAACCTGACGGCAGCGCCTTGCTGATCGAGGGCGACATCTTCGGCTCTTACAAGGTGACCGGCACAAAGGCCGAAGTGACAAAGCTGCTAGCTCCCATCATGCCCACCGGCATCCTTTGCATCGGCCTGAATTACCGGCTGCACGCGGCTGAGAGCGGGGCCAAGATCCCTGAGTTTCCTGTGCTGTTCATGAAAACGCTGGGAACCGTGCAGAACCCTGGTGACCCTATTGTGCTGCCCACGCATCTCAAGAGCAACCAGGTCGATTATGAGTGCGAACTCGCCGTCGTCATCGGCAAGGCCGCCAAGAATGTAAGCAAGGAAAACGCGCTGGATTACGTGCTCGGTTACACCTGCGCCAACGACGTCAGCGCGCGCGACTGGCAGCGCACCTTCGGTGGCAGCCAGTGGTGCCGTGGCAAGACCTTCGACACCTTCTGCCCGCTCGGCCCCGTGCTCGTCACCACCGATGAGATCACCAACCCCAACGAGCTGGGCATCAAGACCATCCTCAATGGTGAGACCATGCAGGACTTGAACACGAACGACATGATCTTCGATGTGCCCACCCTCATCGCGTTCCTCAGCGGCAGCACCACGCTGCTGCCGGGCACGGTCATCCTGACCGGCACCCCGCAGGGCGTCGGCATGGCCCGCACCCCGCCCGTGTGGTTGAAGGCTGGCGACACCGTCACCATCGAAATCGAGAAGATCGGCTCGCTCACCAACCCCGTTGTGGATGAAGCCTGAGAGCTCGCGAGCAGACAGGCTGATCAGACATCGTTGGAGTTGCGCGTTTCACTCTAGCCCCCCGGCGGTCGACGCCACGCCTGCCTCCAAGACTCAATGCACCCCCACGCTCCAGGGTGACCGGCTGAAGCCTTGACTCCAACGATGGCTGTCATCGCGCGGGGTATCATCAGACATTTTTGTATTTTCTCTGTCCGGTTCCGTCATTTCGTGTGGGCAGTTGACTCACGCACCGCTCTCTGATGGAATGCCTGCCTTTAACAGCAGCCGGCGTTCCCCCAGTACATCGCTGCATGAAGCCCTTGAACCTGCCCGTATTGACCGCTCCCCACGCCGCCTCTTTTTTCCTATGATCAAACACCGCATCCTGCTCGCCCTCCTCGCCGTCGCGGCCTTGCCGCTGCAAGCGCAGACGCTGGAACTCAAGAAAGGCGATCACATCGCCGTCATTGGCAACACGCTTGCCGACCGCCAGCAGCACTTCGGGTGGCTGGAATCCTTGATCCTCAAGGCCAATCCCGATCTCGATCTCACCGTGCGCAACCTCGGCTTCTCCGCCGATGAGCTCACCGTGCGTCCGCGCTCTGCCGATGTGCCGCCGACCGAGGAATGGCTTGCCAAGGAGAAGACGGATGTGGTGCTCGCGTACTACGGTTTCAACGAATCCTTCAAGGGCCCGGAGGGGCTCGCCAAGTTCAAGGCCGATCTGGACGCCTTCATCAAGACCACGCTCAAGGCGCAGTATAACGGCAAGGCTTCGCCCCGGCTGGTGATCCTCTCGCCCATCGCGCAGGAGAATATGAATGATTCGAACTACCCGGACCCCACGGCCAACAACAAGAACATCGCGGCATACACAGCGGCGATGGCCGAGGTGTCCAAGGCCAACGGCACACCCTTCGTCAATCTGTTTGAGGCCTCGCAATCCCTCTACGGCAAGTCCAGCGCCACGCTCACGCACAACGGCCTGCACATGACCGATGAAGGCGACAAGCAGCTCGCGCCCTTGCAGTACAAGGGCCTGTTCGCCAAGGACGCCCCCAGTACCGACGATCCTCTGGTGAAAAAGATCCGCGAAGCCGTGATCGACCGCAATGTGGAATGGCGTCACATCTATCGCAGTGTGGACCAGTTCAACATCTGGGGCGACCGCTCGCGCATCCCTTACAAGAACGCGAATGATCCTTCCTTCCCGGGCGTGACCAACCACACCACCATTATGGAGGAATTCGCGCAGCGCGAAGTCATGGTTGCCAACCGCGACAAGCGCGTATGGGCCGTGGCCAAAGGCGGCGATCTGAAGGTGGAGGACAACAACCTGCCCAAGGTGACCCCGGTGCCGCCGAACAAGGGCGATGTGAAGCCCTACCTCGATCCGCAGGAAGCGATCAAGACGTTGAAGGTGCCGGCGGGTTGCAAGATCGAACTCGTGGCTTCGGAGAAGGATTTCCCCGAGCTCATCAATCCCGTGCAAATGAACTGGGACACCAAGGGCCGCTTGTGGGTCGCCGCCTGGCCGAACTATCCTGAAACCAAACCGGACACCAAGGACTTCGACAAGCTGCTGGTGTTCGACATCGATCCGAAGACAGGCAAGGCTATCAAGTGCACCCACTTCCTGGAGAACCTGAACTGCCCCACCGGCTTCCAATTCTACAAGGACGGAGTGCTGGTCATGCGCTCTCCCTGCCTGGAATACTGGCGCGACACCGATGGCGACGGCAAGGCTGACACCGTGGAGCGCATCCTGGACGGCCTCGATGCCGCAGACTCGCATCATGAGACTAACTCCATGTGCCTGGAGCCCGGCGGCGCCACCTATTGCAGCGATGGCGTGTTCCACCGTACCAACGTCGAAACCGCCGTGGGCCCGGTGCGCAACGTCAACGGTGCCATCTACCGCTTTGAACCCCGCACCGGCAAGTTTGAGCGCTACATTCCCTATGGCTTTGCCAATCCCCACGGTCGCGTGTTCGACTACTGGGGCAATGACATCATAACGGATGCCACTGGCAACGCCAATTACTTTGGCCCTGGCTTCAGCGGCTTCCTCAGCGAAGGCGCCCACCCAAGCTACAAGCAGTTCTGGGACCGCCCCTCGCGCCCCTGCCCCGGCACCAACTTCCTCACCAGCCGCCACTTCCCAGATGACTGGCAGGGCCTGTTCCTGAATTGCAACGTGATCAGCTTCCAGGGCATCTTCCGCGCGAAGATCACCGAAGACGGCTCCTCCCTGCACGGCGAAACCATTGATCCGCTGCTCGAAGCCGACATCACGCAAAACCCGAACTTCCGCCCCTCCGGCGTGACCGTGGCCCCCGATGGCTCCTTGTATGTGATGGACTGGTCACAGCAGTTGATCGGCCACTTGCAGCATCACCTGCGCGATCCTAACCGAGGTCATGAGCATGGCCGCATCTACCGCATCACCTATGAAGGGCGCCCGCTGCTACCGGTCAAGAAGATCGACGGCGAACCGATCGAGAAGCTTCTCGACCTTCTGAAAGAGCCTGAGAACGACGTCCGCACGCGCACCAAGCTCGAACTCGGCAAGCGTGACTCCAAGCAGGTCACGGTGGCCGTGAGCGACTGGGTCTCCAAGCTGGACAAGAGCGAGCCCACCTATGAGCACAACGTGCTGGAAGGCCTCTGGGTGCATCAGTGGCACAACATCGTCGATACCGGCCTGCTGGAGCAGGTGCTCAAGAGCAAGGACCCGCGTGCCCGTGCCCAGGGTGTGCGCGTGCTCTGCTACTGGCGCGACCGCGTGCCAAATGCGCTCGCCCTGCTCAAGGTGGCCGTGGCCGACGCCGCCCCGCGGGTGCGCCTCGAAGCCGTGCGTGCCCTGAGCTTCTTCAACGGAGCCGACGTGCACCAAGCCATCAGCGTTGCCTATGACGTCCTGCGCAAGCCCACCGATTATACCATCGAGTACTGCTTCAAGGAGACCATGAAGCAACTCCAGAGTCTTCAAAAGGAGAAGACCCTGCCCAGCGATCCCGAGCTGGTGGCCACGCTGATCAGCAAGATGGACGACAGCGAACTGGACGGCCAGCCCAACGTGGAAACCGTGCTCAATGCCAAGCTGGAGCGACGCAGCTATGACGTCGGCAAGCGTGGCTCGATCATCAACGAACTGGCCAAGCTGCATAAGAGCGACAAGGTGACGGAGATCGTTGCCGCTTATAAGCGTCTGGATGCCGCCAGCAACAGCGGTGCCGCGAACGAGCTGACCAAGGTGCTCACCTCCACCGCGCCTGCCGACCTCGCCAAAAGCCGGGCGGCACTGGTGGAACTGGCAGACAAGGCCAAACACGGCGAAGCGCGCAAGGCCGCCTGGGCCGGGGTGCTGATCGCCGATGGCAAGGCTGATGCCGCCTGGGATGCAGCCAGCACAGCGCACGCCACCGAGGCTCTCATTCAAGCCATCGCGGTGGTGCCCAATCCCGCCCTGCGCGCCGAGTTCCAGCCCAAGCTGGTGGCCGCGCTGGCCAAGGCCAAAGGCGGCACGCTCAAGGCCATTCTCACCGCCCTGCCCCTCATGGGTCCCGCCAATGCCTCAGCCAACTTCGCGGTGCTGGCCAAGCACCTCATCGAAGGCAAGGAGCGCAATACGGCCGTGGATTCAATCCGCCAGCTTCCGCACGAATCTTGGGACAAAGCGCAGGCCGCCCCCATCGCCCAAAGCCTGCTGGCTTATGCCAAGACCGTTCCCACCGGCAAGCGCACGGAGCAGAACTTCGTCGAACTCAGCCAGCTCGCCATCGACATGGCCGGCCTCGCTGGCAACCCCGGTCTGCGCAAAGAACTGCGTGGGCTCGGCGTCAGCGTGTTCGTGGTCAAGACCGTGCGTGAAGGGCTCAAGTACGACACGACCCGTCTCGTGGTGGAGAAGGGCAAGCCGTTCGAGATCATCTTTGAAAACAGCGATGTGATGCCGCACAACCTGCTCATCACCGAGGGCGGCAAGGCGGTCGAGCTCGGCGTGGCGACGATGACCAAGGGACCGAACGAGAAGGACAAGCAGGGCCGCCAGTACGTGCCCAAGAACTACAAGCTCATCGAGGGCACCAAGCTGCTCGAACCCGGACAGAAGCAGAAGATCCAGCTCAAGGCCCCTGGCAAGGAAGGCAATCTTGACTTCGTCTGCACCTTCCCCGGTCACTTCATGACCATGCACGGTGCCATCGTGGTGACCAAGGATGTGGATGCCTATCTGGCCGAGAACCCCACCGCCCCCGCCCTGCAGGTGCTCATGCCGCCCACACCGTCCAAATAGTCATCGCGCCGGTCGATCTTTACAGCGGCTGTCTTCCACCCGGGAGGCAGCCGCTTTTTTTGCGCCGTTTTGAGACGCGCCGAACCGTTTTGCCTGCCATGAAGGCGCGCTCCACCACAACGGCCAAATAGCACGATTCGTGCCGCAAATCCGTCTGGCTGCGAGGTTGCACGCGGGTCATGATGGTTTATTCAGCAGAGTGACCTCCGTTTTTCCTCCGCTGCGCGTTCACCCAGGCAGGCAGTTCCCTCTGGGTGCCACCCCGTCGCCCGCCGGCACCAACTTCGCCGTCTGGTCGCGGCATGCCACCGCGATTGACGTGTGCCTGTACCATCCCTCGGCCCCGGACTGTGAGTATGCACGTGTGCGGCTCCAGCGGGGCGAGATGGATGTATGGCACATTTTGGTGGAAGGACTCCCCGCCGGCATGCTTTACGGATATCGCGCCCACGGGCCGCACCTGCCGGCCAACGGACTGCGCTTCAATGCCAACAAGCTCCTGCTTGATCCATACGCAAAAGCCGTGGCCGGTTTGCCCAACGGCACGAACGACATGTTGGGCCGCGACGGGCCGGACACCGGGAATGGCATGCTCGACAACGGTGCCACTGCTCTTAAGGCCGCTGTGATCGACGATGCCTTCGACTGGGAGGGCGATGAGCCGCTTCACCTGCCCTGGGCTGGCACAGTCATTTACGAGATGCATGTGAAGGGCTTCACCAAGCTGCACCCCGAGGTGCCGGAGAGCCGCCGAGGGACCTATGCGGGCCTCGCTGAACCAGTGGTGGCGGACTACCTGAAATCAATGGGCGTGACGGCGGTGCAGCTTCTTCCGGTCCATCAGCATCTCGATGACGGCTGGCTGCTGGGCAACGGGCTCACGAACTACTGGGGTTACAACACCGCCGGCTTCTTCGCCGCGCACAACACCTACGCGGCCGCACAGACGCCGCAGGAGCAGGTGAACGAGTTCAAGATGATGGTCAAAGCGTTCCATCGTGCCGGCCTGGAGGTCATCGTGGATGTGGTGTACAACCATACCGCCGAAGGCGATGAAAACGGCCCCACGCTGATGCTGCGCGGTCTGGACAACATCAGCTACTACGCCCACCACAGCACCGAAACCGGCCTGTACTACCTCAACTATACGGGTTGCGGCAACACCGTGGCATCCTTCGAACCGCCTGCGCTCAAGCTCATCCTCGACAGCCTGCGCTACTGGGTCGAGGTAATGCATGTGGACGGCTTCCGCTTCGACCTGGGCGTGACCGTAGGCAGGGACCGCGACGGCTTCCGCGGCGACAGCGTGTTCTTCATGGCGTTGCGCCAGGACCCGGTGCTGGCGAACGTGAAGCTCATCGCCGAGCCCTGGGATCTAGGCCCTGACGGCTACCGTGTGGGCGGCTTCCCTGAGCCGTGGCGCGAGCTTAATGGCAAGTTCCGCGATGCGGTGCGCCGCTTCTGGCGCGGGGATGGCAACGTGGTCCCGGAGTTCGCCAAACGCCTCTGCGGCAGCGACGACCTGTATGGGTGGAAGTCTCCCCTGGCCACCGTCAACATGCTCACCTCGCACGATGGCTTCACCCTGCGCGATCTGTCCACCTATACGCAGAAGCACAATGAGGCGAACGGTGAGGACAACCGCGACGGCGACAACGACAACCACTCCGTCAACCACGGCGTGGAGGGCGAATCCCAGGACGCCAGGATCAACGTCCTGCGCGAACGTCACCGCCGCAACATGATGGCCACCATGTTTTTTTCCCAGGGCATCCCCTTCATCACCGCAGGCGATGAGCGTGCCCGCACTCAGAAGGGCAACAACAATGCGTATTGCCAGGACAACGCGCTTTCTTGGATCGACTGGACTCCCACCGCCGTGTCTGAGCGTTTTCTCTGCTTCGTGCGGCAACTGGCGGACCTGCGCAAGCAACACCCGGTGTTGCGCCGAAACTGGTTCTTTGACGGGCAGAAAAACCCTGTCACCGGGCATCGCGACATCATCTGGCTCTCCGAAGGGGGCCGCATTATGTCTCGTGCGGAATGGTATCAGCCCCGGCGCACGCTGCTGGGTGCAATGATGCATGACCATGACACCGCACTTCTGCTGCTGTTTAACAACGATGCAAATGCCAGCAACTTCACGGTGCCGGCAGGGACCTGGCAAACGCTCCTGGACACCACCTCGCATGACGGTTTTGTCAATGCGCCCCCCCTCGCTTCAACCATGTACTGCGTGGGCGCGCATTCGGTCGTATGCCTGAAGGGGACAAATGTTGACTGGCGCTTTGAAGATCCGGAGTAGCGCCCGCGCTCGTGCCCCCTCCTTCCACCCCGGCGACGACCATGTGCAAACACTGAAAACTGTTCCGCTAGTTCGTGCAAGACCATGAGGAAACTGAGGCACCCAGTCCGTATTAAAGCGACCCTGAACGGTTCCAACAAGTGCTCGACATCGTCTGAAATCGCTGCAAGCACCTCCCTCCACCCCATTCAAACACAGCTTCCGTGAACATCGTCACCCCCGAATTCCTCGACCAACTACGTGCCGTGCTAGGTCACGAGCAGGTGATCACCGCGCAAGAGGACCTGATCCCCTACAGCTTTGATGGCACCGCCGCGCTCAAGCACATGCCCGGCGCGGTCGTGTTCCCGGTCAACGGTCCGCAGGTGGCCCAGTGCGTGAAACTTGCCATCGCGGCGCAGGTGCCCGTGGTCACGCGCGGCTCTGGCACAGGTCTCAGCGGTGGCAGCGTCCCCTTGAATGGCTGTCTGGTCATCTGCCTCGTGCGCATGGACAAGATCCTGGAGATCGATGCCAGCAACCTCACCCTGCGTGCGCAGTGCGGCGTGATTACCAAGGAAATCGACGATGCGGCCGCCGCCATCGGTCTGTTCTACCCGCCGGACCCGGGTTCGATGAAGATCAGCACCATCGGCGGCAATGTCGCGGAGAACTCCGGCGGCCTGCGAGGACTCAAGTACGGGGTCACCCGCGACTACGTCATGGGCATGGAAGTGGTGCTGCCCGGCGGCGAGCTCGTCTTCCTTGGTAACAAGTGCGTCAAGGATGTGGCGGGCTACTCGATGAAGGATCTGTTCATCGGCAGCGAAGGCACGCTTGGCATCATCACTGAGGTGCTTATCAGGCTGCTACCACGCCCTGCAGCCCGCAAAACCATGCTGGTGCTGTATGACTCGATGGAGGCCGCCGCTGAAACCATCTCCGCCATCATCGCCGCGCGCATCATCCCATGCACCCTGGAATTCCTCGACCGCATGACGGTCGGCTGCGTGGAAGCCTTCGCCCAGATCGGCCTGCCCACGGATGTCGAAGCCCTCGTCCTCATGGAGACTGACGGCCATCCAGTTGTCGTGGAAGACGAAGCTGCAAAGATGATCGAACTCGCCCGCAAGCATGGTGCGCGTGAAGTCAAAGTCGCTGCGGATGAAGCTGAGGGTGCCCGTCTTGCCAGCGCCCGCCGCAGTGCGTTCTCTGCGCTGGCGCGGATGAAGCCCACAACCATCCTCGAGGACGTGACGGTGCCACGCAGCGAACTCGCCCGCATGGTGGCGCACATCAATGCCGTGGCCCGCAAGCACCAGCTCCTCATCGGCACCTTCGGCCACATGGGCGACGGCAACTTGCATCCTACTTTCCTGACGGACGAACGCGATCACGACGAAATGCACAGGGTGGAACTGGCGCTGGAGGAAATTGTGGATGAAACCCTCCGACTTGGCGGAACGGTCACCGGCGAGCATGGCGTGGGCCTGGCCAAAAAGGCCTTTCTCAAACGCCAGCTGGGAGACGACAGCTACGAACTCATGCGCACGGTGAAGCGGGCGCTCGACCCCACGGGGCTCCTGAATCCAGGAAAGATTTTTGATTAAACGGATCAGTGGCGCACGCACGCCCTATGGCCACGCTTGCCACCAGCCTCCGCAAAGGCGAGAGTGAGGGCCCGTTTCATCCCATGCGCCTGTCTTTATGTCTCACCTTCCTCACAATCTTCTGGGCTGCCCTTTATCTGCCCGCGCTGGGCGTGCATGAATTGCAGGGGGAAGAAGCACGGCGCGTGCTGCCAGGCCGCACCATGATCCAGACGGGCGAATGGCTGGTGCCGCGCTCCGGCGGCGAGGTGTACAATCGCAAGCCGCCCCTGATCAACTGGGTGAGTGCCGCCGCGATCAAGCTCACCGGCCGCATGGACGAGTGGACGGTACGCATGCCCTCCGTCCTGATGATGCTGGCGCTGGGGCTGAGTATTTTGCTCTGCCTGCGCGGCTGGCTGGGCAACGATCAGGCGCTGCTCACCGCGCTGATCACCCTGACCAGCATCGACTTGTTGTTCGACAAGGGCCGGCTGGTGGAGATCGAGGCCCTCTATATCAGCCTGTTCGGCATCGCCCTCGTGCTCTGGCTGGGCCTGCGCTGGCACGGCCGCGATCTGGCCGCCTGGCTTGCCAGCGGTGCAGTGCTGGGCCTGGGCTTCCTGGCGAAGGGGCCGCCGCATATGTGGTATTTCTATGCCTTGGTAATGGGTGTGCTGTTTGCGGAAAAGCGCGGGCGCGACCTGCTCAATTGGAAGCACTTCGCAGGGCTCGCAGTGTTCTTCGCGGTGTGGACACCCTGGGCGATCATGAACAGCGCGCACAATCCCTTGAATGACTCCACCGCCGTGTGGCAGGACCAGATTACCCAGCGCCTGGGCTTTGCGGAGTTCAACTTGAAGAACTACCTGCTGCAGGTGCCGCAAAGCCTCGTCAATTTCCTGCCCTGGACGCTGCTGCTGCCGCTGTGCTGGCACCGCAATGTGGTCGCCATCTGGCACAACAAGGGTCGCCACGGGCAATGGATGCTGGGTCTGCGCAGGGGCCTGCTGTGGGCCTTCTTCGTCATCGCCCTGCTGCCATCCTCACGTCCCCGGTTCATGCTGCCGGTTATTGTTGCGGCCGCTGTTTTGGTCGCAGATGCGCTTGCCTGCATGGGCGGTGAGTGGCTGGCCAGATGGGGCCGTTGGTGGCGCCGGGGCATGGCGGCCATTGCCTCCATCGGCTTGGTTGCGCTGGTAGTGGGATCCATTCCCTTCGTCACGCCTCTGAGCGAGCATCAGTTCGAAGCCACCGGCTGGGTGCTCTGGGTCATGGCGGCCTGCATGATTGTCTCCTGGCTCTGGCGCAAGCCCGCGCCGGATACACTGCCCATCTTCGGCATCAGCACAGCCTTCGCATTCACCATTCTCATCGGCGTCTTCACCTTCGCTGTAGTACCGCGCATCATCACCCACGACAAGCTGCGCCCCTTCGCCATGCGCATCATCGAACAGACAGGCCCCACCGAGCCCATACTGCTGTATAAGGTGGCGGAGCGCATGTGGCCCTTCTACCTGGGCTTGCGCTGTTTTGAACTGGCCGATCCCAAGGACCTTGCGGCCAGCAAACCCTTCCTCTGGGTCATCGTGCCGAGGAATCTGTGGAACTCCGATCCTGATGGCACACTCATCAAGGCGCGCTTCGGCAGCGTGGTCGCGGAATCCCCGCTGAGCGACCCGCTAGACCACACGAATTATGTCCTGCTGCGCTTTGCCGGAAGGTGACGCGCTCTGCACTTGCCAGATACTCCCGCCATTCTACCGTCCGCCCCATGAATCGCAAAAGACTGGGACGCAGCGGCCTCGTGGTGACTGACATCTGCATGGGCACCATGACCTTCGGCCTCCAGGCCGATGAGAAAACCTCCTTCGCCATCATGAACCGTGCGCTGGAAGCGGGCATCGACTTCTTCGACACCGCCGAAATGTACCCGGTGCCGCCCAGCGCGGAGAAGTTCGGCATCACCGAGGAAGTCGTCGGCCGCTGGCTGAAGACGCAGAAGCGTGAGCAACTCATCCTCGCCACCAAGATTACCGGTCCTGGCCATGGCTGGTTCCGTCCACCCGTGCGCGGCGGCTTCACCTTCCTGGACCGACGGCAAATCCACCGCTCCTGCGAAGACAGTCTGAGACGCCTGCAAACGGATTACATCGACCTCTACCAGACTCACTGGCCGGACCACGGCATGCGTCATGAGGAAACTCTGGGAGCCCTCACCGAACTCGTGCAACAGGGCAAGGTGCGCACCATTGGCTGCAGCAACGAAACCAGCTGGGGCCTCATGAAGAACCTCTGGGAGGCGGAGCGGCACGGCCTGCAACGCATGGACACGGTGCAAAACAATTTTAGCCTGATCAACCGCCGCTGCGAAAGCGAACTGGCCCAGGTGTGCCGTCAGGAGGGCGTAAGTCTGCTGCCCTACTCACCCCTTGGGGGAGGTGTCCTTACCGGCAAATACAACGACGGCGCACTTCCCGACGGGGCGCGCTTCAGCCACTATGTAAAGCACGGCGAGCCGCGCCAGAAACGCATGGCCGCGCGTTTCCTCAACCCGCGCACGCTGGAAACCACCCAGCGCCTGCAGGTCATCGCCCGCGATCTGGGCATCAGCGCCGCCGCACTGGCGGTGGCCTGGAGCAAGCAGCATGATTTCGTGGCCAGCACCATCATTGGTGCGACCACCGTGGCACAGCTTGAAGAAAGCCTGCAGGCAGACGGCGTGGTGCTCGACACCACCACTCTCCAACGCATTGACGAAATTGACGAATCCATCCCCTGCGCCATGACCGAGGACGGGCTGCGGCGGCTGTAATTCGCCGCCACACATTCCCATCCCTTCCCTCCCCCACGCCCAGGGAAATCACCAAACTGCGACCTACTGCAAGAACGGCCCTCTCCCCGGCGTCCCCCCCTCCCGGCGCATTTTTGACAAAAAATGATACTTTCCGAGAACTCACCGGAAAAGTGTGCTATAACTGTTGTCCTATGGCAACAGCAAGCAAGACACGTTTTTCACGTCGGGTAACCGATCATGTTACGGACGAACTGGTCAATGTCCTGTCGAACAGTGAAACCTATGAGTTCAAAGTCCTGTTCATGAAGGTCTATGACGGCTTGAAGCTCAAGAACGCCGTCAGCGGTGGCGAAGAGATGCTGCGCCTGCGCTGCTACGAAAAGCTCCAGGGCTTGACGAACCGGGGACTGGTCCGCAAGACCGGCAAGTCGTATCTCGGCCTCAAAGGCCTGGAACAGGCTTCCAGTGTCTTCCAGTTCGCGAAGATGGACGCGGCAGCAGCAGCAGCAGCAGCGACGGCCACAGCGGCCGCCCCCCTGCCAGCTTAACGACCAATCGAGCTTCTTTCAACAGAGCGACGCGAGGAAGGGTTATGGCGTAGTAGTGCGCTACCCTCCTCGCGTTTTTTGTTGCCCGTGACGCACTGTACGCGAACGGATGAGACCATCGGCGGATTAACACCGGGTCTGCCTTGGGCGAGCTGACGGAATGACGCCCAGCAATTCCTGGCCTGGGGCTCCCCGCGCCGATGGAACTACGGATAGGGTGGTCACCCCATCTCCCGGTTCATTTCCCCGCGGTTCCCTCCAACCGATGAATACCCGGCCGAGGGGAGGTGTCCAAATATATGAGGTCATCAACTACACCTCGTAACACTATGAAAACTCTACTAGCGCTTCTTGCGAGCATCGGTCTCCTGGTGGCCGTCCCAAGTACCGCCACTGCGCGAGACTGGGGCCATCATCATCACGGCTTCGTTCATCGGGGCTTCGGTGGGCATTCCCGCGGGTTCTCCTTCGGCGTCGGTCCGTATTACGGTTATCCTTACGGCTATGGTTATTACTATGACCCCTACTATAACCCGTATTACTACCCCTATTATTACGGGGGCCCGTTCGTCGATGATTCCGTGTACTTCTCCCGTGCTCGCCATTTCCGGCATGACCGCTCCTTCCACCATGGCGGCGGTTTCCGTCACCATCGGTGATACGGTCAGGAGGTCTGGCAATGATGCTTAGCCCACCACAACGCGGGTGGGTCCCAGCCGGGCGGGAATGTTCCCGCCCGACTTTTTTATCGCGAAAAAAACAGGAGTCTCCCCCCTCGGTGGTTCTCCTTTTTCTCAACTATTCACCGCGGCGAGTGAATATCGGATCTGCGGGTGGTGTCAAAGAGGACGAGAACAATCAACCCACACTACACCATGAAAACTCTATGCGCTTTTCTTGCCATCGTCGGCCTCCTGGTCGCCATCCCAACTACTGCCGCTGCCCGTGACTACCACCATCGCGGCTATTACCATGGCGGCTACGGCCATTACCATGGCGGGGTCCGGCTGGGAGTCGGTGTCTATGACCCGTACTATGTAGACCCATACTATGCAGCCCCCTATTATGTGGACCCCTATTATGGTGGCCCGACGGTTATTTATGATTCGCCCGGCTATTATTATTGGTCGGGTGGCCATCGATATTATCGCAGCGGCGGCGGCGGTCGTTCCCATGGCGGCAGCCACGGCAGCAGCCACGGCAGCAGCCACGGCAGCAGCCACGGCAGCAGCCACCACCATCATTGATCCAGGTGAAAAGCCGAGCGCTGATCCCTGAGCATTGACTTTGGGGACAGCCGATCGAAGCCGGGCGGAAGAACCTCCGTCCGGCTTTCATTATGTCCGGGCTGCCAGCAGCACGTAGCCGGGCGGCACCACCAATGAACCCCTCAATTCGCGGCTACAGCAGGGTGGCGGCCTCACTGACGCAGGCGCTGCGGAAAAGAAGCGGTTGCGGAATCCTGATGCTAACGTAGGTTAATCCCGCCCGGAGTGGTACGTGACGTTTTTTTATTAACGTCTTCATTCAGTGACACTGACGTCGCTGTTGCCTGCCCAGACGGGTTGCGGGACAAAGTTCCCGAACCCGAGGGTTAACCGGCTTGCCGCAGCATCGGGTGCATACACCCACAGATTCCATCATGGAAGACAAGATAGTTAAATTGCTCGGTCGCGCCGATTATGCGCCATCGAATGTCCCTGAGCTTATCAAACGGCTCGACCTGCGTCCCAATCAGCAACAGGAGATTCAGCAGGCGTTGCAAAGGCTGGAAGCCCGCGGGCAGATTCTGCGAACCAAAGGCAACCGTTACATCACAGCCCGCGAGGCGGATCTCGTTCCAGGCGTCATCTCCATCAACCGGCAGGGCAAAGGTTTTCTCCAGCCTGATGAGGCAGGAGTGCCGGAAATCGTCATCCCCGAGTCGGCCACCGCCACGGCACTGAACGGCGACCGCGTCCTGGTTCGTCGCGAAATCAAACCTCGGGGCCTGCGTCCGAGCCCAAAAACGGAAGCCGACAGCACTGGCGCAGTGGTGCGAGTGCTGGAGCGCAAGCGCTCGCAGTTCGTCGGCACGCTGCAGCGCAGCAAGCAGTTCCTGTTCGTCATCCCCGACGATCCGCGCATCCCGCACAGCATCTATGTACCGGAACCGCGTGACGTAGGCAGGAGGCCGAACATTGGCGACAAGGTGGTAGTGGAAATACAGCAATGGGAATCACGCCAGACCAATCCCGAAGGCGAGATCATCGAAGTGCTCGGCGCGCCGGACGAGGAGGGCGTGGACATGCTTTCAGTGCTGAGGAATTATGACCTGCCGCTGCACTTTCCCAAACCCGTGCTGCACGAGGCCGCCACCATCACGAAGTCACGCTCACTGACTGACGCAAGCGCCGAAGACATGCAGCGGCGCACCGACTGCCGGAGCCACCTGGTCATCACCATTGATCCCGATGACGCCAAAGACTTCGATGACGCCATCTGCCTCAAGCGCCTGTCCAAGGACTGCGTCAAGCTCTGGGTTCACATCGCCGATGTGTCACACTATGTGACACCTGGAAGCCCGCTCGACATCGAAGCGCGCAAGCGCGGCAACTCCACCTACCTGGTGGACCGCGTGATCCCCATGCTTCCTGAGGCCTTGAGCAACGAGTTGTGCTCCCTCAAGCCTGACGTGGACCGCCTGACCAAGTGCGTGGAGTTCCTTCTGAGCAACACAGGCGAAGTGCTGGAGACCAAGTTCTATCCGGCGGCGATCCGCTCAAAACGCCGCTTCACCTACCAGGAGGTGCTCACGCGGCTTCAGCAGCCGCCCATTGATGATCCGGTTGAGTCCATGCTGCATGAGGCCCATGCCATGGCCCAGCACCTCCGCCGCGCACGATTCAAAAACGGCTCGCTCGACCTGGATTTCCCGGAGAATAAAATCCGGCTGGATGAGCAGGGCCGCGTGCTGAGGATTGATCGCAATGAAAACGATGTTTCGCACCAGCTGATCGAAGAATACATGCTGCTTGCCAATGAAGCCGTTGCGGGCCGGCTCATGGGCCTGAACCGCCCGGCCGTCTATCGCGTCCATGAAGCACCCAAGGCCCAACGATTGCAGCAGTATCGCGAGGATGTCCTGAGCCACCGCATTCCCTGCGGCAATCTCACTTTGCGCCCCGAAGTGCAGAAGCTGCTGGAGCGGTTCCACGACCTGGCCATTGGTCCTGCACTCAAGATCGGTTTTCTGCGATCCCTGATGCGCGCCCGTTATGCCGTGGAACCGCTTGGCCACTATGGCCTCGCCAAGACGAGGTATGCCCATTTTACCTCGCCCATCCGCCGCTACGCCGACCTGGTCATCCATCGCGCACTGTTCGACAAGAAGCCCGCCATCACCGCTTCTCTCAAGGAAACGGCGGAGCACCTGTCCGTCACCGAGCGCAACTCAGCGGATGCGGAACGCGACAGCAAGGAAGTAAAGCTTTACGCCTATCTCAAGGCACAGCTCCAGACCGGCGAACTTCAGACCTACCCGGCGCTGGTGACTGATGTGCGCAATTTCGGCTTCTTCGTGGACGTGCCCTCACTTGGCATGAGCGGACTCGTCCACCTGTCCTCGATCCCAAATGAATTCTTTGTCTTCGATCCCGCGCGCAGCGAGCTGACCGGCCGCCCCAGCCGCCGCGTGATCAAGCTGGGGGATAACATTGATGTTCATGTCTGGCGCGTAGACAGCTTCAAAAAACAAGTGGACTTCCAGCTGGCAACCGGTGATGCGGGCAAGAAGCCTGCGCGCACGGCCCACGGTGGAACACGTGGCAAGGCCGCCCCCGCAAAGCCGGGCAGGGCGAGGCACGAGCCTGCCAAAACACAAACGAAGCGCGGCAACCGCAGGGCACGCTGACGGGGTCAGGCTTTCAGAGTCGCAGCGGGGCCGCTCAGCTTCCTCACCTCGCGGGAGCCCGTCTTGGTCAGCTCGCTCTTGCCCCCTTTGTGCAGCACCAGCACAAGCTCGTGATACTCTTTGAGGGTGTCGCGATGGCCAACGCTTATGTAGGCACAGCCCATCTTGCGCAACTCCTCATACAGATGCTTCTCGTTGCCTTCGTCAAGGGCGCTGGTGGCCTCATCGAGGAAGGCCACACGGGGCTCGCGCAGCAGCAGGCGGGCAAAAGAGACGCGCTGCTGTTCACCCAAAGACAGCACATTGGTCCAGTCCACCACCGCGCTGAAGTCGCCATCAACGCGGTCAAAAACATCCTTGAGGTTCACCCTCCTCATTACATTTTCCAGAGCCCGGTCATCAATGTTCCCTTCTGGCAAGGGATAGAGCAGCTGATCCCGCAATGTGCCGGGGACCATGTAAGGCCGCTGCGGCAGAAAAATCATGTCCTTCAAAGGCGGCCGCGAGATGCTCCCCCCGGCGCTCGGCCACAATCCGGCAACGGTGCGCAACAGGGAACTTTTGCCTGTGCCACTGTCACCCATCAGCACGACGCTCTGGCCGGGTTGGAGGGTGAGCGTGAGCCCTTTTACCAATGTCTTTTTGCCGTCCGGGGTGCGCACAGTCAGATTTTCAAGGCATAGCCGGCCCGCCTGCTCAACATCAATTTGTGAGTGCGCTGTCTCATGCGCTTCCTCGGCATCGAACTCATCCAGGTTGTCGCACAACGCTCCAAGTCGTGCCACGCCAGCGCTGAAGGAACTCAACACCTCGAACTGCGCGATGATCAACGAAAGTGCCGCCAGCACTTGCGCGAAGGCGCCGACAGCCTGCAAGACAACCCCAAACTCAACCTTGTGGTGCATGAACAGAGGCGCCACCACAACCACCGGAAGCACCAGGGCGGCGTAGTTGTAACTGTTGGTAAAAAAGGCCAGATTGCGGCTCCAGCCGATAATTGCGAAAGTGTTGTCAACCACGCTGATGAGTCGTGTCACAAGATCGAGATGCTCGCGCTTCTCACCGCGGTAAAAAGCGATGGATTCCGCGTTATCCTGCACGCGGATGAGCCCATGCCGGAAGTCCGCCTCGCGCTGATACTGGAGATAGTAGAGTCCCACCAGACGGCGACCGATGAGAATGCTGATCACGGTTCCAAAAAACGCATAGCCAAACAGGACCCCCACGAGGGTGGCGTTGATGCTCCAGAGAACGCCGATAAAAGCGATGAGAGTAACCAGGGAATTGAGCGCAATAAGCAGGAACGACAGGGTCCCAGTGGTGAAGTTTTTCACATCTTCAGAGATACGCTGGTCAGGATTGTCAATGGTCGTCGAGCCGCGCAACCGGTAGTATGCGCGGTTGAAAAAGTAACGTTTCATGAGGTGCTGGGTGAGCCACTGGCGCCACAGCAACCCCAGGCGCTGCTCAGCGAACCGGTAAAAGACCCCGATGGGCACGGCGAGGGCAAAGGTGCCCAAATAGCGCCACAATGTTCTGCCGTAGCCCGCTTCATCCCGGTTCGCGATCGCGGTCATGAAGTCACGCCCGGCATAGCTCATCAGCACCTGCACAGCTGCCACCGTTAACGAGAAGAGCAGCAGTAGGGCAAGCCAGATGCGGGCGCGCCGCCGACCGCTCTCGGACGAAAAAAAAGCACCCGCGAGGGTTTTGAATTGAGTGAAGCTCGCCTGTGGCCGCGATAATTTCGAGGCCGCAGGTGATGTAGGTGCGTCCGGCATCGGTTAGGAAGAGGTGGTTGGATGCGGATATTCAGGTCCGCTCTCCAAACTCCTGATCCTTGAACATTTCATGCTTTTCTGCAACACCTGCTCCAAGAAACGGCTGCATCCTGATCTGTTCGAACACGGAACAGGAAGCCAGCAAGGGCCGCCCTAACACCTGGGGTCCGTTGGCGACGGGCGAAGTCACCCCCCCCACCCAACCACGGCTGTAAGGAGTCTTCAACCGGGGTGACTCGAATGACCTCCCGCGGTAAAGGGGATGGATGCATCTCAGTATTGGCAGCCCCTGAGCACGCAGTTGACATGCGGAATGAAGGCCTGCTTCTCGCGGGCATCCTTGAGGCTGAAGCCTTTTTCATGAGAGGGCAGGCTGGTCAGCGCTCCCATTTCGCAGCATTAGCGCCATGCCTGGCTCCCTTTTCTCCGCACCATGCCCTTTCAGTCTTCGTATCAGATCAGGGATTTGCCCCAAGCGACTGAAGCCGGATGATATCTGGCAAATTGCAAGCCCCCTACCCGGGGCCCCGGGCGTAATGGAACATGGGTATCGACGTGCGACCTGCCAAAACCACTACCCACCCATTGCGTTGCCATCGCCGTGTGGAACCCCTTTTCCGACAAGCCAAGTCTGTTTTCGTGCTTCGTACATCATCCGCCTTTACCGTTTCTGATATGGAACTGCCCGTCGCCAGGTTTCCTCAATAAATCGCCGACATTGAACGGCGCTCCATGCTTCCCCTCCCATGCCCCTGTCTCTTATAC
>Ga0118677_10005233_pt1 | contig 22841 bp, 15 predicted proteins | sample AliMusrvi5mmetaG_FD_86154 | JGI IMG/M metagenome (GOLD analysis project Ga0118677, IMG submission 86154)
CGTAAAGGACGGCGGCGCTCAGGTACTCGGGTCCGCTCCCGAACATTTTCCGACCGAAGAAACCGGTCGAACTGCCGTAATGAACCACGGCGCGTTCGATGTCCTTGAGGAATTCGCAGGTCTTCGCGTCCTGCAAATCGGCCTGTGTCAGACCGGCCTGCTTTCCGGTCGCCGCGTACACCTCGGCAAAGAGCGCGATGAGCCCGCTATTGCTGGATTCCGGATAGGTGTGCCAGAACTTGAAGCGACCCCACTCCGGATGGCCCAGCGAACCCCAGCCGTTCGGCGCGCGAACCAGAGCCAGGATATCCGCCCAGCCGATGGGTTTCTGTCCCCAGCCCAGGACCTCGGCCATGGGTTTCCACATGGCGATCACTACCGGCGAAAGCACCAGGTTCTCGGTTGAGGCGATGATGTCCTTGCCCGTCTTGGTCCGCGACTCGGCGTTGGCCAACTTGATGAACGCGACCGAGGCGGGACTGGCGAGATGGGCCTTCACGGTCCCCTGCAGCAAACCTTCCATTAATTCGCCGGAACCCAGCGCTCGCGTGCGGACAACGATCGGGTGACCGCCGGCCGTGCGATGCGAGCCACCGTTGAACTGCGAGGTGACTTCCTCGACCCATTTCTCCTTCTCCGAACCATAGGCGAAGAGCACTTCGACGGCGTCGGGCGGCGCTTTGGCCGCAGTCGGTTTTGGCGGGACTGACGACTTTCCTCCGCACCCGGCGCTTAACGACAAGGCAGCCGCCAGCAAGCAGCCGACGGCCCTGACTATTCCCTCGCGTCTGAACGTTCTGGCCATGGTTGTGTCTCCATTCGCGACCGCTTGTCGATCGGGCTTGCGTCTCGAAGCGACTATTCGGATGAGCGGCCGCGTTCCGATTCACCGCGAACGACACAGAGCGGTCAAGTCCGCGATCATCTACCGCTCCCTCCCGGTCGCGGCTCCGTCCGAATCGGAGCCGCGACCGCGAGGGAGCGGTGAACATCCGTCGAACCGGCGTGACTGCGTCGGAGTGGTGCCTGCTAGCCGACTCGACTGCTCGCTTTCGTTCAAGCCGCTGTGCTCAGCGGCTCGCTGCTGAGCTCTGGGGAGATCCGGCACCGTCCCAATTCCGCCATAGCCGATTGCCACTCAGATCAATTTAGCGTACCATCAACAAAAAAGTGAAACCGGACTTCAGTTTTTATATCACGTGCTCGCTTGGACCTCGCCGGAGATGGGGTAGTATTTCGTTTGGTGCCGAGAGCGGGAACGCTCTCGCCTGTTTGCCGGTACGGAAAGCTGAGACTCGTTCGAACGATAGGAAGTGTCCTCATGAGCAAGCTCGCCATCCTGGGCGGCGATCCGGTTCGCCGCAAGCCATTTACACCCTGGCCGCAATACCGTGAATCCGATATCGCCAGAATCGTGAAGATCGTGGAGAGCCGCCATTGGGGCGGGTACCCTCTGCCGACCCCGCTCGCAAAGGGGTTTTGCGAGGATTTCGCGGCACTGCAAGGCGCGAAATACGCCCTGCCAGTCGCCAACGGGACGGTGGCCATTACGGTTGCCCTGCAGGCCGCCGGCATCGGCTTTGGCGACGAGGTGATCGTGCCCGCCTACACCTGGGACGGAACCGCGACGGCCGCCCTGGCGATGGGCGCCGTGCCGGTCTTCGCCGACGTCGATCCGAACACTTATTGCCTGGACGTCGAAAGCGTGCGGAAGGCGATTACGCCGCGTACCAAGGCCGTCGTACCGGTGCACCTGGCCATGCGCTTCACGGAGATGGACAGCTTGCTGGCGCTCGCCGAAGAGCGTGGCCTGATCGTGATCGAGGATTGCGCGCACGCCCACGGCGGCGCGTACCAGAGCCAGGGCGCGGGCTCGATGGGCGACATCGGCTGCTTCAGTTTTCAGGAAAGCAAGACCATGACCGCCGGCGAGGGCGGCATGGTGATCACGAACGAACTGAAGCACTACGAAGCTTTGCAGACCGTGGTGAACTGCGGGCGCGCGAGCCTCACGGACCAGTTCGGCCAGCGTCTGATCGGCTTGAACTACCGCATGACGGACCTGCAGATCGGCCTGCTCATGGGACAACTCGAGATGCTGCCGGACCTGCGCGCCAAACGGGCGGAACGGGCCGCGCAGTTGTCTGAGTTGCTCTCGGCGATCCCCAACGTGCGCGCGCTGCCCGCGCAGCCGGCCATCACGCGGCCAACGCATTATTGCTACATCTTCCAGTACCGGCCCGAACCCGGCAAACCCGCTCCGCACCGCGATCTGTTTGTCGCGGCGATCGAGAAAGAGGGCATCCCCTGCGACGGCCGCTTCTACGAGGCCGTCTACAAGAGCGACCTGTTCTACGCGACGCCCGCGAACTGCGCGCAACTGGCGTTGGGCCGCGACGAAGTGATGGACTATTCGAAGTGCCACTGCCCGGTCTCCGAACGCGCGGCCTACGATGAATCCGTGTGGTTCTTCCAGTTCTGCCTGATCGGCGAGGAAGAGGACGTGCGCGACCTGGCGCGAGCCGTCGAAAAGGTGGCTACTCAGCTCGACGTGCTAGCCCGGCAGGACCCGGCACTGGCCGGTGTCAAAGCCATGGGACGCGCCCAGCGCGCCCGTGTGGAACGGGCCAAGAACTACTGAGTGGTCCGAGGGTCCGGCGGATAAGTGATCGCCGCCAGGTTTGGCGGCCGGAAGCGCGTCACTAGCGGCTGCATTGCCGTGCTCTCCGGCCGCTTCCGCTCCACCATCCGCGTGGCGCTCAGCACCGCAATTGACTTAGGCGGCGTGCGGCGGCTCGTCCCAGGACACCCCGGAGCAGTGAACTCCAACGCGCTCCCCTGTCGTTCGATCCAGCCTCCGCCGCGGGCTTTCCGCCCGGCGATTAGACCGGAAGAACCTCTTGGATGAAGCTCTCGAAGCTGCGCGGGGCGTGCCCCAGCACGGCTGTCAGCTTGTCGATTTCGGCCTGCGTCGCGAGCAGCCCTTCGTTCAGGAAGTGCTGGAACATGATCTGCAGGTCGCGCACCATCCAACCCGGCAGGAAGGCGCGCACCTGAGCGGCCCAGGCTTGCAGGTCATCCCCGACGTAGGCCACCTGCTTGCCGAGGTGCCGCGTCAACAACTCGGCGGTTCCCTCCCCTGTCCACGCGTGCGGGCCCACCAGAGAATACGTCTCTCCGGCGTGGCCGGCCTCGGTCAGTGCGATGGCCGCCGCCTCGGCGATGTCGCGCACGTCCACGCGGTGCAGGCCCAGGCTGCCCAATGGCTGCGGATAGACACCGGCGCGGACGGCGTCGAGCACGGCGAAATCGTTCTGGTAGAAATTGTTCGGACGCAGGATCGTGTATTCCACCCCGCTCGCGCGGATCACGCCTTCAACCGGTAGTTTCGATACGAAGTGCGGAATGCTGAGCGCAGTGTCCGCGTGGTGCACGCTCAGGTAGACGATGCGCCGGACGCCCGCCGCAACCGCAGCGTCCACGGCGTCGATACCCTGGGCGGTCTCGTCGCGATCGAGCGGCGTAATCAGGAACAGCGCGTCGGCGCCCGCAAAAACCGCCGGCAGGGAAGCCGGTTCCAGCATGCTGCCGACCACGCCTTCAACGCCCGCCGGCAGCGAGGCGATGCGGCTGGTGGAACGGGTCATCACGCGCACGGCGGCGCCGCGCTTTACCAATTCACTGACGGTCTGGCTTCCGACGGTGCCGGTGCCACCAACTACGGCGATCTTCGACATGAGGAACCTCCAAATACTACGAGAGTTTCCAGAATACCAGCAGGAGGAACGGCAATTGGAATCCCACTTTGCGCCGAGACGCAACCGAACAGACCCGCAGTTTCGAGCTCGCTTGGTGCCGGCGGCACTGTGCGCACTGGCGGGAGACCGGAGTGGTCAAAGGTGCATTTGAGCGTCAATCACGGAAGTCCGCACGGGTTGAAGCGCCGGTTCCCTCGACCGGCGTATGCTCATTGAGGCGGCGTTGCCGGAGCCACTCACCCGGCTGGAAAAACCGAACACCCGAACGCGTTCTGATTCGGGCACGCCGGCGAAAACGGAGGATCGTAATGCAGTTTGGACTTCTGATGGCGATGGCGGCGTTGGCACTGCCGGCGTTTGCCGAGTCGATGCCGCGACTGGTGAAGCAAGCGGGAGGATTTGAATTTCAAGTCAACGATCGACCCTTCATCGTGCTGGGGATTCAGACCGCCAATTCCAGCGGATATCCAGGCGAATTGGAACGGACCTGGCCGCTCGCGAAACGACTGCACGTCAACACCATCGAGATTCCGATCCAATGGCAGACGGTCGAACCGGCGCAAGGCAAGTTCGATTTCGCCGTTGTGGACGGACTCGTGGCAGGAGCGCGCAAGCACGATCTGCGGCTGATCCTGGCCTGGTTCGGGGGCTTCAAGAACGCGGCAATGCACTTCGCGCCGGCATGGGTGAAGGAGGACGTGCGCACCTATCCCCGCATGATCGACCAGAGCGGGAGTCCGATCCGCACTCTCTCCACACACGTGGACGCCACGATCAATGCGGACGCCGCTGCATTTGCCGCCTTCATGCGGCATCTGAAGCGGCTGGACGGCGAATTGCACACGGTGGTCGCGGTTCAGGTGGAGAACGAAGCGGGCGTTTTGGGAACGGACCGGGACCACTCCGAGACCGCGAACCGCCTGTTCGGACAAAATGTGCCGGCTGAAGTCCTGGCGGCATTCCATAAACAGGCGGGCGGCACCTGGGCGGAAGTGTTCGGCCCGTATGCGAGTGAGACGTTTGCCGCGTATTACCAGGCGCGCTATGTCAACCGCGCCGCCACGGCGGGCAAGCAGGAGTTCCCGCTGCCGATGTTCCTGAATGCCTGGACGGACATTCAGGACGGATTCTACGACCCCGGCTTCTCCCACCCGAGCGGTGGGCCGACCACCCGCATGCTGCCTCTGTACAAGGCCATCGTTCCGGCGATCGACTGGATCTCACCCGACATCTACAAACGCAATTCCGTGCAGTTTGTCGAGGAGGCGACTCCCTACAGCCGCCCGGACAACCCGCTGCTGATCCCGGAAACCGGCAGCGACCTGGGTTTCTGCCGTCGCATGTTTTACGCCCTCGGCGACTTGAAGGGCATCGGCGTCTCGGTGTTTGGCGTGGAAGGACCGCGCGAGGGACACGACGACGGGAGCGTCCCTGAAGCGCTGAGCGATCTCGGCTCCACTTATCGAGTCTTGTCTGGCGCGCTGCCGCTGCTCGCCGCAGCCAGACAGCACGACTCGCTGCATTCGGCGGTCGAAGAGGAAGGCGCCGCAACCCGCGTCCTGGATTTTGGCGAGTATGAGGCGATGGTCCAGTTCGGCCCGTTCAGCTATGGCTACGGGGGGGCGCGCGCCGCGGGAACGTCGAAGATTTCGGGGCGCGTCCTGGTCGGCCAACTCGCGCCGACGGAGTTCGTCATCGCCGGTTTCGATGCAGCCGTGAGCTTCCGCGCGCGCTTCGGCTCCGCCCAGCCCCGGGCCGACTTCGTCAGCGTGGAAGAGGGGTTCTACGAGGGCTCGGAGTGGAAATCCCTGCGCCAGTTGAGCGGCGACGAGATCTACTTTGGCATCCGGATTCCAGCCGCGGGGACGATCGTGAAAGTGAAACTGATGAAGTACTGACCCGCGCCGTGCGACGAGATATGAAAGTGCGGGTTGGCAGCGAATTGTGCGGTGAACCGCCGAATGACTGCTGCCATTGAATTCGCTCAGTGATAGGCTTTCAGCGGGACCGAATTCATAAGGAGAATTACAATGCGTTCAATCCTCATCGCCGGCAGCCTCCTGCTTGCCGCCTCTGTTTTCGGGCAGGAAGCGGCGAAGCCTGCCCTCACACTCGATCAGATCATGGAGAAGTCCATTGAGGCTTCGGGCGGCAAAGCCGCCTTCGAAAAAATGACCAGTACCGTCGCGACAGGGACGATCGAAATCACAGCGATGGGCATCACGGCGGCCAACAAGACATACGCCAAAGCTCCGGACAAACACTTGTCGGTGACCACGCTGGACGGCTATGGGGAGGTGCTTGAGGGCTTTGACGGCAAGATCGCATGGAAGCAGGATCCACAAAGCGGACTGTCGGTTATTGACGGGGAGGCGCTCGGGCAGGCGCAACGCGACGGGGCATTCTACGGTGCGCTGCGCTGGAAGGAACTGTACCCGAAATCCGAAGTCGCGGGCAAGGATAAGGCCCAGGGACGGGATTGCTGGATGGTCAAGCTGGTTCCCGCCAGCGGCCGGCCTGTGATGCGCTGCTTCGACGCAGAGACGTTCCTGATGACGAAGGCAGTCAATCCGGGACCCGATGGAGCTGACATCCCGGTGGAGCTATCGGACTACAAGGACATCGGCAACGGCGTGAAAATGGCGCACACGGTCAAGCTGACGGTGCCCCAGTTGGGTGACATGGTGATCCGCTTCGCGGAAGTGAAGACCAACGTCGAGATCGACGACGCGAAGTTCGCCAAGCCGAAGGAATAGCCGCGTCGCGCTTTCCGCAGACGTTCCGTAAACGCCCAATCGGCAATGGGCTCTCCAGACCAACACGCCTAACTGGCGATGTGGGTGGGGCGGCTCGCGCAGGGTGGGGCGGCTCTCCAGAGCCGCGCAGGGTCTCCAGACCCCGCCAACTAACTTGAGCCGCGGGACGCAAACAATGCGGGCTCTGGAGAGCCCGCGCAGCGCTCCAGCGCCGCCCCAGTTTCCTACTGCCCCGGCGTGATCTTCAAGGCGTATGCGTAAGACTCCTGCAGGGAGCCGGGCAAATTGACGACGAGGTTGGCACCCTCCTGCGTCCAGGCCAGCGCTCCTTCCGTCCCCACAAGCCGGATCTCGCTGCCCTTCGACGGGCTCAACTCCACTATGGCTACGCTGCGGGTCTTGGGTCGCCCCAGCAGGATGGCGTAGAGCGCTTCGCCCTTGCGCGTGAAGCGGACTGGCTCGCCGCTGGTGGTGTGAGCCTCGGCCCGAGTCCACGGACGCGTTCCGTAAATCGCCTCGCCGTTGACCTTCAACCACTGTCCCAGGGCGTGGAGGCGCTCCAGTTGCAACGCCGAAATCGAACCATCGGCGGCGGGCCCGACGTTCAACAGCAGGTTGCCGTTCTTGCTGACGATATCGACCAGCAGGTGAACCAGCGCCGCGGGAGAGAGCATGTGCTCCGCCCGTTCCGCCTGGTTGTAGCCGAAGGAGTATCCGAGCCCGCGGCACGTCTCCCACTTCTTGGCCTCGATCGCCTTGAAGTTGGTGTATTCCGGCGTCGTGAAATCGGCATGGTCGTTGCCCCGGCCGAAGCGGTTGTTAATCACACCCTGCGGATTGTGGTTGTAATAGTCGGAGACGAGGCCGTTGAAGTCGCCGTTCTTGGGATACGAGATGTCGTTCCACAGGATGTCGGGCTGATAGCGCGCGATCAATTCCCGCCAATGCGCGTCGGCCGCCGTCACGTACTCCGCGCTCTGCGGAACCGTACGCAGAACGTCCGCCATGCTCTGCAGGGTATCGGGCACGTAGCTCCAATCCATGCCGCCGCAATAATAAGTCCCCATGCGCATGCCGTGGGCGCGCACCGCTTGCGTTAGCTCCCCCACGTAGTCGCGCTCCGACGCCAGGGAGGCGACCTTGATATGCGGGTTCCGAACCGCAGTGGGCCACAACGGGTACCCGTCGGCGTGCTTGGTCGTGAACACGACATATTTCGCGCCAGTCGCCTGGAACAATTCCGCCCACTCATCCGGCTTCCACTGGCGCGACTGCTGCAGGAAGACGGGGATGAAATTCTCGTACTTGAACTCGGCTCCCCAGGCGCTCTTGTGATGTTCCCAGGTAGGAGAATCCTTGATCTTCATCGTGTTCAGGTACCACTCCGCATAGGAGTTGTTCTTGAACCAACTCGCGAACGGGACCTTACCAAACTCGCCCACGGGCGGCGCCCAGGCAGGCACGGAATAGATGCCCCAGTGGACGAAGATGCCCAGCTTGGCGTCATCGTACCACTGGGGCAGTTGGTGTTTCCCGATGGACTGGAGGTCCGGCTGGAAATGCGGCCCTGCTGGAGCCTGCTCCTGAGTCATGGCCGGCATCAGCAGCAGGAAGCATGTCGCGGACGCGCGGGTCGATCTGCGAAGCCAGGTGTAAAGTGCCATAGTGCGCGGGGTTCGAATTCGGCGAAGACGCCTTGGCGACCCCGCGCCATAGCCTATCAAAGCCGGGTGGTACCCAAGCCCGTTATCTGCGGAGAGGCGGAAGTCCGTGCGTTCCGGAGGAAAGCACCGCGACTGCCGGACCTCCTCGCCACACTCAGCGAGCTCCGAATTGGAGGGTCTTCGAGATATTCAGGAACAACGTCCTGCCCGGCTCCGGCATACGCACGCCGCTGCGATACGGATCGCGCTGATACGACAGGTGCTCATAGTAGAAACGGTCGGTCAGATTATCGATGCCGGCGGCGATATTCCATTGATTGTGGTGGATGCCTGCCCTTATACCGAGCAGCGCGTAGCCAGCCGTGGGTTGCTCCTGCAGCGCGAAGTCGATCTTGTCCTGCCGCGCGACGGCGATGGCGTTGACCTCGGCGAAGAACATGCTCCGGCCATAGCGCAGTGCGGCCCGTGACCTGAACGGAGGCATTTCCGCCATGTCGGTTCTGGCCAGACCGGCCGAAGGTTTGGCGGACTGCACGCCGCGCGTGTACGACACTCCGCCGGAGAGCAGCAGGGAGCGCGTGAACCCGACGCTGTAGGCGAGTTCGCCGCCGTACATGCGCGCTTCGACGTTCTCGTAAGAACGTGCCGAGGCGTTCATGACGCTCATCAACTTGTTGAGCCTCGCCTGCGTGTCGATGGCGATGAAGTCCTCCAGGCGGCTGTAGAACAGCGTCGGACGCAACGTGAAACGCTTGGCGCGCACGTTGATGCCGAGATCCGTCTCGTTGTTGCGAGTGGGTTCCAGTCGCGGGTTGCCGACCCAGTCGGAGCCCATTTTCTTGACGGTATAGTAGCGCTCTTCCGGATCCGGCAGTCGCACGGTGCTGCCCGTTCCCGCGAACAGTTCAACGCCTCGCGGCAACAGATACGTCGCTGACAACGTGCCGGACGGGCTCAGGTCAGAGGTCGAGGTGGATCTGGTGTTGTGGTAGGCCCAGTAAAGATCCGTGTTCACGTCCTTGGCCAGAGCCGCGCTGCTGGAGCTGTCCACGCGCCCGCCCAGAGTCACCGTAAGGCGGCCGAAATTCTGGCGGTGCTGGCCGTAGAAGCCGCCTGCAACCGTTCGCGCGTCAGGCAGGGAATGCGAAGCCGAATACATCATCCCCATGCGCATGGAGCCTACCGCGTCCCAGCCGCGATCGTAGGATTCGGCGCCGAAGATCGTGTGCGCCAGCTCCGCTTCCACGCGCCCTCCGAAGTTCTTCGTGGAGGCGAAGGTGCCCATGCCGAAGCCCAAGGGCGCGCCGGCCGAACTCGTACGCAGTTCGTCGGTCATCCAATGCTTGACCCGCGAGAAGTAGCTTTGAACCCGGACCTGCTTCACGATCCCCTTGAGTTCCCGCAAACTCCAATTCGCGGTCAGCCGGTCCGCCTTGTCAAAGGGCGCATCCATCGACAGGGACGGGTACAGTGTGAGCCCGCCGTCCTGATACGTATACGCGAGGTCGATGCTCTGGTTGCGGGCGATGTCGAAGCCCAGACTGCCCCACCCCGTGTTGATGTCGAAGGCGGGATTCCCGCGGCCCGCCTGGGTGTAGTTGCCGTAGGAAGTCACGTTGCGGCCGCTGCCGTCCACGAAGGAACCGGAGCGCCGGTAGGAGTAGCCGCCCAGCACACGGAAGCGCCCGCTGGACCAGGACGAAACCAGGGATGGATTGACGAAGCCGAACGAACCGGTCGAAAACGTGGGCGTCAGGTAGAACCCGTCCAACTGCTTCCTGGTGACCACGTTCACGGTACCGCCGAGGCTCCCCTGATTGCGGATGTCAAACGGGCCCTTGGTCACTTCGACATCTTCGATCTCGGCGAAATCGACGTGCGATGCCGAGGGGTCCATATGCCCCGGGCAAGCTCCATTGATGCGCAAGCCGTCCACCAGCACGTTGATATTGCCCTGCTGGAACCCGCGCAGGACGATGTCGTTCGCAATACCGGCCTTGCGGATTTTGGAGATCCCGTCGAGGCTCGAAAGCGCCTCCCCGACATCCTTTGCACCGCTTTCCCGCACTTCGCGAATTTCGAGCACCTCGCGCGAATTGAGCGAACTGGTTTCGATGGCGCCTTCCCCCGCCGGAGCTTTGGCGGTGACCGTTACCTGCTCGCTCAAACTGGAAATCGACAATACGATATCCAGGGTCACCGGCTCGCCCGCCGCCAGGCTCAGGCCGGTCCTGGTATACGTTCCGAAGCCCGCGGATTCCGCGCTCACGTCGTACGTTCCCGGCGCCAGACTGGCGGCACGAAACACTCCGTTTCGATCCGAAGCGACGGCAATCGAATCACCGCCTCCGCGCAGAGCCAGCCTTATTCGTGCGCCCGGTACTCTGGCGCCGGATGGATCGGCCACCGTTCCACTTAACACCGCAGGCGCAGCCTGCACGCTCAATAGGGCGCACCACAGCCCGATGGACCACACCAAGATGGTTCTCATAATTCTCCCTTTTCTGTTGCTGAAACTACGCAGCTCCAAGGGGACCGGGGACGCAAGCGCGTCACAGGCCCCGGCAAGCGTTGTTTAGGCGAGCACTGGGGGAGCGGGCGGAGGACGCTGTTGCAGGGGGTCGGGTGCGCTCTGGCTGGTTCCCGCCTTGGAGCTCACCGGCCGGAATCGGGATCTGGCTGGCGGCGCGAAGTGCGAGAATTGCGCGGCAGGCGCGGCCAACTTGATGCAATTGGCGGTTTGGCCGAGCGAGCCGCAACCGCGGCCGCAGTCGGTTTGTGGACCCAATGAGGTGCCGGAGGCCGGCGAAACATGGCCGTGGCACGTGCAATGTCCAGGCGCACAGCAGCGGCATTTCCCGGCCGACACCGACCAGGATGCGTTTGCCGGGGTGGCTGAAACCGACAGCAAGGCCAGCAGCAGGAATGCCGCCAGCGTCCGGCGAACCGGGCCGGCGCAGCACGCTCGCTCTTGTCTTGATCGGCTCATTTCGGATGAACGGCTCTTTATAGAGGAAATGAAAGTATGCTATCAGTCGCTGTGGTTGTCAAGCGGCAGGACCGGCCTCACCTGCGATATGCTGATCGCTTCGCACCATGCGCAGCGCACCATTGGTCGCATCCCGGCGGATTGAACTCATCGACGCTCCCGCGCCCGAAGGCCCGAGCCACGGCGAGTTGCTGGTGAAGATGCACGCCGTCGGGCTGTGCGGCTCCGATCTGCACTGGTGGGCCGAAGGCCGCATCCACTCGACGCCCGCATCCTACCCGCAGGTACTCGGTCACGAGCCGGTGGGCGAGGTGGTCGCCACCGGCCCGGGCGTGCACGATTTCAAGCCCGGGGACCGGGTCTCGCTGGAGCCTTCGCTGACCTGCGGCCAGTGCGAATTCTGCCGCAGCGGCCGCCACAATCTATGCGTCGTGTCCCGCTTCATGGGCGGCCCCGAGGCGGAGGGGTTCCTGCGCGATTACGTCGTCGTGCCGGCTCACAACGCCGACCTGGTCCCGGAGCAGCTCAGCTGGCACCAGGCCACTCTGATCGAGCCGGTTGCCGTGCTGGTTCACGTGTATGAACTCGCTCCCGCGCGGCCCGGGCAGACCGTGGTCGTGCTGGGGACTGGATCCATCGGCTGCATCGCGATCGCCATGGCCAAGCTCGCCGGTGCCGCCGAGGTGCTGGCCTGCGACCGCGTCCCGCACCGGCTGGCCCTCGCCCGGCAGATGGGCGCGGACTTCGCCATGGACGCCGTGGCCGACGACTTTCTGGACGCGGTGATGCAGCGGACCCGGGGACGCGGCGCGGACGTGGTCTACGACGCCGCAGGTACGCCGGAGACGATCCAACTCGGTTTGCGCTGCGCGAAATCGGGCGGCAGTTTCGTCCTGATCGGCATCCAGGACCCGTTGAAGTTCAACGTGGATCTGCACGCGGCCATGTCCAAGGAACTCCGCATCCAGGCCATCAAGCGCTCCAATCACAAGGGTCGCGAAGCCGCCGCGCTGCTGGCGGCCGGCCGGATCCCGGACAAGCTGCTCACCCACTCCCTGCCGCTCGAAAAGGCGCAGGAGGGCTTTGAGTTGCTCCACAACTATGCCGACGGCGTGGGAAAGCTGGTCTTCGACTTTGAGCACTAGGCCGTTGAGAGCGACGTCCCATTTGCCGGAACACCAGCACGTTCCCGGGCGATGCGCAGAATCCGACCGCTCGCTCACGGTCGCTGCTCCGTGCCGGGCCGGAGCCGCGACCGTGAGGGCGCGGTGCCTGTTACCGGACTTGACCGCTCACTTTCGCTCGCGGCGCGGTGCCGGGCAGCCGGCGCAGGCGTTCATCCCCGGGGGTGAACAGTCCGCTGGTCAGGGCGAATTCTGTGCTGCGCCAAACCCGGCGAGTCTCGCATTCCACATTTCTCATAAGGCAGGCAGTTCATCATGAGTCACTATCTGGCCCTCGACCTCGGCGCTGAAAGCGGCCGCGCGATCCTGGGAAGCCTCTCCGAAGGCAAGCTCACGCTCGAAGAATTGCACCGTTTTTCAAACCAGCCCGTGCGGCTGCCCGACGGACTCTATTGGGACGCCTTCCGGCTGTTCCACGAAATCCGCGAGGGCTTGCGCATCGCCGGGCGGCACCGCGGGCTGACGCTTAGCGGCATCGGCGTGGACACCTGGGGCGTCGATTTCGGGCTGCTCGATTCCCGCGGCGAATTGCTCGCCAATCCGCGCCATTACCGCGATGCGCGCAACAACGGAATGATGGAGCGGACCTTCGCCGTCACCCCGCGCGCCGAAGTCTTCGGCCACACCGGGCTGCAGTTCATGCAGTTCAACTCGCTGTTCCAACTGAATGCCATCCGGCTCTCCGGCTCGCCCGCGCTGGATGCCGCCAGCCGGCTGCTGTTCATGCCCGACCTGCTTAGCTATTGGCTCTCCGGCGTGCAGAAGAACGAGCTGACTATCTCGAGCACCTCGCAGTTCTGGAATCCGGCCGAGGCCCGCTGGGCCACCGAGTTGTTCGACTCTCTGTCGCTGCCCACGCGCCTGCTCGGCGAGGTCGTCCGGCCAGGCACGAAGCTGGGCGGATTGCTGGATGAGATCCGCGACACGTCCGGGCTGGGCGAGACCCCGGTCTTCGCCACGGCGGGCCACGATACCGCCTCCGCCGTGGCCGCGGTGCCTGCGGCCGGGCCGTTCTCGGGCGATGCCCCGTGGTGCTACATCTCCAGCGGCACCTGGAGCTTGATGGGCGTCGAACTGGATGCGCCCGTGATCAACGCGCGGACGCTGGAGCTGAACTACACCAACGAAATCGGCGTGGACGGCAAGGTCCGCTTCCTCAAGAACATTGCCGGGCTGTGGCTGGTGCAGGAGTGCCGCCGCGCCTGGGCGCTCGCCGGGACCGAATACACCTACAATGAGCTGACCGTGATGGCCTCGGGCGCGCCGCCGTTCGCCGCGATCATCGACCCCGACGCGTTCCTCGAACCCGGCTCCATGCCGGAGCGCATCGCCGCGTTCTGCGCCCGCACGGGCCAGACCGCTCCCCAGTCCGCCGGTTCCTTCGTCCGCACTTGCCTGGAGAGCCTGGCACTGCGCTACCGCCAGGTGCTGGAAAGCTTGGAAGAGGTCACCAGCCGGCGCATCGAGACGATCCACATCGTCGGCGGCGGGTCGAAAAACTCGCTGCTAAATCGCTTCGTCGCCGAGGCCACGGGACGCCCGGTCGTGGCCGGCCCGGGCGAAGCGACGGCCATTGGGAACGTGCTGGTGCAGGCCATTGGCGCGGGCGAAGTGGACGGTCTGGAAGGCCTGCGCGCCATCGTACGCAACTCCTTCGAACTGGAACGCTTCGAAGCGAAAGGCGCAGCCCCCGAATGGGACCGTGCCTATGAGCAGTACCTGAAGATCGTCAGCGCACGAGGCTAGCGGCCCGAGGTGAAAAACAAAAACCGCTGGTTTTAGCGGAATGGCGTTTCAAGTTGTTGAATCATAAGGGCCAAAAAACAAAAACCGCTAATTTTAGCGGTTTGAGGATTTTGCCGGAAGCGGCTCGGCCCCTGGCCCCGCCCATTGGCGCCTGTTGCCTCGCCACTCAGACTAAGGCGGCGCGGCGGAAGCGCCGCTGTTTGGCCAATTGGTTGGAAGGGCTCCCGGGACCGGGAGCCCGCAGTGCAATCGTTACTTCTCGCGCTTGGCGATGATCTTGTCAACCATGCCGTAGGCCACCGCCTGCTCGGCTTCCATGATGTAGTCGCGGTCCACGTCGCGCGCCACGCGCTCCACGTCCTGCCCCGTCGCATCGGCGAGAATTCCGTTCAGGATCTCGCGCATGCGCAGGATCTCGCGGGCGTAGATGTCGATGTCGCTGGCCTGACCCGCCAGTCCCGACATGGACGGCTGATGGATCAGCACCCGCGAGTGCGGCAGGGCGTAGCGCTTGCCCTTGCTCCCGCAGGCCAACAGCACCGCCGCCATAGAAGCGGCCTGCCCCACGCAGTAAGTCACGATATTCGGCTCGACCAGCCGCATCGTGTCGAGAATCGCCATGCCGGCGGTGATCGAACCGCCCGGGGAGTTGATGTAGAGGGAAATGTCCTTTTCCGGGTCTTCGGAGGCCAGGAACAGCATCTGGGCGATGATCAGGTTGGCTACCTGATCGTCAATCGGGGTGCCCAGAAAGATAATGTTTTCTTTGAGTAGCCTCGAGTAGATATCGTAAGCTCGCTCGCCGCGAGAGGTCTGTTCGACCACCATCGGGACAAGCATATTCTGCGGGGTAGAGAGGTCCCCCTTGCGGATGGGCATCCAGCGCCTCCTCGGCTTGGTTCTCAAGCCGTGTTTGTCTGAAGTAAGCCCCTATACCGAGGTCTTCTTCGTCGTGGAGCGCGTGCCTTTGCGAACCTTCTCGAGATTCCGCTTCTTCTGGTCGAGTGCCTTGGCCAGGTCCTCAATCGACGTGCGCTCCAGATACTCCATGATACGTTGGCGCAGCGCCTTCCAGCTATCGTGCATCCCGCAGGGCGCGGAGTCGTTACACTCCGTCATCCCGCCGATGCAGCGTTCGTAGTCCGCCAGACCATCGACCGAATCCACAATTTGCAGGAGATTCAGATCGCTGGCCGCCACGCGCAGGCAGAATCCGCCGGTTGGGCCTTTGCTCGACCGGAGGAATCCCTTGCGCGCGAGCTGCTGCAGAATCTTCGCGAGAAAATGAGATGGGATGTCGCCTTGTTCGGCGATCTGTTTCACCATCGCGTACTTGCCTTCGGGAACCGAAGCAAGCAGCACGAATGCACGAATCGCGTACTCCGCCGAGCGCGAATAAATCATGAGCAACCTCTAGAGACGTAAGATCAAAATACGCCTTTATCCCAAAATGATAGCAACACTTGCGCAAGAGGAAAAGAAAAAAGTCAATGATATCAAGCGGGAACGCAAGCGGGGCGGGCAGTCCGATCCCGCCCACGGCGCTCAACCGATTAAGAACAAAACACGTTAATCGTGTTTCAATCAAATGCAGCGCAAAGCGCCATCGGCAAAAAAAGCGCCCCGCAGTCCCACCGCGAGGCTAGACAAGCCCTAAAAACGCGCGGGTGAGCGGCTCCAGCGCGGGCACGCACACCACCGCATTGCCGCCGTAGATCGTGTCGGCGCCCGTGTAATCGAAGAAGCGCAGTCCCGCTTCCCGGGCCATCACCTGCACCACGGCCACGTCCCAGGGCTTCGCCGAAGACTCCACCCAGACATCCACCTGCCCCGCGCAGGCGGACATCGCATCGAGCGCGCCGCCCATGCTGCGGACCGTCCAAAACTGGTTCAGGAAACCCAGCAGCTTCTCGGAATGCGGCTTCTTCATGGCCTTTTCGAGGCTGTTCACACACAGTACGGCCCGCCCCGCGCGGTCGATGCTGGAGCAATGGATGCGGCTGGTCTGCCCGTTCTGGGTGCGCCAGGCGCCCTGCCCACGCGCAGCCCAGTACGACTCTCCCAGTGCCGGGAAGGTGCACACACCCAACTCGACAACCCCTGCCACCTCGAGTGCGATCAGGTTGCACCAGATTCGATTGCCGCGCACGTAGTCCTTGGTGCCGTCGATGGGATCGATGATCCAGCGCCGGCCCGACCTGCCATCCCGGCAGGCGCCCTCCTCGCCCAGCAGCCCGTCGTCCGGGAACGCCGCCGTAACCGCTCCCACGATCAGTTCCTCGCACTCGCGGTCGGCGACGGTCACCGGCGAATCGTCCGGCTTGTCCTCGGCCGAGATGCCCGCCCGCCGGTGCTCCAACGCGAGTTCGCCTGCGCGCCTGCCCAGACTGCGGGCCAGTTCGAGTTCCTGCTCAAGTGCCATGAGGATCATCCTAACTTGCCCGCGCCCGCCGCGGCGAAACACCCGCCCAAATGGGCGGAAAGACCCGATACCCCACCGCCGGGGTCTGGTATCCTGGGGGTTGGCTCGAATCACCCCCTTCCAACCCTATCGCTACACGTCTAAAGCAGGCGACCTGGCGAATCTGGTCACCCAACCCTACGACAAGATCACTCCGGCCATGCGGACCCGCTACCTCTCGCAGAGCCCGTACAACCTGGTGCGGGTGATCCTTGGCGAGTCGCGCCCGGGCGACTCAGCGGCAGAAAACGTCTACTCCCGCGCCGCCGCGTACCTGCGCGACTGGATCGCCTCGGGCATCCTGGCCCAGGACGCGGAACCCGGCGTTTTCCCTTACTTTCAGGAGTTTACGGTGCCCGATACGGGCGAGCGCCTGGTACGTAAGGGCTTCATCGCCCTGGGCGCGCTGGAAGAATACTCGGCCGGGATCGTGCACCGCCACGAGCAAACGCTCTCGGGTCCGAAAAGGGACCGTACCCAATTGCTGCAGGCCACGCACGCGCACTTCGGCCAGATCTTCATGCTCTACCCGGATCCGGCCGGCGCCATCGACAGCCTGCTCGACGCGGCCGCCCAGAACCCGCCCATCGCCGAAATCACGGACGAGTATGGCGTGGTGCATCGCTTCTGGAAGATCGTCGAGTGCAGCCGGATTCAGGAGTTGATGGCCGACAAGAGGCTGTTGATTGCCGACGGCCACCACCGCTACGAGACGGCGCTGGGCATTTACAAAGAGAATCCCGACCTGCCGGGCGCGGACCGGGTGATGATGACCTTCGTCAACATGTACTCGCGTGGGCTGAAGATCCTGGCCACCCACCGGTTGGTCAGCGGCCTCCCGCAGGAGAGCCTGCCCGACGGATTCCTGAGCGCCGCCGCGGCCTACTTCAAAATCGACGAAATCGAATCGACGGACGATCTGAAGGCCAGTTGGGCGGAACTGCCAGACCGGACCGTGATCGGCGCGGCGGTCGGCAACCGGCTTTTCCGTCTGGAGGAGCGCAACGCGCACGGCGCGCTGGACGTGAAGATCCTGCACGAGACGCTGCTCGCCAAGGTGCTCGGCATATCGGAAGAAGCGGTGCGCGACGAGAAGCACCTGCGCTACATGCGGAGCATGGACCAGGCCGTCGCCGAAGCCCGCACCGGTGCGGCCCAGATCGCGTTCCTGCTGAAGCCGACGGCGATCGACCAGGTGGCCGACACCTCCTTCAGCGGCGGTGTGATGCCGCAGAAATCCACCGATTTTTACCCCAAACTGCTTACCGGGCTGGCTATATACAAGCTGGACTAATGCTTGGCCGCCCGCTCCCGGAAGGCAAGTCTTTCTTGGTATCGGCGCTTGGTTTACTCTAGAGGGGGTTGCACCCGCAATGCCGCTGGCGCAGGGATGATGGCGGCGATGCGGACGAGTAGCCCGGTGGCGTCGTTTATCGAGTTTCTGGGAGAATCCGAAGCGTATGGCCAAGCTGCCGCCTGAGCTCCCGCGCGAGCGCAGAACCGTCTACAACCTGCTCGCCGCCACTGCCGATTTCCTCGGCAGCGCTCCGGCGTTGCACCAGCCGCAGGGCAATGGCGTCTACAAGCACTGGACCTGGATCGAATACCGCGAGATCGTCGAAGAGGTTGCCGCCGGGTTGCGCTCGCTGGGCGTCGGCCTGGGCGACATCTGCGGAATCGCTTCGGAGACGCGCGCCGAGTTCTATCTGGCAGACGTCGGCATCATGTCCAACGGCAGCATCGCCGCCGCGGTCTACACCAGCCTGCCCCCCACCGATCAGGTAAAGACGCTGCTGGCCGCCGAGCCGAAAGCCATCTTTGTCGAAAACCCCAAAACGCTCGCAATTCTGGAAGCGGCGGGCATGACGGAAGTCCACGCGCAGCGCATCCTGCTGACCGGCGAAATTACCGATGAGCCTGCCGCGGAAGCCGGCGCTGTAGTCACGTTCGACCGCCTGAGGCAGCTCGGGGCTGCGGCGCTGCTCGACGATCCGCGCCTGCTGGACCGCATCCGCGACGAGGTCACGCCGGAAGCTTACGCCATCCTGTATCTGACGTCGGGCGCCACCGGCGAACCGAAAATGGGGCTGGTCACGCATAACGCGGTGCTCGCCAACTGTGCCATGGCTCCGCTGGTCCTGGACATGGACAACAACGATTCGTCGCTGGTGTTCCTGCCCTCGGCGCACATCACGCAGCGCTTCGGGATGGAGTTGCTCCCCATCCGGCACGGCATTCAGACCTGGTTCAGCGAAGGTCTTTCGAAGATGCCGAACGAGCTGCGCACGCTGCGGCCGACCTTGTTCGTGGCGCCGCCGCGCGTTTGGGAACGCATGTACGCCAGCATCACAACCGAGATTCGAAAGAAGCCCCTGGCCGTGCGCAAGCTGTTCTACATGGGGCTCGGCGTCGGAGCGGCCGTCAGTCAGGCCCGCCAGCAAGGTAAGACCCCCGCTCCGTGGCACCTGGCTTCCATCAAGTTTTTCGACAAGCTCGTGTTCTCCAAGATCCGCGAGCGGCTGGGCGGCCGTCTGCGGGTTGCGCTGAGCGGTTCCGCTCCGCTGGGCAAGGGCCTCGCCGAGTTCTACTCCTCCATCGGCATGCCGCTGACTGAGGGCTACGGGCTGACCGAAGGCGGCGTGGTGACGCTCAACCCGATCGGCCGCCCGCGCGCCGGCTCCATCGGTCTGGCGCTGCCCGGCGCCGAGTTGAAGATCGCCGAGGATGGCGAGTTGTTGATCCGCAGCGAGACTGTCTTTTCGGGCTATTACAAAGACCCCGGCTCGACCGCCGCCGTGCTCCGCGACGGGTGGCTGCACACCGGCGATATCGGCGAAATCGACAAGGACGGCTACATCTGGATCACTGGCCGCAAGAAGGAGCTGATCGTCTCCTCCAACGGCAAAAAGGTTTACCCCTCGCGCATCGAAGGGCTGTTCAAGATGCACCCGATCATCAACCAGATTCTCCTGATCGGGGACCGGCTGCCCTACATGACGGCGCTCATCAGCATCAACGAACCTGCGGCTGAAACCGTGAAAGGCGTCTCCCCGTCCGTCAAAGGACTGGGCGAGTTGGCGCAGGACGAAGCCGTCAATGCCGAGGTCAAAAAGATCGTAAAGAAGGTCAATTCGCAACTGCCGCCGTTCGAACAGGTCAAGCGGTTCAAGATCATCGAACGCGACTTCTCCCTGGAGAAGGGCGAGTTGACTCCTACCATGAAGCTTCGCCGCACGAAGGCGATCGAGAGTTTCCGCCAGGAAATCAGCGATCTCTACGTCGGGCGGGAAGAGTTTTGATGGCGTGGACCGCACTCCACATCACCGGCCGGTGCGCTCGGCGTCTGCTTGACCGACTGAATAGATTGTCTTAGACAGGACTCCAATCAATGGCTCAAAACGTTCCCATCACGGTCGCCAAAGGCGACGGCATTGGTCCCGAGATCATGGACGCCACGCTGCATATCCTCAAGGAGGCGGGCGCCCGGCTGGACATAGAAGAAATCGAGATCGGCGAAAAGGTCTATCTCCGCGGCAACACCGCCGGCATCGAGAAAAGCTCCATCGAGTCGATGCTGCGCACGAAGGTGTTTCTGAAGGCGCCCATCACGACGCCCCAGGGCGGCGGCTATAAGAGCCTCAACGTGACCACGCGCAAGATGCTCGGCTTGTATGCCAACGTGCGTCCCTGCGTCGCCTACGACCCCTACATTCCGACGAAACACCCCGGGATGGATGTGGTCATCGTGCGCGAAAACGAGGAAGATCTGTACGCCGGCATTGAGCATCAGCAGACGCCCGACGTTACGCAGTGCCTCAAGCTGATCACCCGCTCGGGCTGCGAGCGCATCGTGCGCTATGCCTTCGAATACGCCATCCGCAACAACCGCAAGAAGGTCACGGTCTTCATGAAAGACAACATCATGAAGCTGACCGACGGGTTGTTCCACAAGGTGTTCGACGAGATCGCGCCGGAGTACCCGGACATCGTCAACGAGGCGTGGATCGTGGACATCGGCGCGGCCAAACTCGCCGACACGCCGGGCGCCTTCGACGTAATCGTGATGCCGAATCTCTACGGCGACATTCTCTCCGACGTGGCGGCGCAGATCGCGGGTTCGGTCGGCTTGGCCGGTTCGGCCAACATCGGTGCGAAGTATGCGATGTTCGAGGCCATCCATGGCTCCGCCCCGCGGCGTGCCGGACAGAACCTCGCGAACCCGTCCGGCCTGCTGCTGGGCGCAGTGATGATGCTGGTTCACATCGAGCAGTACGACATCGCCGAGCGCGTCCACAACGCGTTCCTGCGGACGCTGGAAGACGGCATCCACACCTACGACATCGCCAAGGAAGGCAAGAACCCGCATACCACCAAACAGGTCGGCACCAAAGAGTTTGGCGATGCGATCGTGGCCCGGGTCGGCCAGGAACCCCAGCGCTTCAAGCCCGTCCGCTACATCGCCGTGCCCAAACAGGCTGACCGGGCGGGGTCCGTGGCTCGCCCGCTGCAGCAGCGCGACCTGGTGGGCGTCGACCTGTTCTTCTACAATCCGCCGGGCGACCCGGTCGGGTTCGGCCAGCGCGCCGAGAAGCTGAACGGCGGCGGGTTGAAGCTCATCATGGTGTCGAATCGCGGCGTCAAGGTTTACCCCGACGGCCTGAAGGACACCCTGACCTGCGACCACTGGCGCGTCCGCTTCCAGAGCGACAACGCCAACCCGCTGGTTTCCTATCAACAGGTGATCGACCTGATGCAGCGCGCCAACAGCTCGGGCTTCGAGATCATCAAGACCGAGGGGCTCTACACTTTCGACGGCAAGGCTGGTTTTTCGCTCAGCCAGGGCCAGTAGCATTACCGCTGGGGCGGAGCACGCGTTCCGCCCCAGCGCCACTTGATTTCGGGTTGCCCGGGGCACGAGGGTTGAGTTCGAATCGAGGAGACAAGTTCCATGGACACCAAACCGCTGGTCGGCATCGTGATGGGCAGCACGACGGACTGGGACACCATGCAGCACACCTGCGCGATTCTCGACGAGTTCGGCGTGCCGTATGAGAAGCGTGTCATCTCGGCGCACCGCGCTCCCGACGCGCTCGCGGAATGGGCCAAGACCGCCCGTGCGCGCGGCCTGGAAGTGCTGATCGGCGGGGCCGGCGGGGCCGCGCACCTGCCCGGCGTAACTGCCGCTTTCACCACGCTCCCGGTGCTCGGCGTGCCGATGCAAAGCGCGGCGCTGAACGGCATCGATTCCCTGCTCTCGATCGTGCAGATGCCGGGCGGCATCCCCGTCGGTACGCTGGGCATCGGCAAGGCGGGCGCGATCAACGCGGGACTGCTGGCCGTGGCCATCGTGGCCTCGCATCGCCCGGTGTTGATCGAGCGCCTGGAAGCCTATCGCGCCAAACAAACCCAGAAAGTGCTCGACGCCAAGCTGCCGGGATAGATGGGCATCGCCCCTGAGGGATGGCTGCTGGCTTGACGCGGGAGAGTCCTGTGGCGCACGCTTCAGCGTGCAGCGTCGACACTCCTGTCGACGTCCGGCCACGCTCCAGAATGCCGGCAGGAGTGCCGGCACTGCACGTTGAAGCGTGCGCCACAAGCACTACCGCCGCCACTTGAGAAGTGAATCATCGTCGTGACTCTGAGACAGAAACTCGAACTCTGGCAGGCACGCTGGGCCGACCGCCAGGCGCTCTCGTTTCGTCCCCGCAACGCCACCTCTCCCGCACGCGCCGTCATCGACCTGCGCGACCAGTTCTTCGAGCCCCTCGACATGGTCAGCGAGAATGAATTCCTGCAAGGCTCGGGAGGAGAGCTGGCGGGCACTGGTTCGGAGGGCCACCTCTATTCCCTGCTCTCCTCCGCCGCCCTCGCCGTGAACGTGTTCGCCCACTGGCGCTTCCGTCCCAAACGCGAACTGCTGCGGGCGCTCGGCTTCCAGCTCGACCACCCCGTCTGGCTTGGCTTCGAGTGCGAATTCCCCATCGCCGCGGGCTTTGGCACCGCGCCTTACGCCGACGTCACCCTGGCGGCCGAGGGCTGCGAGCCATTCCTGTGTGCGATTGAGGCCAAGCTCGGCGAGCCGTATGCCGACATGCCGCAGCACGGTCTGCGCCCCGGCCACGCTGGTCACGCCTACTTCAAAGATTGGCCCAACCTCGCCAAGCTGGCCCGGAAGATCTCTCCGGAAGACCACGTGCACCGCTACCTGCACGCCGCACAGCTGTTGAAGCACCTGCTCGGACTGCGCAGCCGCTCCCGCAAGTTCACATTGCTCTACCTGTGG
>Ga0118677_10005234_pt1 | contig 22837 bp, 11 predicted proteins | sample AliMusrvi5mmetaG_FD_86154 | JGI IMG/M metagenome (GOLD analysis project Ga0118677, IMG submission 86154)
TAGCGTTTGATATTATGCATATTTTAGCCCGAATTTTATCTCAAATTATTAGCTTTGCAATTATGTTACAACCACTTTCAAAAGAGATTACAGTTTATGTTGCTTTACCTGTCATGGACGAAGAGCTGGTTATAAGGCGGTGCTTGAAGGCTATACAAAAACAAACATATAGCAATTATAAACTCTACGCCTGTGTCAATCAGCCGGATAGTTGGTGGGATGAGCCTTCAAAGGTAGAAGTATGCCATGCCAATGCGCGGGTGATGTCAATGCTAAGAGAAGTCGGGGCCGTTGTTATTGACAAAACAAGTCGGGGCAAAGGCTGGCAAGGCAAGGATATGGGTGTAGGTTGGGCGCGTAAAGTTATTATGGATGAAATTAATGCGGTGGCCTCCCCTGCAGATATTATCGTCAGCACCGATGCAGATACCGTTTTTGGAGAAAATTATTTCGATTCGGTAGTGAGGCTCTTTAAAAAACATCACGGCAGTTTAGCGCTGTCAAATCCCTATTATCATAAGCTTACAGGTGATGAAACATTGGACAGGGCACTGCTCAGGTACGAAATATACATGCGCTGTTATGCGCTTAACCTATGGCATATTGGCTCTCCTTATGCCTTTACGGCTTTAGGCTCTGCTATTGCATTGCCGGTTTCTGCCTACAGGAAGATAGGAGGGATGACCCCTAAAAAAAGCGGGGAAGACTTTTATTTTTTACAGAAATTACGGAAAGCCGGAAAAATAATGACCTGGAATTCAGAGAAAGTATATCCGGCCACGCGTTATTCTGACAGGGTTTTCTTTGGTACTGGCCCCGCCTTGATAAAAGGTCAGAAAGGTGATTGGAAAAGTTATCCCATATATCACAGGCATTTGTTTGATGATATCAAACAGTCGTATAATCTCTTTGAACAATTGTTTCAGCGGGATGTTGAAACCCCTTTAGATGATTTTATTCATATTCAACTCCATGAAAATAATATCTGGACATCATTGAGAAACAACACCAGAACGGTGGATTCTTTCGTGGCGGCCTGCCATCAGAAGATAGACGGGTTGCGGATATTGCAATTTTTAAAATGGAAAAACGACAGCCTGAAAATTTCTGACGAAGAAGCATTGAAAGATTTTTTTGATTATTTTTACCCGGAAGACCAAAGTTTCAATTTTAAAGATTTTAGTTTTCAAAATACGTCTGTGAGGGAGCTTGATGAGATGAGGGATTTCTTGGCAGACAGGGAAGGGGAGTGGCAGTATAAGGATATTATGCAAAAATAGGTATATTAAAAAAGGATAAATTGTTCTATTGTTAAATTGTTATTTTTATAATTATTTATATTCCGCCGAATCTTGTATTTCAACAATTTAACAATATAGCAATATAACAATTTCGGTTCAATGTGCCCAAAAATAGCTTTAATACATCACAAAATGATAACATTATTAGGCCCTACAGCCACCGGAAAGACAAAATTGGCCGTTTTAATAGCCGATAAAATAAATGGTGAAATCATCAGTGCCGACTCAAGACAGGTCTATAAACACATGGATATTGGCACTGGCAAAGATCTGACAGAATATGCCATAAACGGCCAAGAAATTCCTTACCATCTCATAAATATTGCTGAACCCGGTTCTGCTTATAACATACACGAATATGTAAACGATTTTGAAAAAGCGTATAAATCAATTGTTGATAAAAATAGGGAGGTTGTTCTTTGTGGCGGTTCGGGGATGTATATTGAGGCTGTTTTAAAAGGGTATTCTTTAATAAACGTGCCTTTTAATGAAACACTACGCCTGGCCTTAGCTCAGAAATCAGATGCCGAACTTACCGCTGAGCTTACAGCCATGAAAAAAGTTCATAATACAACAGATCTGACAGAAAGAGAAAGGCTTATAAGAGCTCTTGAAATTGAAACCTATTATAAAGAAAACAACATCACTTCCACCACCAACATGGCCTACAAAAGTATTATTTTCGGGATGAATTATCCGCGTGAGGTTATCAGAACCCGCATCACAGAGCGTTTGCATCAAAGGCTTAATAATGGCATGGTTGAAGAAGTTAAAGTTCTTTTAGACAGTGGTGTTGATGCAGAAAAGTTGAAATATTATGGTTTGGAATATAAATTCATTACACAGTTTTTATGTGATGAATTATCTTATGATGAAATGGTAAGGCTTCTTAACACTGCTATACATCAGTTTGCCAAACGCCAGATGACATGGTTCAGGCGCATGGAAAAACAAGGCTTTGTTATTCATTGGATAGATGGCCTGTGGGAAGAGGAAGAGAAGGTGGAGTTTGTGATGAGGACTATAGAAAGCAATTAGAAAATATGAACTCAGAATAATGATTAACGATTTGTGATTTCAGGCATTTCTTATTAAAGCTTCAACATATATTGTAAAGCCAGAGTGCGTGGGACTTGAACGTCTGCCGGACGGATCATATATTCCTTGTTAAAAATATTCCTCACAACCACAGAAATGCGTGATTTTTCACTTAAATCGAGACCTATTCTGGCATCAAAAATAACCTGTCCTTTGTTATTGGCTTCGCGGTATTCTTTTAGCCCTGGGAGAATAAAAACAGGCTTGTTATTTTTAATAATGGGTTTCCCATTTGGAAATCGCAATGAATCTTCAAAAGCCTTATCAATGTTAACGATAAAGCTGTTAAAGTTCAAAGAAAACCCAATGTCAATTTTTCTTACAGAAACTTCAATATCTGCTTTGGCGCTATGATAGAAACGGTATTTGAGCATATCATTACGGGCAGATGTTTTAACCCTGTCTTCCGGCTTTATATTTAGGTCAACTGGGTTGGTAAAGGTGTAGCCAGTCATAAGAGAGACGGGCAAACCAAAAAACTTACCTTGTCCGGCTATGGTTACATCAACACCGTTAATGCGTGCATTACTTACATTGTATGATTTAAAGCCAAGATATTTAAAAACAGAATCGGGATAATAAACAGTAACCCAGGGAGGAAAGAAGTAGCCAAAGCCAAACTCAATCATGTTATAATACTCAGTCCAAAAGCCTGCCACATCAATATATCCCTTAAAGTTACTTATTTTAAAGCCTTGTTTGACGCCAATTTCAGCACTCCATCCTTTTTCTGGTTTTAATGAATCATTAGGGAAAATATGAAGTTGACCGGCTGAAGTTTGAACAAATTTTTCGCTGATGGTCGGATATCTGAACCCTTGTCCGAAAGAAGCTCTGAGATTAGTATGTTCAAATAATTTATAATTAAGTCCTGTTCTGAAAACGGGTCGGGAGTCCGTTTTATCTTTATCCATGCGGTAGGCCTCCCATCTTACACCCAGTGAGGCTGTAAAATTTTTTAGTTTTTTATCTAATTGAGAATAAACTGCGGCACTGGCGCCATAATGCTTCTCATTACCATATATTTCTGCAATAGATTCATAATAATTGCCTGTTATGCCTGATGTCCATGCCAGATTATCTTCAAGGTACTTCTGGTACTGGTATTCGCCAAAATATAAATTATCATCATTTTTCTGATGTGTGGAGTTGCGGTTTTCGGTACGGTAAAATCTGGTTTTAAGGCTGTGTCTGCTGCCTTCAGAGGTAAAATAGGTAATGTATGGGTCGACATTCATACGGGCGTTATAAACCCTATAGTTGCTAAAAGAAGGACTAGGCTGATAAATACCGGAATCGCCATCTTTCCACATCATAAATTTACCGCCATCCCACTTCATAAAATTGCCGTTGATGCCATAAGAGAGCCCACTTACTTTTTTGTTTCTCCAGCGGGTATTGAAGTTAATACGTGCCAACTGGCCATTATCGCCCACCCTATAGCCATTATCTGAGTATACATTGCCGCCAACGACTAAATCGAAATTGCCAATCATGCGGGAGTGCAGAAATTGAGTACCTGAAAAGATAGGCTGGGTATTACCCCACCATTTAGCCGCGCTGCGTGCAGGATTACCATAAAAACCGGAAGTAAACATCAATTTGGTTTCGGGTTCTGATTTGGGATATTTTGTACGGATATTTATAACACCGTTAAGAGCAGAAGAGCCATAAAGTGCAGAAGAGGCACCCTTGATAATTTCAATCTGATCTATATTTTCGATAGGGGCAAATTCCCAGTATGCCACCCCCGAAGCACCACCCAAAAGAGGTAAATCATCAACCATGAGTAAAACACGGCTGCCGGCACCATAACTATAACTGCTCCCCCCTCTTATACTGGCTTGCTTGTCCATTATCATTACGCCGGGTGCTTGCTGTAATACGGTGGTTACATTTTGTGTGTTTGTGTTTTCAATCATCGAGGCTTTAATAATATCCATAGATACTGTAACATCTGTAAGCTTTTGTTCGAACTTTCCGGCACTTACTACAAATTCTTCCAGAACCTTCGATTCTTCTTCAAGCCTCAAATTCATTGTTACTACCTCATTTTCTTTGAATTTTTCAATTCTCTTTTTAGTTGTATAGCCTACCAACCTGTACTCGAAGGTATACTTGCCCGGATCTAGCTCTGTCGCGTAATAACCCTTCTCGTCTGTAGCTATAACCTTTGTGTCATTAATAATCACGTTTACGCCTACAAGTGTTTCTTTGGATTTAAAATCGCTGACAATACCTGATACCTTAGCCTTTTGAGAAAATGACGAAAAAAACGGATATAAAGCCAAAAAAAATAAAACGTAAAATTTTTGCATAATTCATTTTTAAATAATGGATAAAATGAAATAATTACAGAAATGTTTAATGAATTTCATTTCCACAATTAAATTTTCAACACATACTGCAATGCATAGGTGCGTGGAGCCTGTACATCACCGGGACGGATCATGTATTCTTTATTAAAAAGGTTCCTGACGACGAAAGAAAATCGCGATTTTTCGCCCCAGTCAAACCCTAACCGGGCATCAAAAACGACAGTACCTTTATTATTTCTTTCTCTAAATTCTTTAAGTCCGGGAAGTATAAATACCGCTTTGTGGTTTAAAATGATGGGTTTATGGTTCGGAAAACGAAGGGAATCCTGAAATACTTCGTCTATATTGATAATATAACTAAAGTAATTCATAGAGAAACCAAAATTAACATCCTTATACGACATTTCAAAATCAACTTTAGCACTATGATAAAAGCGATATTTTAATATACGGCTACTCGATGTTGTTAATCCTGTTGTGTTATCTTTAACATTTAAATCTATGGGATTGGTATAGGTATAACCGGCCATAAGAGATGTTGGCAGTCCGAAAAGCTTTCCCTGACCAGCAACAGTAAGATCAACACCTGTAATTTGTGCATTGCTGACGTTATAGGCTTTAAAACCGAGATATTTAAAAACAGTATCAGGATAATAAACAGTAACCCAAGAGGGGAATTGGTATCCAAAACCAAATTCTATCATATCGTGGTATTCTGTCCAGAAGCCAGCCACATCAACATATCCGGTCCAGTTGCTTATCTTAAATCCTTGTTTAAAGCCAACCTCAGCACTCCAGCCCTTTTCTGGTTTTATAGAATCATTGGGAAACAGATTAATAGCCCCTGCGGACGACCTGATATATTTTTCTGCTATTGTAGGATACCTGAAGCCCTGACCAAAAGAGGCTCTGAAATGTGTATAATCGAACAAGCGGTAGTTTACGCCTGTTCTGAAAACAGGTCTTGAAGAAGCTTTATCATTTTCGAGTCTGTAGGCTTCCCATCGGGCACCGAAGGAGGCTGTAAACCTGTCTAGCTTTTTATCAAACTGAGAATAAACAGCAGCACTCTCCTCATGACGGAATCTGTTACCATAAGTATCAGCAATAGATTGGATGTAAGTACTGGTAATTCCTGATGTCCAGGTAAGGTTGTTTTCAAGGTATTTCTGGTATTGGTACTCTCCAAAATAGGTATTATCCTGACTTGATTTATTGGTATTATTTACATTAACAGTTCTGTAAAGCCTCGTTTTTAAACTATGTCTGTTGCCACTGGACGAAAAATAAGTGATGTATGGATCAACATAAAGCCGGGTATTATGATATTGCTGATCAGTAGAAGAATTGGCTCTGTAAACGCCTGAATCGCCATCTTTCCATAAAAAATAGTCGTGCCCGGCGTTTTGTACGGCATTAAAATTAACACCATAAAATAATCCTTTTGTTTTTTTATTTCGCCAGCGGGTATTAAAATTTAAACGACCCTGCCGGGTATCATTTTGTTCTCTATAACCAGTGTTAAGTTGAAAATTACCACCAACAACCAAATCGAAATTGCCGATCATGCGCGTATGCAAAAACTGAAATCCTGAAAAATAAGGTTGTTTTTTGCCCCACCATTTAATTTCTTCACGTTCAGGATTCCCATAAATTCCTGATGAAAATATGAGTTTTGTTTCAGGTGTCGCTTTTGGATATTTAGTTCTGATATTAATAACGCCGTTAAGGGCAGAAGAACCGTAAAGCGCTGAAGAGGCTCCTTTAATAATTTCAACTTGTTCGATGTTTTCTATAGGTGCCAGGCACCATTTTATATCACCGGAAGCTCCTGCCAGCATGGGTAAATCGTCTACCATAAGTAAAACACGACTACCGGCACCATAACTGTAACTGCTACCGCCTCTGATGCTTATCTGCTCAGACATAACCATTACACCGGGTACTTGCTGAACAGCGGTTTCTAATGACTGTGTATTTGTATTTTCAATCATAGAGGCCTTTATAATATCCATTGAAACGGTAACTTCAGAAAGCTTCTGTTCAAATTTGCCGGCACTGACCACAACTTCATTCAAAATTTTTGATTCATCGTCTAATCTGACATCAATAGAAATTTTTTCATTTTCTTTAAGCTTTATTTTCCTTTTTTCTGTAACATATCCTATCAATTTATACTCTATTTCATAATCTCCGGCATCTAAATCAAAAGAATAATAACCCTTTTCATTTGTCGTCATTCCTTTTGTCGGACTAAATATTACGGTAACACCCACAAGGGTTTCTTTTGACTTAAAATCCGATACAGTTCCTGAAATACTAGCTTTTTGTGAAAAGAGAGAAAGAAAAGGGATGATAGTTAAAATAAATATAAAATATTTTTTTTTCATTTAATTAAAAATTAAAAAAGTTGTTAACATATTCATAATTTCAACATATATTGTAATGCAACAGTACGTGGGGGTTGTACATCTCCCGGTCTGATCATATACTCCATATTAAAGATATTTCTGACAACAATGGAAATTCTTGACTTATCGCTCAAATCGAGACCTAATCGGGCATCAAAAACAACTTGGCCATGATTATGAGTATCTCTGTATGATTTTAACCCGGGTAAAATAAAAATTGGTTTACCATCTTTTATAATTGGCTTTCCGTTAGGGTATCTCAAAGAATCCTCAAAAGCTTTATCTATATTTACAATAGCGCTAAAATAGTTCATAGAAAAGCCATAGTTAATTTTTTTCCAAGTCATCTCAAAGTCCACTTTAGCACTATGATAAAAGCGGTATTTTAAAATACGGCTTCTTGAAGTTGTTAAATCTTTATCTTCTTCTTTTATATTCAAATCTATCGGGTTGGTATAAGTGTAACCGGCCATAAGAGAGGTAGGCAAGCCGAAAAGCTTTCCTTGTCCAACAATAGTTACATCAACACCAGTAATCTGGGCATTGCTTATATTATATGCCTTAAAGCCAATGTATTTGAAAACTGTATCTGCCCAATAAATAGTAACCCAGGGAGGGAATTGGTATCCAAAAGCAAACTCTATCATGTCTCTATATTCAGTCCAAAAGCCGGCCACATCGAGATAACCATTCCAGTTGCTGATTTTAAAATCTTGCTTAAATCCCACTTCGGCACTCCATCCTTTCTCAGGTCTCAGGGTGTCGTTAGGGAATAAGTTTAAGGCAGATACTTTTGTTGAAATGAATTTTTCGGAAATTGTTGGATATCTGAATCCCTGACCAAAAGAGACCCTTAAGTGGGTTTTTTCAAACAGATGATAGTTTAACCCTGCCCTGAAAACCGGTCTGGAGTTCGCTTTTTCCTGTTCAAGCCTGAAAGTTTCCCATCGGGCACCTAATGATGCTGAGAGCTTCTTTATTTTTTTATCTAACTGAGTATAAATAGCAGCACTGGCCCCATAATGTTTATGAGCCCCATATATTGTTGCAAATGATTCAATATAATTACCTGTTAATCCTGTTGTCCAGGTCATATCGTTTAAAATCTGCTTCTGGAATTGATATTCACCGAAATAGGTATTGTCACTACTCGGCTGGCCAGTGTTATTTTTGTTTTCTGTTCTGTAGAACCTTGTTTTTAAACTATGGCGGTATCCGCTGGGGGTAAAATACGTAATATACGGGTCGATATTCATGCGTTTGTTGAAAAATTCATTCTGGTAATCAGCACTGGCCTTGTAAACGCCTGAATCGCCATCTTGCCAGATAAAAAATTTAGCCCCATCCCATTCCATAAAGTTAAAATTTAAGCCATAGGATAAACCTTCAATTTTTTTATTGCGCCATCTGGTATTGAAATTAATACGTGCTCTTTGTTCATTGTCACCTTTTCTGTAGCCGTTGTTAGAAAAGACATTGCCGGCAACCACCAAATCAAAATTACCTATCATGCGGGAATGAAAGAACTGGGTCCCTGTAAAAATAGGTTGCACATTGCCCCACCATTTAATAGCTGATCTTTCAGGATTGCAATATATCCCTGATGAAAAAATTAATTTGGTTTCTGGTTTAATTGAGGGATATTTTGTTCTGATGTTAATAACGCCGTTTAGGGCAGAAGAGCCATACAAAGCAGACGAAGCCCCTTTAATAACTTCTACCTGTTCTATATTTTCAACGGGAGCAAAGTTCCATTTAACATCTCCTGATGCACCTGCCAACATGGGCATATCATCAACAAGCATCAACACCCGACTGCCTGCACCATAACTATAACTGCTTCCGCCTCTGATACTGGCCTGTTCATCCATAATCATTACACCGGGAACCTGTTGTACCACGGTTTCAATGTTTGTGGTGTTGGTATTTTCTATCAACTGGGCTTTAATAACAGCCATTGATACCGTTACATCCGAAAGTTTCTGTTCAAAACGACCGGCACTGACAACAAATTCATCAAGCACTTTAGTCTCTTCTTCCAACCTTACATTAAGGGTAAGTTGTTCATTTTCTTTAAGAACAATCTTCTTTTGTTGAGCGGTATAGCCTACAAATTTAATTTCCACATTATATTCTCCGGGGTCTAAATTAATCGTATAAAAACCCTTTTCATTAGTTGCGGCCCCTTTTGTAGGTGTAAAAACAACATTAACGCCCACAAGTGTTTCTTTGGATAGAAAATCGCTGACTACACCAGATACTTTGGCACTTTGAGAAAAGACATTCAAGAAAGGGAATAACAGTAAAAAAAATAAGGGATAAATTTTCTTCATAAAAATTCCTGTTTGGTGAATAAGGCGCAAAGGTATAGTTTTTTAATTTAAATTTGCAAAAAAAATACACCCAGCGTGCTGCTTTACAAAATAGGAATAGGATTGATACCCGGGATAGGAGACGTGAGAGCTAAAAAACTCATAGCTTATTGTGGCGGTGTTGAAGCTGTATTTCAGGAAAAGAAAAGGTTGTTGCTAAAAATCCCGGGCATCGGCAGAACAGCAGTGAATGAAATAGCCTCTCAGGCCGTTTTAAAAAGGGCCGAGCAAGAAATTGATTTTATTGAAAAACATAAAATAAACCCGCTTTTTTACTTAGATAAAGATTACCCCCAACGCCTTAAACATTGTGATGACGGTCCTATTATGCTTTACTATAAAGGCAATGCCGATTTAAACGCCACAAAAGTAATCAGTATAGTAGGCACCCGGTCGGCTACTGAGTATGGCAAAAATATTTGCAAACAAATAACTGCCGAACTGGCCCCATTTAATGTATTGGTTGTCAGTGGTCTGGCTTACGGTATTGATACAGCAGCGCACAAAGCCGCTCTGGAAAATAAGTTAAATACTATTGGCGTTCTGGGTCATGGATTAGATACCCTTTATCCTGCGGCAAACAGGGAATTAGCCAAAAAAATTGTATCCAATGGTGGCCTGCTCACTGAGTTTTTAAGTCAGACCAAGCCCGACAGGGAGAATTTTCCTCAACGTAACCGTATCATTGCAGGCATTTCTGATGCCGTTATAGTTGTTGAAGCCGCTGAAAGAGGAGGTGCACTCATCACTGCCGAAATAGCAATATCCTACAACAGAGATGTGATGGCTGTTCCCGGAAACATTAATAACACATATTCCAAAGGATGCAACAAAATAATAAAACAAAATAAAGCCGCTCTTATCGAATCTGCAAAAGATGTTATTTATTGTCTGGGATGGGAAGATGTGTTAAATAAACAAGCGCAAAAACAGCTGTTTGTTGAACTCAATGCCGAAGAAGAAATTATTGTCAACATTCTGAAAGAGAAAACAAATACCCCCATTGATGAAATAACATATAAAAGTAATTTCGCGGTTAGTAAGGTGGCAACGCTCTTGCTCGAACTTGAATTTAAAGGCGTTGTGAATGCGTTGCCTGGAAAACAGTTTCAATTAGTTAATTAGGAAATTGATTTAAGAACAATGATTAACGATTTAAGATTTCTGATTTCAGGTCTTTCTTAAATCATCATTCTTTAATCAATTAATCGCAAATTAAAAAAAATGTTTTTTTTAAACCATGGTGCTTATTATTCTTCATAATATGCCATCCAGCTCCCAAGCCAACACATGCTTAATGCCATTTCTGTTGGTGAGCTGTAAATCATCTAAAGAAACAACATATTTTTCATAATTGTCGTTTATACTTTCAAGCTCTGAATACCCTCTTTCAATAGTAGATTTATCAACAAGCATATACGTTACTTGAAAATAGATAGTTCTATCACCCTTAAGAGCTACAAAATCTATTTCTCTGTTTCTCAATACACCAGTATAAACAGTAAATCCAACATTTATAAGTTGAAGGTAAACCAGGTTTTCAAGTAAATACCCAAAGCCATATTCAAAGCCTGGATAAAGGTAGTTTTTATACGATAAATCATTAGCATAGAATTTATTTGTACCTGATATTGTTTCCTTTCCTTTTATATTATATCTGTCAACCTGATGAAGCAAAAACGTGTTTTTAAGGTACGAGATATAATTGGATATTGTTTCGTAATTCGTCTTACGGTTTTTAGTTTTAAAATAATTGATAATGTTACTGATTGATATAAGATTTGAAGCATTGTTGATAAGAAAAACAAAAATATCTTCAAGCAAACGGGCATCTTTTATTTGGTAACGCTGAATAATATCACGGAGCAAAACAGTATCTTTTATAGCCGAAAGGTAATACCTTTTTGTTTCATCGTTAGGCAGGTTATAAAGCTCGGGTAAGCCACCTGTTTGCATGTACTGCAAAAAAGACTCTTTGCTTCGGGCAATATTTAAAACACCTAAAAATTCACTGTAACTGAAGGGCATAATCTGAAACTGTATATACCTACCTGAAAGTAAAGAAGCCAATTCTCCAGATAAAAGCTGCGAATTTGATCCGGTTATAAATATTTCGTAATTGTCAATATAACTTTGTGAATATGAATTTACCAGGCGTTCCCAGCCCTCTATATCCTGTACTTCATCAATAAAAAGATATATTTTCCCTTCAGGTTTTAAATGCAGTTTATATAATGAAACAAGTTTATCAAGATTATCGTAATTTTTTATAAAATCAAAATCTGTAAATTCTTTATTGATATAAAGTACATTTTGAGGTTTAATCCCTTTTTTAAAAAGAGCAAAAATAAGCTGCCTCAACAAATAGCTTTTCCCGGTTCGCCTTTGACCAACCAAAACTTTAACCAGTTTATTCTCTAAATAATTGTTTATGTTATTCAGGTATTGTTCTCTGATAAAACCAGTTTCAGGCAAATTGTCATGCCAGAAATTATATTTTTCAAGAGTTGCAATATTTTCAATCATGTCTTAATATTTTTACAAATATACAATATTTTCAAGTACAATTGAAATAAACATGGTTTTTATTTGGGTTTTGTTTTTATTTGTGTTCGCTAGTTTATAAATAATTTCGACAGATGTTTTTCTTGTAATTGCCCAATGCAGTTTGTCTTGCACCGATGTATAATACTGTGTTTACTTTCTTTTTAAACTGTTTCCAATATGGAAATAATTGCTTACTTGCACAATTCATACATTTTGTCAATTTTATTTTTCCTTCTCCACTTCTAAAAATTTATAATACCTTTGCTCCCTTAAGGAAGTGTGGAGTGCCTGGTGTACTTCGAGTGAGCCTGCCGCTGGCAGAGAGTTGTATTTAACTTTAGCTCACTTTAGGTTTTACACTGAGCGTTTGTCGAAGTGCACTAATAAGTACTTTAGGCACTTAATAAGAATCTTATTTAAACCTATACTTATGAGCATTAACAATGAAGATTTATTAAAAAAAATTATTGCACATTGTAAAGAATATGGCTTTGTGTTTCAGTCGAGCGAAATTTATGATGGCATGAGTGCTGTTTACGATTACGGTCAGAACGGTGTTGAGCTTAAAAAAAACATCCGCAATTACTGGTGGAAATGTATGGTTCAACACAACGATAATATTGTGGGTATTGATTCTGCCATTTTTATGCATCCCACCATCTGGAAAGCTTCAGGACACGTAGATGCTTTTAACGACCCATTAATAGACAATAAAGATTCTAAAAAAAGATACCGTGCGGATGTGCTTGTGGAAGAACACATCCAGAAAATCGAGAACAAGATTGAAAAAGAAGTAGAAAAAGCTGCAATTCGTTTTGGTGTGACTTTTATTGAAAAGCAATTTCTTGAAACAAATCCACGCGTTTTGGAATATCAACAAAAAATTGATACCATCAAAAAAAGATTCTATGGCGCATTAGAAATCAACGACTTAAACGATGTTAAACTACTTATTGAAGAGTTGAAAATTGTTTGTCCGGTTTCCGGTACATGCAACTGGACAGAAGTACGTCAATTTAACCTGATGTTTTCTACCCAGATGGGTTCTGTAAGTAATGATTCGAACACTATATATCTCAGGCCTGAAACGGCTCAGGGCATTTTTGTCAACTACCTCAACGTTCAGAAAACAGGACGCATGAAAATTCCTTTTGGCATAGCCCAGACGGGTAAAGCATTCAGAAATGAAATAGTGGCCAGACAGTTCATCTTCCGTATGCGGGAGTTTGAACAAATGGAGATGCAGTATTTTGTTAAGCCCGGCGAGGAAATTAAATGGTATAAGTACTGGAAAGATATGCGCCTTAAGTGGCATCTGTCCTTAGGTTTGCCAAGAAATAAATACCGCTGGCATGACCATGAAAAACTAGCTCATTATGCTAATGCAGCCTCAGATATAGAATTTGAATTTCCCTTCGGGTTTAAAGAACTTGAAGGTGTGCATTCACGCACCGATTTCGACCTTAATGCGCACATTAAATTCTCAGGTAAAAAACTTCAGTATTTCGACCCTGAAACCAACGAAAGCTATGTGCCTTATGTTGTTGAAACTTCTATCGGACTGGATAGAATGTTTCTCGCCATTTTATGCCATGCTTATAAAGAAGAAACCCTTGACGACGGCTCTACAAGAGTAGTGCTTAATATACCACCCCCATTAGCACCCTACAAAGTGGCCGTGTTGCCTCTGATGAAAAAAGACGGCCTGAGTGAAAAAGCCCTGACTATTTTTGATGATCTGAAGTACGATTTTATGTGCAGTTACGAAGAAAAAGACACCATAGGCAAACGCTACAGGAGAAACGATGCCATTGGCACACCTTTCTGCATCACCGTTGACCATCAAACATTAGTAGACGAAACAGTAACAATAAGGTACAGAGACACCATGTTGCAGGAAAGACTCAACATAAGCGAGCTTAGGAATAAGCTGAATGAGATTACAAGGTTTCCTCGGTTTTAAGATGTTTGCTTAAATAAACGACTAACAACTATAATAGAAAATAGGAAATAGATGATATGAAATTGATAACGTTAATTTAAAAATATTGAATTATTGAATTCCCATTAAAAAGTTTCATTTTCTTTTTTCAGCAACTTTTTTTACCCTTAATCCACTTCGTTATACTCAGTGCATCACTTAAAGAAAAGTCGCTGAAAATCTGCCTCCCTTTAGGGGCGGGGCAAAGCTGATTTTCAATAAAATACTTTTTAAAGCAGACTCATTCTTTAAGTTATTAATGTTTATTATGGTTCCATTCTACACCCAAATTTATTCCGGCGAATAATCTATATCCTTCGTAGTAGCTTTGTGAATCTGAATGTTGAGTATTTGTTAAATCAATATTGTCCAGAAGAAATTTATAATCGACACAAACTCTTATAAAAACATTTATTGCGTTGCTTAAAGATTTATCATATTGAAATCCCAACCTGATGGAATTGCCAAAATTATAATGACTTCCCGGAGTTTCTTTTTTCGGTGGAAGGTTATTATAATATATTGTTTCATGATAATTTTGAGGAATATTAAAAATCAGACCTGTAGTTATTAAAAATTGGCTCTTTCTTATTTCCTTTTTAATTAATGGAACTCCTATCAGAAAAGGAATATTAAAATAATCTACGCTGTATGATTCTTTATTAATGAAATTGTTGTATCCCGGTGGATAAAGCACATCATGTTTATATGTATTATAAAATAATCCCAAAGAAACTTTAAAGGGCCGAAGGTTATCTGATACAGCCCCTCCAAAACCATAGTTAAACTTATTTACGGGTGATATGAAATAGGCAGGGTAAGCCCAAAAGATTTCTGCAGAAAAATATCGATTTGTTTTCTTAGTATCTTCCTGTGCTATGCAAGAACCAAACATTAGAAAGAAATAAAATAGTATCAGAGACAGAATTGTGAATTTCTTCATTGAATATTAATTTAAATTTTTTAAATCCTTCCGTTTAGTCCGGGCTTCACTTAAAGTGAAACCCTGACTACTGCTGGCTACTGCTTAATAAATTTTTGCATAACAACCCTGCTTTTATTTTTATTTAAGCCCAGCAGATAAACACCGGCACTAAGGGAATTGATATTAACTTCAATAGTGTTGACTCCGGCAGAAAGGGGTATTGTTTTAAGCAAGCGGCCCATTAAATCAACAATTTCGATGTGTGTGAAGAACATTTGGTTATCATAAGAAATAAACAATTTATCAGAGGCCGGATTGGGGAAGCAATAGAATTTATTATCGTTCTTTTTTGAAGATTCATTAAGGATGGTTTGCAGGCACGAAAGTGATTTGTAGGCATTAATTCTACCTGCACCCATCATGTTGACTGCTGTGGGATTAATGGCGTCAATATTATCGCAGCCAGCCAGCAAACAGTTTTTTAACTGAGTAGTGGTGAAAGAAGTATCAAGAGATTTCATCAGTCCTAACAGTCCGGCGACCATAGGGCATGCCATTGAGGTGCCATCCTGATACATATACCCATTGTTTTTACGCATGCAGCTCCAGATAGAATCTCCGGGAGCCATGACCGTTACTTTGTGATTGCGTTCAGAAAAACTGGAGATAGAATCATAACGTGACACGGAGCCAACGCTGATTACGCCATTTATACTTGCAGGATACATCAGCACGGTGTCGCCATTGTTACCTGCCGCAGCCACTACAATAATATCATGAGCCAACGCCGCATTAACAGCATCTGCCGTTACAGAATCATTGGTGGCGCTACCCCACGACAGGCTTATGATATCTGCACCGGCAGCAATGGCATAGTCAATGCCTTCGGGGCCGGCATCAAGCGCTAACGGAATTGAGGTATTATCTTTAGCACATTTAACAGGAATAATGCTGATGCCATAACCAATAGATGCAATACCTGTCCCGTTATTTGTTGTTGCAGCTGCAATGCCGGCACAATGGGTACCATGGCTGAAAATCTGGTCTGAAAAAGAATACATCCAATGGCTGGCAGGTGGTTCAGGATTATTGTCATTATCAGACACATCCCATCCATGGATATCATCAACATAACCATTGCCATCATTATCAATACCATCAAGGGTTTCAAGTGTGTTGGTATAAATCATGGCTGTAAGATCAGGATGAGAAATTTTAACCTCATCATCAATAATGGCAACTTTTACATAAGCTTTACCGTGAGTAATATTCCATGCATCATACGCCTGAATAAGATTCATATACCATTGGTTGACACTGACATCATTGGGTATTGAAAACAAGTGATGAATAGGCGCTTTGCAAGCATATACAATATTTGGCAACTTGTATAAGTCGCGTATAAGAAGGTCTGCTTTATTAATTTCAGAAAAATGAATTTTATAAATCCCTTGCAAAGCAGGTGTGCGAAAGTGTTTCTCTATAGCAGTAAAACCATAAGCACGGGCTAAATCTGAAATCTGTAGATCTCGTAACAATCCATCATAGCCATCTTTCGTCAAATCCCACTCTTTAGGAATTTGAGATTGGTTACCCTTAATTTTAAAATAAACCGTGCCATCCCAAAATTCCTTTTCAACTGTCTGGGAATAAACGGTGTTTTTTAATAATAAAAAAGCTATAACGATTACGAAGAAATGAAACCGCATAATATAAATTTAGTTAAACAAATTTACTCATTTCTTTATATGAAATTCCCAAAGAACAGCGTCTTTTTATAATTATTTATTTGGTAATTAATTTTAAATTTTCGGTTAGATTTCGTATATTTGTGGTAAAATATCTTTATAATGTCTTTTTAAGACAGTCCCTTCATAATAGTTTGTCTTGATTTTGTTTTTTTTCGTCCCCAATAAAATATATTATAAAATGAAAAATAGCATAAAACATTTTTTTTTATTAATACTTATAGTTGCAATTAATGCTTGCTGTTTTTCACAAACCAACAATGAGATTCAAAAAATAGTAAGCAAGACAAATGTTAGCACTTTAAATATATTAGCCGCTAAATATGCCCAAAGTAATAAAGAAAAAAGAGAAGAAATCCTGCGTCTTGCCAAAGAAAAAGGATTACTGATTCGCAGAGACACAAATGGAAATGTAATAGAATTGCAATACCTTGACAAGTATGGATTTCCGGTATATTATATTACAAATAATGCAAATGCCGCAGCCACTACATCAACAAAAAAAATATATTCCGGTGGTGGTTTGGGGTTAAATTTAAGCGGCACCAATATGAGGGCGGGTCTTTGGGATGGTGGTAATGTGCGTGTAACGCATCAGGAGTTTAACAATACCGGCACACCACGCGTTGTAAATCATAATGCTGCCGTTGAAAATTCTCACTCAACCCATGTGGCAGGCACTATAGCGGCTGGTGGTGTTAAGTCGGCCGCTAAAGGAATGGCCTTCAATGCAAATGTAGATGCTTATGACTGGACTGATGACATTACTGAGATGACTACAGCTGCCACTGGCGGTTTACTCGTTTCAAACCATTCGTATGGAATAATAGCCGGTTGGTATTATGATGGCATAAACTGGTATTGGTACGGAAATACAGCTATAAGTACCACTGAGGATTATCATTTTGGTTTTTATGATGATACCTCTGCTGATATTGATACACTGGCCTTTAATGCACCCTATTACCTGATGGTTAAAGCAGCCGGTAATGATGCCTTTTATGCCCCGGTTTCCCAGCCTATCTCACATAAAGTCTGGAGTGGGGGAGGATGGGTCACTTCTACGGCTGTCCGAGAACCTAACGGCGGTGCAGATGGTTACGATTGTATAAGCAGTTGGGGTAATGCTAAAAATGTATTGACAATTGGAGCTGTAAACGATATAACCGCCGGATACACACAGCCTTCTGATGTTGTTATTGCCAGTTTCAGCAGCAGAGGACCAACAGACGACGGCCGAATAAAACCTGACATAGTAGCCAATGGAATGGCCTTGTATTCTTCTGATATCAGCAATAACAGCAATAACTATTATTCTTCAAAAGATGGTACATCCATGGCCACGCCTAATGTTACCGGTTCGCTTTTATTGTTGCAGGAGCATCATAATAAGCTATATAGTACTTATATGAAAGCGGCGACCCTAAAAGCTCTTGTAATAAATACAGCTGATGAAAGCGGCAGCGCCGAAGGACCCGACTATATATATGGATGGGGCTTGCTTAACACAGCAACAGCAGCCAATGCCATTTCTAACAAAAACGTTTATAGCTTATTAAGAGAAGAAACACTTGCCAATGGTGCCACTTATAATTTAACTGTTGCTTCTACAGGCACAGGGCCGCTTTCAGTTACTATTGCCTGGGCAGATCCGGGGAGCGCACCAGTTGCAGCATCGCTTAACCCATCCAATACTATGTTGGTGAACGATCTTGACATCGTTGTGACTAAATCCGGCACAACATTTTATCCTTATGTTCTCGACAGGCTTAATCCTGCTAACCCAGCAACAAAAGGCGTTAACAGTATTGATAATGTGGAAAAAGTTTACATTGCTAATCCTACAGCAGGCACGTATACTATTACCGTTAATCATAAAGGCACACTGACAAATGGCTCACAGGACTTCTCTCTGGTAGCAACAGGAATATCTCTGGGTTTTCCAACCATTAACACTACAAGTGTTACCAATATAACAAAAAAAACAGTTGATTTAGCTGGCAACGCTGTAAGTGGTAATGGTAACAGTATTACAGAAAGAGGGTTTGTTTATAATACGGCAGGCACTCCCACCATTAACGACAGTAAAAAATTTGTTGGAAATGGAATTGGAACTTTTTCAACAACCTTAAGCGGACTACTTCCATCAACAGTATATCATGTACGGGCTTATGCTACCAATAGCGTTGGAACCAGTTACGGTACACAAACTGAATTTACAACCTTGTGTGAAGAAATTACCACTTACCCTTTTCAGGAGAACTTTAATGCGTCAACTTTTTGCCCAACATGCTGGCAAACAGTTGATAATCAATCGCTTGGAAATAAATGGCAGTTTGGATATTTTATACCCATGGGCGACCCGGCAACTTTTCCTCCTTGCAATAATTCAAGCAAATATGCTTATTTCGATAATGAGCTTTTTAGTACAGGAAACCAGAGTTCTGATTTAATATCTCCTACTTTCGATTTCTCAGGCTATACCAGCATTAAAATTACTTTTAATTATTATTATAGAGTATATAGTTCAAACACTACTGCCAAAATGTATTACAGCATTGATGACGGCGCCACATGGTGTACATTTTTGCAGGCAAGTTCTCTCTCAAGCACACTTGACGGTGTTATGCATCAATTTACCAAGACATTTTCAACGGCTATCGTCAACAAACCGTACGTAAAATTTAAGTGGAATTTTTCTTATACAGGTAGCGGTAACGGCTATTATGCATGCATTGATGATATTAAAATAGAACCGACAACCGTCACTAATTTGATGGTTTCAAACTCTACCCAGATTTTAGCTGGCAATATGGCTTATCAGAATGTGACTATTAAGCGTGATGGTCATTTAACACAACCAGCAGATAAAGTTCTGACAGTTCTCGGTAATTTTTCTATTGAATCGGATACCGTAGGCACCGGTTCATTTATTCAGTTAGGCTCCCTGAATGTTGTCGGTAGCACAACCATTCAGAAATTTCTACCTCGTACTCAAACCACAACAGGCTGGACTCTTTCAGTACCTGTTGTTAGTGCAACCAACGCTGTTTTTACAGGCGCCGATAATATCTGGTATTTTGACCCTTATGTTGCCAACTGGCAATCTTTTGCCGGAGGCACTTTAAACCAAATGACAGGCTATGTGGTACGCTTCCCGGTAACAAAAACACTTCTGTTTTCAGGACCATTTAATACTGGTGACATGCTGAGAGATAATGACCTGATGCGCTATGCTACACCAAATAATAATTATGGATGGAACTATGTCGGCAACCCTTATCCATCGCCAATAGACTGGAGCAGCCCGGGCATAACAAGAACAAATGTGGATGCGGCGGTTTATTTCAGAAAAACCAATGGACAAGCAGCTTCATGGGTGGGAGGGGTTTCCAATAACGGGGGCACAAATATTATCCCTACTATGCAGGCTGTCTGGGTAAAGGTTACTATCGGGCAAACTTCCGGTTCTTTGAAATTTACTAACGATGCCAGGGTGCATGGAGCTAACAACAGCCTGAAATCTGCTCCTGCTGATGTATTAAGCCTGACATTAAGTAATGATACTACTTCAGACGAAACGGTTATCAGATTTAAAGATGGCGCTACATCGCTTTATGACAGCGAATTTGATGCTGTTAAAATGTTTGCCTATAGTAGTAGCGTACCTCAGATATACACAAGTATTAACAATAATGATTATGCTATCAATGCCTTACCTGAACTCACTTCAAATATCACAGTTCCTTTAGGTTTTAAAACACTGAATGCTGGTAATCTTACCATTATAGCAGCAAACCAGAATTCATTCAATAACGTAAGTATTGTGCTTGAGGACTTAAACGACAATATTTTAACCGACTTAAACCAACAGAATACTTACTCTTTTAATGCTTCTCCAGGAACCTCAACCAATAGATTTGTAGTACATTTTAACCCTGTTACAACCAACAATAATGATTGCAATTCTACACCTGTTGATTCAAAAATATATAGTTTTGGCAATGCTATTTACATCACAAATATAAACGATAACAATGCATCAGTAACGATATATAATGTGTTGGGACAAGAAGTGCTTTTACAAAAGCTTTTAAAATGTAGTCTGAATAAAGTTAATGCCAACCTGGCTACTGGCCATTACATTGTTAAGGTAATCAGCAATACAAAAACAGTTTCACAAAAAGTTTATCTGAATAATATTTTTTAGAATTTATTTTTATTTAACCGATAAAAAAGTTTTAAAAAAATAGAAAAAGGGGGAAACACCATGAAAGTTAAAGAAGTTATATACAAAAATAATTATATCAAACCCGAAATAAGGGTAATCAATTTAGACAACGCTATATCGCTTTGGCTTATGTCTGAAAATTCTATACCTAACGCTCCACCCTGGGGCGGTAAGAACGAAAAAGTTTATTATACCGATCCTTTCAAAATAGAAAGGGCTTAAACTTTTATTTTTATTATATATGAAGTCCTATTAATAATTTATTTGTGTGGCTTTTTGTATTTGAGAAACAATATTTGATAGTTGGTATTTATAAATCTCTTATATTTGTTGAATAATACAAATAAATATTTATCAATCTTTAGACTTAACACTTTATTTATTCACCCAATAAAGAAACTATTACTATGAAGAAAACAATTATTATTATAATCTTATTTCTTCTGACAAATACCTTGTTTGCCACCAGAACCAAAGTAGATAAAGCCAAAGAAGCTCAGGCGAAAGCGTGGGTTAAAAATCAACAATTAGAATTTATTGAGAACAAAGGACAGTTTACCAATACCGAAGGCAAACCTGCCGATAATGTGTTGTTTAAAGCCTCTTATGGCAATTGTGATATTTATATTACTGATAAAGGATTGAGTTATGTTTTTGTGAAGTTTGAAGATAAAGAAAAAGAAGATTCAATTACGAATTACGAATTACGAATTACGAAAGGAAAGAAGAGATTAGGAGAAAGGGAAGATGATGATGAGAATAAAGTCCCTATGTATTATCGTTTAGATATGGATTTGGTGGGAGCTGATATTAACAAAGCAAATATTATTAAAGAAGAAGAAAGCAAACAAGGACATTATAATTACTTTTATCCACAATGCCCCGAAGGCATTTATGATGTTAAAGGTTATGGTAAGATAACTATTAAGAATATATATAAAGGTATTGATTGGGTTATCTATACCAATTCCAATAATAAAGAACATCCTTTAAAGTATGATTTTATTGTGCATCCAAATGCAGATTATAAAAACATTAAAATTAAATACCTGAATGCACAATCTACAAGTTTACTTGATAACGATACTAAACTAAAAATACAAACCATAGCAGGAAATATAGAAGAAGGTAATATTTACACTTACCAAAATGACATTAAAGGCATTAAAAGTAATTATATAATTAATAACGATTGTACAATAGCTTTTGAAATTAATGATTACGACAAAACACAAACCTTAGTTATTGACCCACTTGTTTGGGCTACTTATTATGGTGGGCTTAATCATGATGGATTTAGAGCTATTTGTACAGATAGTCATGATAATATTTTTATAACAGGTTATTCATATTCAACAGATTTTCCTACCATGCAATTAACCGGAGCTTTTATGCAAGCAACATTTGCTGGTAGTGAAGGAGTAGATAATGATATTGTTGTATTGAAGTTTAATAGTCAAGGTGTAAGGCTATGGGCTACTTACTATGGAGGTAGTAGTTTCGAACAAGCTAGTTCGATTTGTGTAGATAGTCAGGATAATATTTATATAACCGGTGTTACTGAATCATCAGATTTTCCAACTTTTCAATTAACTGGTGCGTATTGGCAGCCTTCTTTTGGAGGTCTTATTGATAATATTATTTTAAAGTTTGATAATATGGGGGTAAGACTTTGGGCTACTAATTATGGAGGCAGTTCTTCCGAAAATGCTAATTCAATTTGTGTAGATGCTCAGGATAATATTTATATTACAGGTTATACTTATTCAACAAATTTTCCTATTCAACAATTAGTAGGTGCATATTGGCAAGGAACTTATAGTGGATTAAAAGATATATTTATATTAAAATTCAATAACCAAGGCGTAAGATTATGGGCTACTTATTATGGTGGTAGTGGTAACG
>Ga0118677_10005236_pt1 | contig 22837 bp, 17 predicted proteins | sample AliMusrvi5mmetaG_FD_86154 | JGI IMG/M metagenome (GOLD analysis project Ga0118677, IMG submission 86154)
GTCTTTGGGAACAGGATGGCGGCGAACTGCTTCTGGTAACTGACGCCCGTCGCCCGGTTGACGCGGGTTTCAATGCTGGGCACGCGCAGTTGCTCCGGTGTGAAGGCGATGCTGTTGGCGCGTGTCTTGGCGTTAACGTCCGCCGCCGGCACGCGCAGCCAGCAGTTGAGATAGCTGCAATCCTGCATCTCGTTCAGGTCAGTGGGTTCGAGCCACAACGGATTGCGCCCCACGCGCCCGAAACCGTGATCCGCCGTGATGAAGACCTTCGTGCCGGGTTTGAGCATCCGCATGATACCCATCACTTCAGTATCGATGATGTTCTTGATTGCCTGTTCGTACACGAACGCCAGCGGGCGCGTGGTGGTTTCGCGCCCATCGGGGAGCTTCTTCACCTGGATCTTGTGCAATTCCCTGTCGCACAGTTCGAAGATATAGACATCCAGGTTGCCGGCGCGGTACCGCACCGTCTCACCGGCGCCGGAGCCTTCGGGCGTCAGCGTCTCCACGTCGCCAGTGATGTTGAATTCGCGCGCCAGCGCCGTCTTCAACAGCGCCCCTTCTGCATCGGTTGAACGGAAATCGAGCGGGAACGCGCCGGCGCTGATCGCCTTGCGCGTCAGTTGCGTCTCCGGGGGCAGGATCGACGCCGCGGGGTAGTCGCGCAGCAATTCCATGCGATCGGTCAGCATCGGGCGCAGCAACTGGTCCCAGATGTCGTAGCGCATGCCGTCGAAGATGAACAGCGCGGCCTTCTCGGTCTGCGGGTCCCAGTTGGGTTTGAGGCAACGCGTGATGAATTGCGCGGTTAACACGGGGGCATCGGGCGCGCCTGCTGGCGTGGCCGCGCCAGCGGCCCAGCCCGGATACTGCGCGGCGATCATGTCCTGGAAAGCGCCATTGAGCGCATCGAGAAAGGTGTGCGCGTCCCTGGAGATATCCCGGATACGCAGCCGGATCTCGGACAGCGCGTTGCCGAAGAGCGAAGGCAACTCGTCCTCGGCGCGCGGCAATAACAGGTCGGGGCTGTCCACCAGTCGTTCGAGCGCCGACAGGGTATATTCCAGGCGGTTGAGGTGTTTGTCGTTCCAGGCCTGCCAGAACGTCTGGAACGTGACCTCACCTGGCTTGGCCAGTTTGATCGTTTTGTAGGTCGCGTCCAGTTCCTTGCGCAACCCCAGCAGCTCGCGCGCCAGGCCATACGCCTGCCTGAGGTTGGCCCACGCGCGCGACGGGCGCAGGTCGACCAGGTTGAGGCTGGCAGCAGGTGATATCCCAGGAAGTGGCAGCGGGTTCCGGGCGGTCGCACCCTTCTGCCGCCGGGCGCCCTTGCCAGCCAGAGCAAGCGCGGGCGTATCTTCTGGGAACAGCACGGCGGCAATGCGTTGATGCGCCGTGGCACGGCCAGCGGCCGCCACCTGAGCTCCCGCCGCTGGTCGCACCGGTGTGTTCAACAGATCCTTCAAGGCCAGACACAATGCCAGCGAGCGCAGGAGCGGGGAGTAGCGCTCGCGTTCGATCAGCCCCGCAAACCCGCCCGGTTCGTTGATCTTCAACTCGTCGAGCAGGATCATCGTGAGCGCTTCTTTGGATAGTTCGCGTTCCATCGATTGGATATCCTGTTCGGCCTGGGCGGGGTCAGAGCGCACCAGTTCAGGGCCGGCATAGTCCAGCACTGCGGGGTCAATCTCCGAATAGGCCTTGTAGCCGGGGTCCACATTCGCCAGCAGCAACTTCCAGTAATTCGTGTGCTGGGCGAGGACGAGGGATGTGTAGAAGGCGCGAATGACCGTGTCTGTGTCCGCGTTCGCGTCGGCAAACCAGCAGAATGGTGGCGCGGCCTTGCGCAGTTCGTCGTGGATGCGCCGCGACAAATCCGGCGCAATCGCGTCCAGCGCTTCCAGTTGATTGTGCGCCAGCAAACCAATCTCCCAGTAGGTTTGCGCGCTGGGTTTTGTAAACGCCGCCTGCGGCGCACCCAGTGCGGCGTATCCGACGATTGTCTCGAAATCGCTGTCGGTAAAGCGCGATCTGTCAGCGACGCGCAGGTTTTCATACGCCTTGAGGACAGCCGGGAGGTGGCGCGCAATCAACTGGGCGTACTTCGGCTGGTTTGTCTCGTGAGGCCACAATGGATCATTTGTCTCCTCGATCAAGTATTGGCGCAGATCGAGATCGATGCGCGCCTGCGGGGATGCCAGCGCCAGCACATCGGGGTAGAAGGGCGGCGTCGCGCGCGACTGGCGTGACTGCGTTCCGGCCTGCTGCCGGCGCGACAGCGGCGTTTGATCCAGGATGAGCAGCTTTTTCACATCTTCATGTGCGCGGATGAATTCGTATTTGTAGCGAAAAAGCAGGTTGGTATTGCAGGCAAACGAGACAAAACCGTTTTCAAGGCTCCAGTTGTGCAGGTCGGTCGATAGATTGACGGTCAGGCCGAGCGGATCACGCACGATCACGAGCGCCTGATCCTGCACCGGTTCAAGTTTTGCGAAGACCCATTTTTTCAGCATTGCCCCCATCTCCTGTTGGCGCGCCCGATGACTCAATTACTCGATTTTCAACATCGGCAGCGCATCGTCGTCGTTGTCGCGCTCCATATCCTTGATCTGTTGCTCCAGGTACGCCTGGAATTCCTGCGCCAGTTCGGGGATCTCGGACTGTTGCACCAGGCCATGCACAGGTTTGAAGTCCGCGAGCCTGACCGGCTTGACCACGATCCGCTTGAGATAGCGATTGATCATCTCAGCCGTTTCGAGCTTGTTCTGGCACACGTTCAGCAGATACGCGCGCGCCTCCGCCGCTGTGCCACACGCGAGCAGCCCCGCAATCAATGGCTCCTTGCTGCCCTGTTTCAGGCGCTCCCGGATCGGTTCAGACCACAGCACCTGCAACTTGCCCGCGATCCCGTCGTCCACGAGCGCCCGCGCCTGCTGGAGGCATGACTCGGTTTCCTGCAAATACGCACCCGCGCCAGCGAACGTCAGGCTGCAGATGTGCACCGGGCCGCCCTGCAGCGATTCCTCCACCGAGGTCTTGGACGGGGATGGGCAACTAAACAGGCGTTTCGCCAGCGCAGCCAGACGCTGTTCGACTTCATCCGCGACAGCGGGTTGCAACGCGTTAACGCGGTCAAGCACGCGCAGCATGTTCATCTCGTTACCGCGCTGGAGTTGCAGGATAGCCCCCCGCGCCTTCTCCGCTGTGTCAGATACCTGGTCGTGCAGATGCAGGTAGGCAGTCTGGTACTCGCGGATCATGGCGTTCAACGTGCCCTTGTCGCCGGGCGTGTCCTGGCCGATCAACTCTGTGCGAAGCTTGACCGGGTTGCTGGCGTAGGTCTGCAGATCGGTCAGTTTGTCGCGCAACTGGGTTTGTGCGCGGCGCGCCAGTTTCAGATCGGCCCATTCGGGCAGCGCGTGGTTGCTGTAGGCGAACGCCGTCTTCAGCTCCGCGTCGTATTCCAGCAGGTCCTGTGCGTCTCGCAGACCCTTCAGCCGGTTCGCCAGATCGTCGACTTCGGTCGGATCGACCGCGTCGGTGTCGGATGCCTGATAGTGGAATGCCTTTTTAAGCCCAATCAACATGCGCTCGATGTCATCGCCACCCGACAGATCAGTGGCGTACAACTCGTCCAGAACCTGCAGCGCCTGCTCATACGGGTTGGGCTGCTTGAGCGCCTCGAACAGGGCGCGCGCCCGCACAGCCAATCGACGGATGACGTCGCGCTCACGCGCGAAATGCTCGTGCAATTCCTTGCGATACAACGCAATCCCGGCATCGTCCTGCGACGCGGCGATCTCCTTGCCGAGCAGTTTCTCAGCATAAGGCCGCAACACATCCCAGTGCTCAGGGCGGGCGATCTTCTGCATGTCGCTGAATGCATCGAGCACCTTCGATGAGAAATCGATGTCGCCGATAGTGGTGTAGTCGATGGCCGGGTTGCCCAGGCCGGACCTTGGCCCGGCAATGACGCGAATCTTGGCATCATGCACCAGACACAACAGGAAAATCTGGATCATGCGGCGGCTGAGGCCGTAATTCTTGTCTGTGCCCAGCCCCATGAAATTCTTGTACAGCGTGGACACCTTCATCGGCGCGCCGTCATCCGGCAGTTTTGCATCGAGGAACTGCCACATCTCCTCAATAAAGCGGTTCGCCGAGGTGTCCAGGCGGAGTTCAGCGCTCTTCTTCATGATCTTCAGCCCGTAGCCGAAGTTCCGCGCCGCGCTGTTGTACTGATTGGGCTTGGCATTGCGCGGGATCTCCCCGGTTTTCACGATGCCGTTGATCACCTTCACGGCGTCTTCCCTGCCGAAGCGGTACGGGCCGTCAAACCCGATCTCGCGCGACTCATAGACCGAATTCAACACGCGCTCCACGACCGGCGTGAGAATACTCATGAGTTCGCCAGCCGCAGGGTAGTCCATCGCCGTGTTGTTCAACGCGTCAATCTGCCCACGGCCATAGCTGCTGTCGACGATGTGGACGATCTTGCCCATCTCGGTCTGCAGCGTATTTGTCACCCAGGAGATGACGGTGATGGCATCCTCGGTTTCCTTGTCCTGCCAGTCGGCAACCAGCTTGCGATACGCGGCCAGTTCGAGCAGCCGATTGCGCTCTTCGGGGCTGAGTTCGGCCGGCGTCCAGAGGATGTAGCGCGGGTCCTTGCGCAGAGACAGCAGCTTTGTCACGGCCTCGTGCGTGGCCGGCTTCGTGCTGATGGTGATGGCAAAATCCCAATCGGTCTGTTCGGTATCGATTGGCGGCAGCGCGACACTGTTGGCAGACATCTTCGCCACATCGCGCATCTCGACCAGGCCAAACACCTCGCGGTATTGCCACGCCAGATCGACGACCTTGCCGCCCGGCCGCGCAGAGAACAGATCGCGATGGCCGACGTCAACAGCCGCAATGTCGCGGAAGATGGAACGGGCGCCGCTGGCAAGATCCATCGTCATCTGGCGGGTGTGCACATTCCACTCCGCCAATCCAAGCAGGAAGTGCCAGGCCTGCTCCTGCATGACCTCGCTCGTTTCAGCCTCATCGCGGGCGCGCCGGAATTCATCGCGCGGGTCGACGGCGCCCGTATTGATCGGCTCGAAATGATAGTGCCTGCGTTTGTCATCGTCGGTGGTCTGGACGATCTGGCGCAATTCCTTGCGCAGATTGTCCGCCAGCGCCTCGTAATGCTGGATGTTTTCTTCCGGGTTGGCCTCGCCGTCGCGCTCGATGAGGATTTCATTCGCCAGGTCTTCGGGCGTCAAGCCATCCTGGCGCATGTGAGCGACGTAATACAGGAACAGCGTTTGCACGGCCTTGATGGCCTTGTCGCGATGGAACTTCAGGTGGCCATGTGTGAGCGCTTCGATCTGGCGCCGGCACGATTCATAGGCGCGGTATTCGCTCTCGCGTTTGGTCTTGATCGCCGTCAGCGCCGCGTTGACGCCGCTGGGGTCCTCCTCATAGCGCACGGTCTCATCGAACAGCTCCCACAAGCGGATCAGGCTGGCGCCGTCATTCTGGATCTGGTGCTTGAGCGTCTGATGCATGAAGTGGATGGCCGAACGGGCCGTGGTGAGTTCATACGTGATCGCGCGCAACACCTCGATCGCCGGTTTGTGGAACGGGAAGAAGTGCGTGAACTCCGGTTCGCCAATACTATTCGGCCAGGTGAAACCGCGTTTGTAGAACAGGTAATACGCGCGAATGGCCCTGGGATCGATGATCTCGCGCACACGCCCCAGCACGATGTCGTAATAGTCGGCGTCGTTCTTGAGCAACTCGACCAGTTTGAGGCGATCCTCGGCGATGATGTTCTTGACGCCCATCTTGCTTTCAACCTGCTGCTGCGCGGAGCACACCGTCCAGATGGGCAGGTTGCCCACCTTGGCCAGCCGGTTCGCCAGGACGACGAGGGTTTGTTCGTCATCGACGCGCTGCTCGTCGTCGCGGTTCTTCATGAAGAGCGACACTTCATCCAGCACGAGCAGCATGCCGCTGTAACCCTCGTCGAGGACGGCCTGCACCAGGTGCTTGAGGATTTCCTCGGTCTCGGCGGCGATGTGCGGCTGCACTTTTAGCTTTTCGGTGTAGAAGCGCCACAGCTTATTGCCGCAGCTGCGCTTGTAATCGGGCGACTCGTTCTGCTGAATATCGCGGATGAAGTCGTTGACATCTTCGAACTCGTCTTCGTTGAAGAAATTCGGATCGCGCAGGAACTTCGTCAGGTCACGCCGGTACCGATCCATGTCCTCGCTGAGAAAGCGATCGGCCAGGAGCTCGGTGGGGTACAACGAGATGTTCTTGCCGGTTTCGATTTGCAGTTGTTCGCGCGCCGCGTCGAGGATATATTCGCTCAGGCGCCGGCCGCGGTCGGAGACGCCAACGGTCCCGCTGCCCACGCCAACGAGCGTCTTGACGACGGTAAAAATGCCGCGCTTGCCCGCTTTGCTCTTGGCCTGCAGGCCATCCTCCCAGAACTGGTACGACGATTCGCGCTTGCCGCGCCCGGCTTTGGCCTCTTTCTCGCGGACGAGATTCCAGACGCGTTCGTCGCCCAATGCGAGCGCAGAGAGGAAGCACAACAGGTGGGACTTGCCGGAACCGAACTCCGCCTGGATCCAGTAGCCCTGCCCGATCGGGTTATCCCGGCGCGCCGGGTTGTAGGGCGCGGCCATGTTGCGCAGGATATCGGTGAGGAACCCGCGCACGGGGTCGATCTGGAACTCCTCGATGGTGCGCAGTTCGGCGCGCCGCGCCGCGCGCGCTTCGGGGGCGTTGCCATCCTCCCACACGTGCTTTTCGAGCGAATAGACCGAGATAATCTTATCCGGGATGCGGCATATTTCGCCAAGTGGTCTGCGGTTGCTGAATAAATCTTCTGTTTTGGGCATTGTCCCCACCAGATGATAGCGTGTACTCTAGCAGATAGTTTAGCACCGCAAAGAGCACTCGAAGCAAAAATCGTGATTTATCTCTCACAAAGCTCACAAAGTCCACAAAGAGAATTCGAAGCAAAAATCATGATTTATCTCTCACAAAGATCACAAAGTCCACAAAGAGAATTCGAAGCAAAAATTATGATTTATCTCTCACAAAGCTCACAAAGCACACAAAGAAGAATGAAAAGACCCATTTGTATTCCCGGTAATCACTTCATGCCCGGCATCCGTCATCCTGCTGTTACTCCTCCTGTTCCTTTGTGATCTTTGTGTGCTTTGTGAGAGCCATCCGGCTCCTCTACCTCTTCCCTTTGTGAACTTTGTGCTCTTTGTGAGAGTCCTCCGTCCGGCATCGTGCTACCCCAGTTCCCACAAATGGTTATCGGCAATCAGGTTGGTCGGCAAGGCGTAGCTGCCACCGTCGTAGTCGGGGAAGAGCACCACGCGGCCATGGTCGCGCTTGCCCGGCAGCAACAGGATGATGCGATCGTCATCCGCGGCTAATGACCGCAGCAGCGACAGTTCCAGTTGGTAGGCAAACACCAGTTCCAGGTGACTCAGCACGACCAACCCTTTGCCGCGCAATTGCCCGCGCAGGAAATGCTCAAAGGCCTGCCCAACGTGCGCGGCGGTCGGCTCTGGGCGGCGCGCCTCGTCTTCCACCAGCCGTTTGAACTCGTCATCTGGAATCGCATCCAGGATACCCTGGTTGACCGACGTCTGAGCGGGGAACGGCGTCCCGTCCAACGTACTCGCCTGCTGGAGAGTTGCGGCAAACGACTCCAACACTTGGAATCCGCCCAGCACGCCATACAGGTGGCGTCCACCCGGCACAGCCAGCTTGGCGCGTAATGCTTCGATGATTTCAGCTTGTTTCATAGCACCATCAACGACTATCGAATAAGGTCATGCTTTGGCGATCAAGCGCCCCACCACTTCCTCCAGCGTCCAGCGCGTCGTGAACTGGCGCACAGCGTCGATCTCCGACACTTTAGCCAGAATGCTCCTATTGCGCAACTCATACAAGGACGGCATGAGCCGGTCGGGGCGCCACAACATCGACTGAATCGCCTCGTTCTTCTCGATCTTTGCCAGATCGTAGATGCCGGGCTCTGGAAACTCACTGTGCAGGATGAATGCCAGCGATGCGATCGGGATGTCGCGATAAGAGAACAGCATCTGCTTGCGATCCACGCGCGCGATGCCGGCGGCCTTCAACGCGTCGGAGATGGCTAACGCGGCCTCGTCGATGCTGCGCGACGCGGGGTATTTGTGCGCCAGATAGTTTTTAAGCTGCTCGCGGCTGACGCGCCCGCTGCCAATGGACGGCAGGAGCAAGTCCTGAATGACAGCCCGCTCAATCGGCTCAGCCTGGCAGAATCGGTAAAAACACACATCGCGCAATTCCTGCCGGCCCGCATACTGACGAGTAAAACGGCGCAGGCTTCCATCGGCAATACCATTTGGGAACATGCGCCGCGCGATATAACTGGAATTCCTCTGGCGCGTCTGCTGCGAGTTGAAACGCAAATTGCTGCGTAGATAAGCCTTTGCTTCTTCCAGTGAGTCCGTGTCAGGCAGGCCGGGCAGCAGGTCGATGGCCTCCTGCAGCATCGCTTTGCCAAAAAGCTCTGTCCCGCTGCGAGGAGTGACCTGCCGTTGCGCCTTGCGCGGCGCCTTCTCATGTTTTGGCGCCAATGATGCGCTCACTGATGCGGGCAGGGGATCAGGGATGGCGGTGGCGGATGCGGGCTGTTGTTCGACGGCTGAAGCGTTGAAATCCAGTAACCCCGGCAGTGGCAGGGTCAGGAAATCATGCGCCGGTGCGCTGGCAATACTCTCGGCGTGTGTGACGCCGTGCGCCTCACAAGGGGCAATGGTTGTTTGCTGGCGTGACGTGATCCAGCCTACGGCCTTCAACAGTGCGACCGTGTATTCCTTGACCCCTTTGACTTCGCACAGCTTCTCCGGCTCAGCCGCGAGCACCCCGGCCAGGTCGCCAAAGTCCGCCAGCAACTGGCGCGCAATCGGCTTGACATCCTGGTGTGGCAAGGCATAAGTGAGTAACAGTTCGAGCACAGCCTCTTCACTGCGCGCGCCTGGGTCGCCGGCCATGAAGCGTTCACGCAATCGTTGGCGGTGGCCGGCCAGATGTTCGATTGCCTCGTGCGCGTCTGCGCTCATGCGTCACCTCGTGTAAGCATCGGGAGTGTGAATTGTCACGTGATTATCGGTCAGGAATCATCCGCCGGACGACGGTGCTGTCTTCGCCGTAGGTGAGCGCGTCGAGGAACTGCAGGACATCGCGCATGCTTCTGCCCTCGATCAGGTTCGCGGCGGCTGGGCGCACTGCTTCGGGTAACGCCTGATTGGCCTTGTGATACCAGTGGAACTGGTGGATCAGGTCGTCGATGGCGAGCATCTTTTCCCGGTGCGTGTTCGTGAGGTGAAAGCGCGCCACGTAGCCTTGGAAGAACGGCAACGCCGCGCCGCCGAAGAGCTGCTTCTCCTGATAGCTGTGCTGATAGTCCTTCCACGCCGCTTCCCAGCCGCAGGCCGGGCAGCGCAAGTGGTCTTCGCGCGCATGTGGAATCACGCCCGCGCAGCCGTGACACTTGACCCGACCCTTGACTGCGTCCGTGACCTCCAGGATGCTTACGCAACGCGAATACAGGCCAAAGGCCACGTCGTTGAGCAGTTCGTCGTCCCGCATGCCGCGCGCGTCGTTTTCGTACAGGCGGCGGAGCTTGTCCTGCTTCACCTTGGGCGCCCACTTAATCGGGCTCGCATTTTCTTTGAGCATGTTCATCATGAATATTACAACCCTCTGGCATTGTAAAGCGGGGGACTCAGGGTAATGCCGCAATCATTCGTTGGGGCTACAATTTGTGCAAGGAGGCTGATCACTATGCTCAACTCTACACAAAAAAGTCGCAATCCTGCGCGTGGCGGCGTCATGGCAGGCGCAATCATCAGCGCCGTTGGCGCGGCGGCATGTTTGTACCCCTTCGTGGGCGACATAGACATGATGAATGGCGGGTTCGCGCTGGTCTTCATCGGCGGCATCGTTCTGATTACCGGGTTGATTACCCTGGGCGTCTTCCTTGCGCAGTCGTCGAGCGCCGCCCGGATGCAGAGCGGCGCCGACGTGCTGGCGCACTGGCAGTACGCTGAAACCGAACAACAGGCGGCAACCGAACAGGCCTACGACGCCTATCGGGGCGATAACCGCATTTTGCTGATGATCGTGGCCGGGTTTATCGTCGCGTGCACGGTGCTGTTCTCGCTCATCAGCGTGGCGGATTCCGGCGAGGTCAACGGCCCCTTCATCCTGATCATGCTGGGGGTGTTGTTGCTGGTCGCGTTTGTCGCAGTGTTGGCGCCGCGCGCGGCGCACCGCCAGGCGACGCAAGCCGCACCCGAGGCGATCATCGCGCGCAATGGGCTGATCCTGTTTGGGGCGCAGCACACCTGGGGCAGCCTGTGGAGCAAGTTGCAAAAAGTGGAGATCGTTAACGGTGGCAATGGGGCGCAATTGCAGTTCACGATCTGCTATCTGACGCGCGCCAGCGTGTTGATGTATACGACCTATACGGTCAATGTGCCGATCCCGCCGGGACGCGAGGGCGAGGCGCAGCAGGCGGCGGCGGTGTTGATGGGGCGATGAACTCACAAGCAGGTGCTGCCATTGTGCCGCTGATATCAGTGCGCATCACGCGCTGACCGTCGGCGTCATATGCAAAGGTTGCCGCCGCGTTTGTCAGTCATCGGATTTGTCGTTAGGAAACTTACTCCCACCAATTGTTCAGGGTGTAAGAGAACCTGTTCAGGTTTTGTGGATCGCCTGGCTGCGGGATGATGGAATCGGCGCTGATGAACCGACCCAGTATTGGCGAGTAGAACCGGGCGCCATAGTTCATCAGACTGCCCACGCTGCCAGCGTTCTCCACCCTCTGACCCGTGAAAGTGCGGTCGGTAGGAGTGTTGCCGTTGGACCAGCGCACTTCACCAAACGGCGTGTAGCGCAGCTCGCTGAGCGTTGTGCCGCTGATGTTGGTTGTGAGCGATGCGCTGCCGAGATGATCGCCGTGCAACCAGTAGACCGAGCCGCCGGTCCGCATCGCCACCCGTGCACCGTTGAAGCTGTAATAGGTGGTGCTGACGCCGTTGACTGCATCAAGTGTGTTCATCGCTGCCACCGGCAGGTACAGCTTGTATGTTGTCAGCGTGGCCGGAATCGTCGTGGTGATAGTCTGCGTTGGCACGAGCCACGTGATCTCGTCGTCGGCGCCGATATATGCCGTTGTTCCGCGCGGATCGACCTTCCTGACCAGTCCGCCGCCGGCGTCGTAGAGGAACTGCGTGTGCTGCGTGCCGCTCATGACGTCTATGAGTCGGTTATCCACGTCCCATGTCTGGGTATAGGTGACTCCGCCTTCGACGCGCACGGTCATGTTGCCGTTGGCGTCATACCATAGCCGCTGTGTGCCATTCATTGTCTTTGTTGAATGAGTTTGGCTGCCCGATACCTCAATGCGTCGGCTGTCACCATACTTCAAATTGCTTAACCCATCGTAAATGATTATGGTCTTTCTGGATCATACATGATGCGCACATCCTCAATTCGTCCTGGCCACGGTTTCAATTTGTGATACGGTTTTTTAACTTCAATGGCAGCTTCATCCGGATTTTGCAGCTCTAACCTCCATATACCTGTATCAGGTGTCAAGGTGTATTTGTTGTTCTTAAGGTTATCGTGAAGTGGTGGACATTGCAGATTTGGTGGACAATCCAGTTGGATCACAATGCCGCGTGAGACGTACCAGATTTCGGCCTTGTAAAAAAGATTGTCAGGTGCTGGATACGCAGCCACTTCGTATAGTTCGGGATTACCTATGCACGCAAGGATTGCATCCAAGCGAATTCTTAAGTCGTTTGGCATTCTAGCGATCATTTTTGTTTTACCATTTGCAGTATTACTATAGCTATATTGAATCTTTTGAATCCACTCAGCAGGTACGCTTGTGATTTGTGCAGTAATAGCCATCGTCGCATAAACATTAGTTTTTAGTATGCGATTAACATCCTCGCAAGAAATCGAGATAGCTGCAATATGTAGAAAGGCGGTGGCGCTTGGAAAGGCTTCCGTGCTGGGTATCACTGTAACAACGGAATTGCTTGTTGCCGAAGGTGTGGGTATAAGCGGTTCGGTTTGCCTACAGGAGACAGTACCCAATGAGACAAGGAATATAACTAGAAATGTATATCGCATAGGTAAATACCCTTTACTGCACAGATGGAATATACGCGCCATAAATCAGTGAACTCCAACCAAGGAAGACGTGGTAGAGCCAGTTTGATTGGTAGGTTTGCAGGGCATCATAGCCATGATCTGTGCTATAAGATGGAAATACCCAAGTTGAGATGGCCTCTGCGAAGTATTCAGGATTACCCTTTATATGAGACTCCGCGCTTAAAGCTTGCGAGCTAATAGCATTTTCATCCGAGGAAAATGGGAATGCACTGCTGATTTTCACCCCGCCAGGTGTTACGTTTACTCGATCTATTATGTGAGCCAGTTCATGAACGACAGTAGCGGTGGCGTTTCGGAAGACATTCCCTGTAAATGCCTCATCATATAACTGAATCATGTCTGTTCCGAATGTGCATGCTAAAGTGCCTAGGCAGTTGCCAGTTCCATCTGTATACCTTATGAGAGTTACAGAACCTATAAGTAGCCGCTTAAGATTTACTGCACCCATAAGCTTATTGCCAAATGCGACTATTCCTTGTGCAACCTCTTCAAGTTCATCCCACCCCCAGTTCTTATCACCAGATTTATAGCCAATGCCTACCTCTCCGAGTACTTCATTCAGAATGCCTATATCAGCAAACCGTGCCAGACCAGTACTCGTCCAACTGTTCCCACCCCAGAAATGCCCATGTGCTTCGTACCAGCGGTTCTTCCACATCCATTCATTTGCCCAGCAGGCGCCGTCGCCGGCTGCGCAATCTGCGTGGCCTGAGGGGTCGACGCGGACGAGAGGTGAATTCCGGGCATACGTGTAGCGATTGTAGGCTTGGGAATCACCCGGTCGTGGCACTATACTGTCGGCAGAGAGGAAACGACCCAACAATGGGGAATACCAGCGCGCACCCATCTGCACGATGTTGCTGGTTGCGTCATATCGAGCGCCTGTGAATTGGTGGTTGCTGACGGATACGCCGTTCTGCCAGCGCACTTCACTAAATGGCGTAAAACGCATTTCGCTGACTACTGCGCCGGTAATGCCGGTCGTCAGGCTGGCACTGCCAAGGTGATCCATTAAAAGGGATGACCGCTGGTATTGCACGAAGGTCTCCCACCTTCGCACGGAACAACCCTACTTGATTCAATCATGGCGATGGATCCACTTGCAGATCATTCGATGTGGTAGGCCAGGGCTTGAGTTTCATTAGACGTACCGAGCTTGAACTGGGAACAGACAAGGTATTGAAAGTGGTAACTTGGTTGACAACCAAGTTAGAGCTTGGTTGAGTGGTGTAAATGAAGATTCGTTTTGATGGATACCAGATACCAAAGTAAGTAAGGGATTGTGCATCAGAAGGTGGTATGACGCGGGCCTCATAATATTCGGGCTTTCCGAAACAGCCAATCACTTCCTCGAGATTCGGTTTCCTGTCTTTCCAATCGACTATTAGGTCTGCCCCATCTTTGCCCACCTGTATCTGGTAGTCTTTCTTGTTGAGCGACCAGCGGTAGTGATACTGCCCACGTATGTCGGCCCACTCATTGAGCGAGGCATCCACAACTGTATATTGTTCGGCAATCCAATGCCTGACTACTGCTGGATTAGTTTCCTGAGCTGGAAATGTGCTGAAGATTGTCTCATATATGACCTCACAACTGATAGGTTCATTCGTTTTACACGTAGTACTTCCCAACATTAGAATCAGGAAAGCTGAGAGTAACGAAGCAGCCCTGGTGAGTTTTTGCACAGAAATTCTCCTATCAGTGCACAAGGTAATCGTGCATGAACTGAGCTTGCTGAGTTGTCAGTGCATTTCGGTTGTTTTGAGGGGCATACGGCCCAAAGTACCTCTTGCCGTAAACCCAATCAGCAACGGCTTCTCCAAAGTACTCAGCGATTGCCTGTCCCGTTGCTCCATGCATTCCGTAGTTGGATATATCGTTTGTCATGCGGTCAGGGATGGCCTCCGAAAGCCTACCCGACCCATAATCTGCACCACGTTTATAGAGCACAGAGCTGTGGTAATCAATGACATGTCCTAACTCATGAACCGTTTCCCCACGTGCGTAATCAGCCGAATTGCCAAAAATGCCATCAAAGAATTCGACAGTGTTGTTAAGCGCATCACTCACTTGGCCGTAGCCTACCATGGCGGGAACTTCACGGAGGATATCATTGCCAAGAATATTTATGTGAAGATCAAGGTAATAACGGACAAAGAATGTAGCACCACCCAATAGCGTTTGTAACTTAGCTAGTCCTCCCACCATGTTTGCCAACGCGACAACCCCTTGAGTCGCCAGGCTTAACTCTTTTAGCCTCCATTCTCCGAGTATACTAATGCCCGCTTCGCCAAGTGTCTGTCGTGCGATGCCCATATCGGCAAACCTGGCATCTCCTGGGTTACTCCACCCTTTCCCATCCCAAAAGTGTCCATGCGCCTCATACCAGCGGTTCTTCCACATCCACTCGTTGGTCGAGCAGGCACTATCGCCACCAGCACAATCGACGCTGTGACCAGTCGGGTCGACAAAATTGAGCGGCGAGTTGCGGACATACGAGTAGCGATTCAGACTCTGGGGATCTCCCGGCTGTGGGACGATGGAATCAGCACTGATGAACCGTCCCAGCATTGGCGAGTAGAACCGGCCGCCATAGTCCATCAGACTGCCCACGCTGCCAGCGTTCTCCACCTTCTGACCCGTGAAAGTGCGGTCTGTAGGAGTGTTGCCGTTGGACCAGCGCACTTCGCCAAGCGGCGTGTAGCGCATTTCGTTGACTACAGTGCCCGTGATGCTCGTTACCAGGCTGGCAGAACCCAGATGGTCGCCATGACTCCAGAAAACACTATAGCCCTGCTGCGTTGTAGGTAGTGGTGACGACCCCGCGCTCGGATACCTTATCGTCACAGCACGGATGTCCTCATTCAAGGTTTGTACAATTCGCCAAAAAGGCATTTGAACACTGTAATTTCGTCTTTCTCAAAGATATCACTCGTTGCTTCTGGCACAATTTCATTTGCTTCTTCCAGCCGAATAGACTGATATCCCCTCTTATGCAACCAGTCCGCAATGTGAGTTGACACCAATTGACTATCTGATTCGTCGACACAGTTAAAGACAGAAACGCCGCGAAGATGAACTTGGTAACATGCTATGTGGTAGAGGGGCATAAGGATGCTGATGAAGATATCGATGCTTCGGTAACTACCCCCTAATTGTTCTATTAACCGAGTCTCTGAACCAACTTCCCAAATTCCCCATTTCACACCTTTGTGTAAAAGTAGTTCAATCCCATAGCTTTGACCCTCCTTAAGTTCAGTTAGATCACGGGTGTCGTATTCCGGAAATGTCTCTCCGAGCCAAGCAAATAGAGCTACTTCAATAGTCGTGTGACTATCAGCTGCTTGACGAACGAGCTGCAATGGTTGACTTGACCAACTCCATTGTCCGTCATGATCAATAAAGTAGTCATCGATAACACGCCTGATCTCCCGTCTCATTTGGACTTGCCTCCGGTTTTCTCCATTAGGCGAGGTTCGTTCTCAATTATTTTCGTGGCTTTTTCAAGTGAGTGCCTTATGATGGACCCCTTTTGTCAAGACACTTGGAACCTTAAATTTCAGGTAGAGTTCTCCTTGTTATCAATTTGCTTTGAATCCTTTAGGATGACAGTAACATCGTGTTAGCCCGATGCCATGCGGGTGATGCTCTTTTCTACTACAAATTACAGTAAGGTCTGGACGGAAATTGTCAAGCCCTCAAATTGGGCTATGCTTTTGTCATTGTTCGCTATGAGGCGATATTACGCATTGGCATCCCTGCATTAAAATCCCCCCAGAGGTAATACATGGACACAACAACGATGCCGGCTGCGCCGGCGCGCGAACGGCTGCTGATGGACTTCGGCTGGCGTTTTCACCTCGGCGATTTATCGCTCGCCGAATCTCCGATTGATGATGACCCGCACATGACGACGTATCTGGAGGCCAAGACCGGCTTCGCCAAGGGCGCGGCGACACCCTATTTCGACGACCGGAACTGGCGCGCCGTCGATCTGCCGCACGACTGGGCCGTGGAAGGCGCGTTCGACCCCGCCAACAATATGGATCACGGCTTTCTGCCGGCAGGCGTGGGCTGGTATCGCAAGACGTTTCAAATCCCCGCCGCGGACGCGGGCAGGACGATCGCGTTGGAGTTCGACGGCGTGTTCCGCAATGCCACTGTGTGGCTGAACGGCCATCGGTTGGGCACACATGCGTCCGGGTACACCGGGTTTCGTTATGAGGTCAGCGCTGTGCTGAATTATGGCGCGCAGAATACCCTTGCGGTATATGTGGACGCGCGCGAGTTTGAGGGCTGGTGGTATGAGGGCGCGGGCATTTACCGGCACGTATGGCTGGTGAAGACGGCGCCGGTGCATGTGGCGCCGTGGGGCGTCTTCGCCGAAACCAACCTGGGTGATGACTTGAACTGGTGCACGGTAAAGGTGCATACGACCGTCGCAAATTATACTGACGACGAGGTCAGTTGCACCGTCGAGAGCGCTATTTATGACCCGTCCGGCACACTGGTCATCCTGCTTGAGGGCAGCGAGATGATCCCGGCGGTGGCGAGCAGCGAGGTGATCCACGATCTCACTTTCGAGCAGCCGCTGCTGTGGTCGCCCGACGCGCCGCATCTGTATCGCGTCGAGACGACGATCCGCCAGAACGGAGTGATCGTCGACGCGGTTCAGACGACGTTCGGCGCGCGGGATATCCGCTTCGACGGCGCGACCGGCTTTTACCTGAACGGGCAGCCGCTCAAGCTCAAAGGGACGTGCAACCACCAGGATCACGCCGGCGTCGGCGTCGCGTTGCCCGACCATGTGCAGGAGTTTCGCATCCGCAAGCTCAAGGAGATGGGCAGCAACGCCTATCGCTGCTCGCACAACCCGCCCACGCCGGAACTGCTGGACGCGTGCGACCGGCTGGGCATGCTGGTGATGGACGAGACCCGTCGCATGGATAGCACGCCCGACGGGCTGGCGCAGATGGAGAGCATCGTGTTGCGCGACCGCAACCACCCCAGCGTCATCCTGTGGTGCGTGGGCAACGAAGAGCCGATCCAGAACACGGATGCCGCCGGACGCATCGTCGCGAGGATGAAGCAACTGATCCGCCGGCTTGACCCGACCCGCCCGGTCACCCTGGCGATGAACGGCCAGTGGGCCGGCACGGTGACCGGCATCCTCGATGTGCAAGGCTGCAATTACGCGATTTGGAATTACGACGAGTTCCACGCGCAGATGCCCGACAAGCCCGTTGTCGCGGCGGAGAATGGCAGCACCGTGTGCACGCGCGGCATCTATGCCAATGACGCGGCGAAAGGGTACGTGAGCGCATACGACGCCAACCACCCCGAGTGGGCGCATCTGGCGCTTGATTCGTGGAAGGCCGTGGCCGACCGCCCGTTCATGGCCGGGACGTTTGTGTGGACCGGGTTCGACTATCGCGGCGAGCCGACGCCGTATCGCTGGCCGTGCATCAACTCGCACTTCGGCATCCTCGACGTATGCGGCTTCCCCAAGGATAACTTCTACTACTACCAGGCTTGGTGGTTGGATCAGCCGGTGCTGCACATCCTGCCGCACTGGAACTGGCCGGGGTGCGAGGGTCAGATGGTGGACGTGTGGGTGCACAGCAACTGCGATGAGGTCGAGTTGTTCCTGAACGGCGCGAGCCTGGGCCGCCAGGCGATGGCGCGCAACGGGCACCTGGAGTGGAAAGTGGCATACGCGCCCGGCGTGCTCTTGGCCAAGGGGTATACGGGCGGGATCGAAGTCGCGGCCGCGGCGCGGGCAACCACAGGCACCCCGGCGTGCGTGAGGTTATTGCCCGACGTAGATGCGGTGAACGCGAATGGCGAAGACGCCATCGTGGTAGCCGTCGCGATCACGGATGCGGATGGGTTGACGATGCCGACGGCGAACAACCTGGTGCGTTATAACATCAGCCCGAATGCCCGCATCCTGGGCGTGGGCAACGGCGATCCGAGCAGCCACGAGCCGGACAAGGCGTCGCAACGGTCGGCGTTTAACGGGTTGTGTCAGGTGATCGTGCAGGCTGGCCTGACGGCAGGCGACATCGTGCTGACCGCCGAGTCGGACGGGTTGCAGCCCGCCGAACTCGTCATCCCGGCGCGGGCGTGTGAACGCAGGGCGTACCTGTAGCGACGGTCGCAGTGGCAGCCGCAGCGAATGACATGGCGAATGTCGCAGTGGCGGCCGCAGCGAATGACGTGGCGAATGACATGGCGAATGACATGGCGAATGTCGCAGTGGCGGCCGCAGCAGCGAATGAATTCGCCGCTGACACAGGTAAACGTGCTAAAGCACGTTCAAGATGCGGTGGCTGTTGGTTGAGTTAACGTAAGGATGTTCCGGGCGCAGTTTGACGGCAATTGCGCCCAGTGACCGGGTAGATGTAATGACAAACTGGCTGCCGATTCCATTTCTGATTTTCACCGTGGCTGCGCTGATCATCGTTGATGAGCGCGTCAAACCAGGAGGCGCTGGGCGCAATCGGCGCTGGGTGGCGGTATGGAAACCGCTCTCGTCGGTGCTGGTAATCCTGGTCGCCGCGCTCTCGTTCACATTGCCCGGCCCGCGCGACGCCGTGTACACGGCCTTGGTCATCGTGGGTCTGCTGTTCTCGCTGGCCGGCGATGTGCTGCTGATTTTTCCTTCGTCGCGCGCGTTCATGGTCGGGCTGATCGCGTTTCTGTGCGCCCATCTGGTCTACATCGCGGCCTTTGTCCACCTGCAGATCTCGCGTGAACTGGGCAGCAATAAAGCGGCTGAGTTGCTGGCGGCAATTGTGCTGGCGGTCATCGCGGCGGGGGTGTACAGCGCCTTGCGCCCGAAGCTGGGCAAGATGCGGCTGCCGGTGATGGCCTACATGGCCGTGATCTCAGTGATGGTGCATCGCGCGCTGGCGGTCGCGTTCGTCTACCAGGGGTCGGCGCAGATGCCGGTGTTGATCGTGGCCGGGGCGCTGTTGTTCTATCTCTCCGACGCGATTCTGGCGATCGACCGGTTCAGGCTGGATGGCCAGATGCCGCACGGGCACGTCTGGAACCTGTCCAGTTACTACGCCGGCCAGTTGCTGCTGGCGTTGTCCGTCGCCGCCTTCGCGCTATGACAGACCTGTTGTATCCCACCGCCTGGGTGCTCATCCTCATTGGGCTGCTGTTTGCAGTCGTGCCGATTCTGCCTGGTTCACTGCTCGTGTGGATCGGCATCGTGGCGTGGGCGAGCGCCGACGGCTACCACGCCATCGGCTGGCCGCTGCTGGCTGTGCTTGGTGTGATCGCGTTGATCGCCGTCGGCGGAGACATCTACGTCACGACGGTGATCACGCGCAAGTCGGGCGGGAGTTGGAAGGCTGTGGTTGGCGCAATGATCGGAGGACTGGCCGGCGGCGCACTGCTCAGCGCCCCGCTGCCATTTATCGGGACGATCATCGGCGGCATCCTGGGCTCGGTCGCCGGCGTGATCGTCGTGGAGTTCTTCATTCAACGCGAGTGGCAGAAGGCGCTCAAAGCCGGCGGCGGGTTTCTGGTCGGATACTTCGCGTCAACAGTCTTGCGGTTATCACTATGTCTGGTGATGATCGCCATTTTTGCGCTGAAGGCGTTGGTGTTCAAGTAATTTCACCTCTTCCCCTCCGCTCCTCTTCTCCCCTGCTCCCGATACCACGCCACCGTCGCCTTGATGGCCTGCGCGTGTGGGGTGCTGATGTCGCCGAAGGCGCGCGCGAACTTGCTGTGATCGATGATGAACGGCGCGTTGAACTCGTATTGCATCTCGACTAATTCGCGCATCATGGGATTGAACACCCCGAGCAGCTTGAGGACTATTTCCGGCGCAGCGCTGACCTTGAGGGGTTGCTGCAACTCGTTGTATACGAGTGTGATGAACTGGCGTGTGGTTACCGCCGCGGCGTTGGGGATATGCCATGCCTGACCGAGAGCTTCGGGGCGCTCTCCGAGGATCACCAGCCCCTTGGCGAAATCGCCGATGTACGAGTAGGTGTGCGGCACATCCAGCTTGCCCATCACGCTGGCGGCCTTTCCCTGCAAAGCGAAGGAAAATACCCGTTCGCCAACGGCTGAACTTAGCGCGCGCGGCCCGTAAAAGTCGGACGCGCGCCCACTGGCGGCACGCACCTTGCCGGCGCGATGCGCCTCCAACAGCGCCGTTGCCATCTGCGCGCGCACCGCGCCCTTGCGTGTGTGTGCGGCATAGGGCAAATCCTCGGTCATCGGGCGATCAACTGCGCCGTACATATACACGTTCTCGGCGGAGATCAGCTTCGCGCCCGCGGCGGCCGCGCCTTCGAGGATGCCCGCCTGAATGCGCGGGAAGAGGGCGACCCACTCGGTATAAGCGGGGTTCGCGCAGTTGTACACCACCGTCGCGCCCGCGCAGGCTGCGCGCGCGCTGGCAACATCCATCGCGTCGCCTTTGATGATTTCCACCCCAGGCAGCGCTTCAGCCTGACCGCGCCGATTGACGAGGCGCACGCGTTTGTTCCTGGTCGCCAGTTCGCGCATCACGGCGGTTCCGAGCGGGCCGCTGCCAAAGATTACATGTAGTTCGTCTGAAGTATTAAGTGTCGGGTTATTCATATTAGTTCTCCTCTCACGGTTGCCCCCATCTGGCGCAGCAGATCCGCGACGCGATGCGCGTACAGCGCGGCTGGGTCGCCCACAATGGGGTGCAGATGTCCATCCAGTTCGAGCATGATGAGCCCATGGCCATGTCCCCACGCCATGAGCACCAGGTAAAACGTCGTGGGCGAGATGTCATAGCCGTGTTGCTCGATCTGCGCCTTTAGCGGGGCAAGAATTGCGGCGGGCAAGTGGACATATTCCGCCGGCGGGACGATCAACCCCATGCGTGTGGCGGTCTCAATGGCGCGCGCCAGCGGCTCAAACGAGCGCGCCGAGGCTTGTCCCGTCAGGGTTGCCACTTCCGGAGACTGGTGATAATCAGGGATCGGGTTGCCAAAGATCAGGTGAAAATCCACGCGATGCGCCACCGCCCACGAACGGTACACAAGCATTACGGCTGTCATTTGCTGAAGCGGATTGTCCGCCGGGGCGCGATTGTAGGCGTCGAGCATGGCGTCTGCCTGAGCGTTAAACGCGTCCAAGATCAGCGCCGTGATCAATTCATCCCGGCTGCCGTAATAGCGATACAGCGCGGGCGCCGTCATGCCCAGCGCCCGCGCAATGGCGCGGAGTGAGACGGCGGCTGTCCCTTCTGTTTTCATCTGCTCGCGCGCCGCGTTCTTGATTTCCTCGCGGGTAGCGTCGTGCAGTCGTTCTCGTCGTGTTTGAACCATCGGCTAATTTTTGTTAACTTATATCATTTAAATTTACTATGTATTATTTAGTAAACACTGTTTATATTATAGCGACCCGCTCGACAGTTGTCAATAGGGCTTGCGTTGATTTGTTACACTACTGGGGTGATTAAACACAAGATCGGGATCATCGGGTGCGGTTGGTTCGCCCCATTTCACGTCAATGCGTTGCGCCAGTTGAGCGATCGGGTAGAAGTGGTCTGGGCTGCCGACCCAGACTCAGAACGCGCGGCAAGTGTGGCGGCATCCATCGGCGCGCGCCCGCTGGCCGATTACCGCGCCGGACTGGACGAGGTCGACACCGTGGATATTCTCGTGCCCCATCACCTCCATCACCCCATCGCGATGGACTGCCTGAAGGCGGGCAAACACGTGTTGCTGGAGAAACCCATCGCGCGCACCCTGCGCGAGGCCGACGACCTGATTGCCGCAGCCGAACGCAGCCACACGACGTTCATGGTCGCACTGCCGCACCGCTATCGGCCCAGCATCCGGTTGCTCAAACAGGCCATCGAGAGCGGGGAATACGGTCGGCTGTTCATGCTCGATGCAATGATGGACGAGTCCTTGCAAGCGTATACGACCGTCGACTGGATATCGCGCAAGGACACGCTTGGCGGCGGCGTGTTCTTCTCCTCCTCACCGCACATGCTTGACCCGATGCTGTGGATCGGCGGCGACGTCATTCCGGGCAGTTGCGCGATGGTCGGCGCGCGCGGCGGCGTGAGCATGGAGGGCGAGGACACAGCCTTTTCGGTGTTCAAGTTCACCAGCGGCGTCATTGCCGCCACGCGCCACACCTGGGCATCGCCGCGCAGCCAGACGTGGTACACACTGATCGCGACCTGCCAGCGGGCGCGACTCACCCTCACGACGACGCCGCGCGGCGACCTGGTGCGCGAAGGGGCGAGTTGCCTCTGGCACACTCGCCTGACCGTCTCAGGCGAGGCAGAGCGGGTGCTGCTGGACAATGACGAGGGCTTGGACGTCATCTACGAGATGACGCATTTCCTCGACTGCATCGACAGCGGCGCAACTCCGGCCACCGATGGCCGCGCGGCGCGCAAGATCATCGAACTCGTCCTTTCGGCATACGCCGACGCCGAACGCAGAGCGTCGAACGTCTGACGTCTGATGGTCTATGCGAGCGCGTCGAGCACTTTGTTGAGCGCTTCGGCGATTTCCTCCACCTGATCGTTGCTGAGGTCGGGACTGACATCCATGTGAAC
>Ga0118677_10005237_pt1 | contig 22835 bp, 20 predicted proteins | sample AliMusrvi5mmetaG_FD_86154 | JGI IMG/M metagenome (GOLD analysis project Ga0118677, IMG submission 86154)
GAGGGGGGGAGGGGAGGAGAGGGGGTTGGGGGAGCGGGTGCTGGAGAAGCTGGGGATTGGCGCGTTTCCGGCGGCAACGCAGACTTACCCGCGCAAACAGGACTGGCTGGTGGTGAACGTGCTGGCCGGTGTGGCGCAGTCGCTGTATAAGTTTGCCTTCGACCTGCGCGTGTTGCAGTCGCCGCCGATTGGCGAGTGGGCCGAGCCGTTCGGCGCGAAGCAGGTGGGCTCATCAGCAATGCCGTTCAAGCGCAACCCGATCAATTCCGAGAAGATCGACTCGCTGGCGCGCTATCTGGCCAGCCTGCCACACGTGCTGTGGGACAACGCGGCGCATTCACTGCTGGAGCGCACACTGGACGACTCGGCCAACCGCCGGGTCGTTATCGCCGAAGCCTTCCTCGCCACCGACGAGATCATCCGTGTGGCGACGCGCATCATCAAGGGATTGCGGGTGAACGAGCCGCAGATCGCGCGCAACATGCGCACCTACGGGCCGTTTGCCGCCACCGAGCGGTTGTTGATGGCGCTGGTCAAGGCCGGCGCGGATCGGCAGGAGATGCACGAGTTGATCCGCGTGCATAGCTTGAGCGCCTGGGCTGCGTTGAATACCGGCGCGCCAAACCCACTGGTTGACGCGTTGTGCGCCGATCCAACGGTGACCGGTTACGTCGGTGCGGAGCAAGCGCGCGCTCTCCTCGATGCCAGCGATTATGTTGGCGATGCCCCGCACCGGGCGCGCGCGGTGGCGGTGCTGGCGCGGCAGGTTTGCATAAATATCTAACAGGCATACACTAGAAGTGATGTCCGACAATAGCAGCACCGCAATAGGTCGATGCCGGGGCGTCAGGAGATATGAATGTCAACAGTATGGGAACAGCGCTTTGCGCACCGCACACAGCGCATGGGCAGTTCGGCTATCCGCGAGTTGCTCAAGCTGACGGAACACCCCGAATTCATTTCGTTCGCCGGCGGGCTGCCCGCGCCCGAAGTTTTCCCGGTAGAGAAGGTGACCGAGGCTGTCGATACGCTGATGAAGGAGATGCCAACGCAGGCGCTGCAATACAGCACCACTGAAGGCTATCGCCCCCTGCGTGAGCACCTGGCGCGCAAGATGTCAGAGCCCGGCATTGCCATTGATAAGGACGATATCCTCATCACCAGCGGGTCGCAGCAGGCGCTCGATCTGATCGGCAAACTATTCATCGACCCTGGCGACCGTGTGATCGTCGAAGCCCCTACATATCTCGGCGCGTTGCAGGCGTGGAACGCCTACGAGGCCGATTATGTCTGCGTGCGCTCGGACGAGCAGGGCATGGTGGTAGAGGAACTGGCGGAGGCGTTGCGCAGCAACCCCAAGCTGATCTATCTCGTGCCAAACTTCCATAACCCGAGCGGCGCGACGCTCACGCTGGAACGCCGCAAGTTGCTGGTGAAGATGGCCGATGAAGCTGGCGTGCCGATTGTCGAGGACGATCCTTATGGGCAGTTGCGTTTCGAGGGCGATGCGCTGCCGTCGCTACTGACCCTGGACGTGCAGAACCGGCGGGACGCAGGCGCTACAAATGGCTATATGGGCAACGTGATCTACCTCAGCACCTTCTCCAAGATTCTCGCGCCAGGGCTGCGGGTGGCGTGGGCCGTCGCGCCCGTGCCGGTGATGCGCAAGATGGTGCATGCCAAGCAGGGTTCCGACCTGCAAACCAGCACGTTCAACCAGATGCTGGCCTATGAAGTGGCGCGCGAAGGTTACCTCGACTCCCACATCGAGATTATCCGCAACATCTATCGTGAACGGCGCGACGTCATGCTCGCTGCGATGGAACAGCACATGCCGCCCGGCGCGCGCTGGAACAAACCCGAAGGCGGGATGTTCCTGTGGTGCACCCTGCCGGATGGCGTGAGTTCGTCCGTGCTGTTGCAACACTGTCTGAAGAACAAAGTGGCGTTTGTGCCGGGCGATTCGTTTTTCCCGTGCGAAGGGGGAGAGAATACCATGCGGCTCAACTTCTCGAACGCAAAGCCGGAGATGATCCGCGAGGGCATCGCGCGGCTGGGGGCGGCTATCTGCGAAATGATGCAAGCGGCTTAAATCCGTCGCAGTGCAACTGTGGCGAGAGTGGGGGAGAGGAGGAGAGGAGAGAGTGGCGTGGGTTGGAGGAATCGTTAGTCGAGAGCGATGCCGGCGCGTTGTGCGAGGGAGGCAGCGCGCTCGCGACATTCAGCCAGCAGCGCAAGCTCGTCCAGCCCGACCAGTTGTTTGTCTGCCAGCAAGATGCGGCCGTTGACAAAGACGGTATCCACATCTGAGCCGCGCGCGTTGTACACCAACGATGACAAGGTGTTTCCAATCGGCTGGATGTGCGCCGCGTTCATATCGAGCAACACGATATCTGCCGGCGCGCCGACTTCCAACCGCCCGCCAGCGGACTTGAGCGCTCGCGCGCCATTGACAGTCGCCATGTCCAACACCTGGCGCGGCGCCATCGCCTGCGGGTCAAGCGAGCTGACGCGCGCCAGATATGCCGCGAGGCGCATCATCTCGATCATATCCTGGCCGTCATTGCTGGCCGGGCCATCGGTCGCCAGCGCCACATTCACGCCCTGTTTGAGCAACTGCGCCACAGGCGCAACACCGGATGCAAGGATCATGTTTGCGGCGGGGCAGTGCGTCACTGTTGCGTGATGCTCTGCGAGTAGATCGCACTCGTGAGCAGACAGCCACACACCATGCACTGCGTGAAAGTCATCGCCGAGCAATCCCAGCGACGCAAACCACTCGATTGGGCGCATCTCTCCGCGCGTGTCTTTGAGCGTCATGGTCACTTCGTCCTGCGTCTCGTTCATGTGGCAGTGGGTGACGGCCCCATGCGCGCGCGCCAGTTCGGTCGCGCGCTGCAATAATTCAGGTGTGCAACGCCACGGCGCGAGCGGGCCGTTCGCAATCGTGATGCGCCCATCAGCGGCGCCGTGCCAGTCGGCGAACAAGCGTCTCAGGTCGGCGATGATCGATTCGCCCGACTCAGCATTTGTCCCTCGGTCGGCCCAGCCACGCGCCAGCACCAGGCGCACGCCCAATGTCTGGGCAGCCTGTAACACGACATTGCTATGTTCCTGCGTGAACGGCAGTTTGTAATGGTGGATGATCGTTGTCGCTCCGCCGCGCAAGGCCTCGACCATGCCGAGCATACAGGCCAGGCGGATGTCGTCGAGGGTCATCGCGCTCTGCAACTTCCAGATGTAGTTGCGCAACCAATCGAGCAGCGAGTGGTTGGCGCTGTGCCCGCGCATAAAGGTTTGTTCGAGGTGCGTGTGCGCATTGACCAGTCCGGGGATCGCCAGCTTGTTGGATGCGTCGATGATCTGTGGATATTGGAGGGTGGAGATAAGAGACTGGGTGATGAGTGCTTGCGGTAAGGCTCCCTCGCCAATGGCCGCGATGCGTTCGCCGTCGATCATCAGGTAGCCGCGTTGGATCACTGCATCTGGCGTCACCAACATCAGGTTCTTAAGTAGCAACGTCATAATGCGTCACATTTGAACGAGTAAGGATAGCATGCCGATTATGCCCAGGGCGCTTGCCGCCGGCACTAGCAGATTGTCCAGTCCCCACGGGCTGATCGCCTCGACCAGCGTGACAAGCACCGCAACAGGCAGGGCAATCCAAAGCGCAAGCGAGGGTGACCCGGTGAAAACAGTGAGCGTGATCCATAGCGCGATGAATGAGAACAAAAGCATGACCAATGATCCTTCCAGACTGCGCGTGCTGCCCAGTAGCGTGTACTTGTGCGCACCTTTCAGCTTGCCAACGATGGCGGCGAATGCATCGCCCCAAGTCATCGGCATCAACGCGGCGACAAACACAGCTTTGTCCCTGTCGAAAAACAGCAGGATCAGCGCCACAAATGCGATGGGGAAGTAGACCGTGCCCAGGTTCGATCGATCGCTGGTTTCCAGCGTTTTGAACAACCCGCGCCGATACGAGATGTAGTTCAGGATGATAAAGACTGCTGGCGGAATAATCGCAAACCACTTGTTTTGAAAGAGCAGAACCGTGCCCCACGCCCACATGCCCACGCCGATATGAACGAACTTGCGCGTGAATTCCACGGAGACCGCAGGTGTGAGCGCGCGGCGCAAACCTTCGGCTACGCCGAGGACGGCAAAGACACAAACAAAGGATATCAGGACGGCCAGATAGTCGTTCATGGGTTACGGTTATCGATCTATGCGCGTTGTGCGGACCAGGGGTCAATATTCGTCGTAAGGGTCATAGTCGGCGGCGGAAGCATCAAACCGGTCGGTCGGGCGCGCATCATCCATGCCGTACAGGCGGTCGAGGCTGAGTTCCGGGACGACTGTCTCCGGGGATCGGAGAGTCAGCGCGGCTGCGCGCAAGCCCAGTTGCACCGACTCGCCAATGTCGATGCCTTGCAACATCCCGAAAATCACCGCAGCGGTGAGCGCATCGCCGGCGCCAGTGCTATCCACAACCTCTACCTTCAACGCCGGGAACTGCCCGCTCTCCTCAGTCGTGGCGTAGCACGCGCCGCGTTCGGCCTGTGTGATCACGGCTGCGCCGACGCCAAGCCCGACAAGGCGGCGCGCCGCCTTGAGCGCATCATCGGCGCGCCAGGACGGAATCACGGGGCAGTCCAGAATCGCCTGCGCTTCCGCCAGATTGGGTGTAATCAGATCGAGAAATGGCAGATGCGGCACGAGACGGTAAGCGCGGTCGGCGGATGTGGGGTCAACGCAAATTGGCTTGCCATACTCACGCGCCATCTGAAACGCAGCCGTCATGGCATCGTCATCAAGATTCATATCCAGCGCCACCATGCTGCATTCGCGAAAGGCATCGCGGTTGAGGCGCAGATAGTCGCGCGTGACGTGCTGCATCACACGCAGGTCATATATTCCAAAGAACAAGACGCCATCCTTGCCGATGGCGCCCATATACGTGCCGGTGGCGGCATTCTCGATGATCAACGCGCGCGACACATCGATTCCGATGTCATCCGCGTTGTTGAGAATATCCTCGCCGGCGTAATCATCACCAACGGCGGTGAGCAACGTCACCGGCACGCCAAGACGGACAAGGTTCTCCGCGATGTTGCGCGCCACACCGCCGACGCCGCTTTTGATCGCGGCCGAAGTCGATGAGCCGGCAATTGGTTCACCAAACATATGGCCCTTGATATCAAGATTAGCCGCTCCAATGACGAGAACGCCTTCTGGCATAGTTGATTCGCCTTCTGTATAATGCCAAGAATTAGAATTTGTAGTGTAGTCGTTTTTTTGGAAATCAGCGCGCGCCCGCCAACTGCCACGCGATGAAGATTGCAATGGCAGCGACGATGGCGAACTCGATCATCACGCCGCGCGTAAGCCGGTCCTGGAAGTATTGCTGCGCCAGTCCGATCATGACATAGAGCACCGCCAGCAGAATGACGCCGGCGCTCCATATCGAGATGTTCCAGTAGTTCAGCGCCCAGTTAGCCTGACCAACAAGCAGCCCGACCACCAGTGAGAAGGTTGCTGCGGTGCCTAGCCCGATAATGTGAGGGGACATCAGATCAAGCGCCAGGCCGAATGCCACCACGGTAGTGAAGGTGGCGGTGATCACACTGCGCTCGTGGGAGCTGTAAATGAGGGTGAACAGCCCGAATGCGATGGCATAGCTCACGCCGGTCAACGCTAGGCGCGCCACGGCATAACCCCGCGCATAGGGTGAGAGTCCAACATATTCAGCGAAGATGAGCGTGGCGATGGCAATAATGCCAAGCAGCAGCACCGCAATCCACAATGGCCATGTGGTGATGCGCGTCAACAGCCAACTGACGGTCAGCGCCGCGAAGGCAGGCGCGATCCAGAACGGGAAGAGATAGGGTATCTCACCTGCCTGCACGTCGGGGTGGCTGCGCAGCACCCAGTCCACGCCTGCGCACGTCAGCACGGGCATCAGCACAAGCAGGAGCGAATCTGTGGAGAGCGTGATGGACAGGGCCGACCCCAGGAAGTTGATGGATGCGCTGCGCGTGGGGAGTTCCACAACCGCCAGTGCGACCGGTGTCAACGCGATCAACGCCACAAGCACCAGCACGCGGTTGCGCACCGAGAAAGCATCCAGACCGAATGTGGTCTCGTTTATGTCTTGTTTCTCCACTAATTCGAAATACGTTTGCCTGCGCCGTGATTGGCAACAACCTTGCCGCCCACAAACGCCGGCCGTCCGCGTAGAAACACCTGTTTGACTGCGCCACGCACATGCCAGCCGGCAAATGGCGTCCATCCACACTTGGAGAAGATGGGCCGCTCGCCAATAGTCCACTGCTCACGCGGATCGATCAGGGTAATGTCTGCGTCGAACCCAACCGCTATTCTACCCTTCGCGGGTATGTTAAACGTGCGCGCCGGGCCCTCACAGCACAATCGGGCGATATCAGACAAACTCAGCCGCCCCGCATGCGCCGCCGTCAGCAGCAGAGGCAGCATGGTTTCAAGTCCGGGGACGCCGCTCGGTGGTTTAGCGCTGTTTTTCTCCTCCAATGTGTGCGGGGCATGATCCGTGGCGATACAGTCGGCCACGTCCAGATTGGCCCAGAGGGTATCGATGTCGCGTTCCTCGCGCAACGGGGGGTTCATCTGGTACAGCGCCAGTGGATCGAGAGCGTCGCCAGGCGCAAACTCGGCCAACTCGCGCGTTCGCTCTTCGGTCACGCAGCCATGTTCGAAGTCAGTCGTGAGGAAAAGGTAGTGCGGGGCATACTCGCATGTCACAGGCACACCGCGCGCGCGGGCATCGCGGATGATCTCCACTTCGCGACGACTGGATACATGGCACACATGAACGCGCCGATTGCACCGCTCAGCCAGCGCGACGGCGCGGGCGACTTCCACCTCGGCTGCGATGTGCGGGCGGCGCTCGCCGTGCAGGCTAAAGTAACGGACGGCAGGTTCATGTTCGGCGTGCACAGCAATAACGCGATCGCGCGGGTAGAGTTGAAAGTGCTCATACTGCGCGCCGAAGTCCTCAACCAGCAGGTCGCCGGTGCTGCTGCCCATATACATCTTCAGGCCGCATTCGAGCAGGTCGGGATTGTCGGCCTTCAGGCGCATGTTGGTATTGGTCGCGCCGAGGAAGATGCCATAGTCGCACACGGCATTTTGCTGCGCCAGATCGAGCGCCAGGCCGAGCGTGTCGCGATTGGTAATGGCAGGCGATGTGTTCGGCATGGCAAAGATCGACGTTACGCCGCCCGCAAGCGCCGCGCTTGTGCCCGTGTAGAAGTCCTCTTTTTGCTCACCGCCGGGCTGGCGCATGTGTGTGTGCACATCGATCAAGCCTGGAAACACCAGTAAATCAGTGGCGTCGACCACCTGAACGTCGGTGAGTTGCGAAGCAATCGTGGCCTGTGGATCGACAATCGCGCTGATCCGCTCTCCGTCGATCAGAACGTCTGCGCGTTGTAAACCGTCGGTGCTGACAAGAAGGCCGTTGTGTATAAGGATCATAGAGATTGGAGATTGGAGATTGGAGATTGGAGGTTGCGATCAACTGCGTTGGGATTGCTCATCCAAGCCAGATCGGTGGCGTCGACAATTTCTCCGTCGAATGAAGCGGCATCCAAAGGATCAACTGAGTAGGCTGATGCCGATTCACGCGCGGCGGTTGTTTTATATCCAACGGATTTGGTTCGCTGTGTTTTCAGGCTCTTTGCAAACGCATTGATCTGTTGTGCGATGCCTGATATGCGCGATGCCAGCGCTACATGCTGCGCATCTGTTTGAAGGCCGCGTTTCAGCGCGCGGTTGAGCCAGTATTTGGTTTCGAATAAGCTGCCGCGCGCATAGTAGAGAAACTGTAGCTTCTCTCCAAAACTATACCGGCCAAACGATTCTGCAATGTTCGCGCCAATCGAATCCACAGCGCGAACCAGTTGATTCCCTAACGTATCGCGTTCGAAATGACCCCACGTGATTACCTGTTGCCAAATCTCATCGGCAACTTCCTCCGCCGCCCGCAGCACTCGTAAATCCTCAAGTCCACTCGTCATTGTTAATCCCCAATCTCAAATCTCAAGTCTTCTCCCCGTCGGCCCGCGGTGGAAGTGTCCGAAGTCGCGTTTAGCTTCGAGCTGGTCGAGGGTGAGCACAGGGCCGTCGATGCAGACGAGCACATCGTCGAGGGCGCACTGGCCGCACACGCCAAAGCCACACTTCATGTACCGTTCGACGCTGAGCTGTCCACTCCAGCCGTTCGCGCGGCACAACTTATAGAGCGCAACGAGCATGGGTTCAGGGCCGCACGCATAGAGAGAGACGCCCCGCGTAGACGCCCCGTGTGGAGGTTCTGCGTCGGGATCGGAGATGACGGGCGCGTCGTCGGCTGCATCTGGCAGGAACTGAGCGCGGATGGCGTCGGTGACGAAGCCTTTTACACCGCGCGAGCCGTCGTTGGTGCTGAGCAGGAGCTGCACGCCCAGTTGCTCAAACCGATCCGCGTACAGCAACTCGTCCGCCACGCGCGCGCCAATCGCGACAGTTACGTCCATGCCATGCGCCAACGCCTGTTGCGCCAGCATGTACAGGGGGGCGCTGCCATAACCACCCGCCACGAGTAAGGCAGGCCTGTCGGTGTCGAGGCGATAGGGCCGCCCAAACGGCCCGCGCCAGCCGACATAATCGCCGACAGTGAGATCGTGTAGTGCGCTCGTCGCAGGCCCTACGCGCGCCACGCTGATCGTCAGCGGGCGCATGCCGGCGATGCTCATTGGTTTCTCATCGACGCCTGGAATCCACAACATGATGAACTGGCCGGGCTGGGCATCAATGTCGGTATCTAACACAAAGGTCTTGACCAGCGGGGTCTCACGCTGGATATCGATAATGCGGGCAGACCGAGGCAGGTCATATGCCACTTGCGGCGATTGGAAAGAACTATGCACAGATGCTTGAGCCGATGACATGCACCCATTTTAACCGAGGCGGCCAGCGAGGCATACAGTGCACTTACAATAAAGGGGTATTACCATGACCAAGCTAACAACAGAACTTATCAGCAGGCTCAACGCGCGCGTCGAGGACAGGCGCGCCGAGATCATCCAGTTCATGCGCGACATCTGCGCAATTCCCAGCATGGAATCACAGATCAAGGACGTGGGCGAGCGATGTGCGCAGGAGATGCGCAAACTGGGCTTCGACGAAGTGCGCTTTGATGTGATGGGCAACATCCTCGGGCGCATCGGCGCCGGCCCGCGCCACATCGTCTTTGACTCGCACATCGATACAGTGGGCATAGGAGATCGCACGCAATGGACGCAGGATCCGTTCGAGGGCGTGGAGCGCGACGGCGTCCTGTTTGCGCGCGGCGCAAGCGATGAAAAGGGCAGCACCCCGGGCATGATCTATGGCCTGGCGCTGGCGCGCGATCTTGGTCTACTCGATCCCACTGTCTGGACGGCGTGGTACTTCGGGAACATGGAGGAGTGGTGCGATGGGATTGCCCCGAACTCATTTGTGGTGAACGACCCCCAAATCAAGCCGGATTTTGTGGTGATTGGTGAACCTACTCGCATGCAGATTTACCGCGGCCATAAGGGGCGCGTGGAAATGAAAGTGACCGCCAAGGGGCGCAGCGCGCATGCCGCCAGCAACTATCTCGGCGACAACGCTATTTACAAGCTGCTCACCACCATCGCAGGCATACGCGACCTCGACCCGCACCTGCGCACGCACGAGTTCCTCGGCAAGGGGACCATCACAGTCAGCGACATGAAGGTCAGCACCGTCAGCATCAACGCGGTGCCGGATGAGGCGACGATTTATATCGACCGGCGTGTGACTTTCGGCGACACACTGCAGAGCGCGATGGAAGAAGTGCAGACGATCATCAATCATGCGGGCTTTCCCAATCTCAAGCTGGAAATGCTTGAATATGATGAACCCAGCTATACCGGGTTCAAAATGGTGGTGGACAAGTACTTCCCGGCATGGGCGCTGGACGAGGCGCACGAATTAGTGCAGGCCGCGCTGGCAACGACGGAGGCCGTTTATGGCGCGCGCGCCCAGACCGGCAAGTGGAACTTCAGCACCAATGGCACCTACTGGGCCGGCAAGGCCAACATCCCGTCGATCGGGTTTGGCCCGGGCGACGAGATTCATGCGCACACCGTCATCGATCAAGTATCGCTGGATGATGTCGTAAGAGCTACGTCGTTTTATGCCGCGCTGCCGGCGGTTATTCAAGAGAGTTAGGCGGCTGCACACAGGAGGAGATGATGGCGGACAGTCTGGGATATCTGTTAAAGCGATATCGTGAGAAGAAACACTTCACACAGGCCGAGGTCATTGAGCGCAGCGGGCTGGATCGCAGTTCGAGCTATATCAGCAGCCTCGAAACAAATAAGACCAGCCCCACGATCGAGGAACTTGAGGCGCTTGTGGTTATCTATGGGACGACGGTGTTCGACATCCTCAGCGAAGCGAAGGGCATCAAGCCGAACTGGGACTTTACGCCAAACGCCGATATCCGGCTGCTGCTGAACTACTACGAATCACTCGACACCGAGCGGCAGAAGATCGCGCTCGAGTTCATCCAATTCCTGGCTGAAAAGCAGAAGATGGAGAAATATCTGGCGGAAAAACAGAAGACCGGTTGACCAGTAGCGCGCGCCATGCGCGCCACCGGTGTTATCTGGCGCGTTTCGGCTTTACAACCTTCTGCTTATAGTCGGTGACAAAGCCATCGAGCTTCTTCATCAACTCGCTCCAGTCGTCGCTGCTGAGCGCGCGGTCGAGTGTTTCACGGTCGTTGGCCTCGCCGACGGTGATGATCTGCGGGCCTTCACCATAAACGGTGTACCACGCCTCGGTGGGGCGAATCCCCAGCTTCATGATGCGCGGGGCGAACTCCTGCACCACAAACTCGAAGTATGCAGGTTCCTCTTGCGACTTGATATTCCAACTCATAACAAGCTTGACCATAGTTACTTACACTTGTCGGCTAAGGCCTGAACCTGCCGCTTGAATAGCGTGTCAACCACGTTAAAGCTATTGATTTTGGTGATCGTTCTGGCCCCGCCGGCCTTGTCGCCAGCGGCACACTGCGCCTGCGCCATCGCCCAGTATGAGTACGGGCTGGGCGAGTCCTGTGTCAGGTCGATGCCCTTCTGGGCATTTTCAATTGCCAGTTTGTAGTCGCCTTTGAACAGGTTTACATTGGCAAGACCGATATAGGCGGCGCCCATTTTTGTGTCACTCTTGATCGCTGCTTCGAACTCGCTTTGCGCCTTATCAAAGGCATCGGTGACCACCTTTGGGTCGCGCTGCAGATAGATGGTGCCCAGGACATAGTGTGATGTGGGGTCATCCGGCCTCAGCTTCAACGCCTGCTCAACCTGCTTCTGCGCATCGTCAAACTGGGCATTCTGGTAATACACCGTTGCCAGGTTGGTGTAAGCCGCATCGTTGGCAGCGTCCAGCTTAATCGCCGCGAGATAGGCGTCAATCGCGTTGGTCAAGTAGGTCTGTCTTTTTTGCATATCTGCCTCCACGCCGGCAAGCTGGTTATAAGCGTTGCCGAGCAGATATTGCGCATCGGTGCTGTTCGCGTCAACTTGCACCGCGGCGGCGGCCTCCACGCGCGCCTCGTCATACTTGCCGGCTTTCAGCGTGGCGCGGGCAGCATCCAGATGCTGTTGCAGTTCCTTATTGGCGACGGCAGTGGCTTGCACGGTTGCTGTGGATATTGGTGTTGGGGCTGCACACGCCGCCAAGCCAATGCCAAGCGTCAATACAACCAGCGCCATCAGCGTTCGCCGCATGGCGCGCATGGAAATTGTCAGGGTCATTTCTTAACCTCCAGCAAAATGACCTGGGTGTCTTCGGGAAGACTGCTCCGCGTCACTTTCAACACGTCCTGAGTCTTGGCGTCGCTGAGCCCCATCTCCTTCAGGAACTTGCCCGCAACGTCCAGCTTCCGATTGTTTTCACTGCCGCCAACGTTATAGTTCATCGGGATCACGATGCTGGGCTCGATCAGGCTGATGATCTCGCTGGCCTGCGCCGCGCTCAACCCATCGCCTCCGCCAATAGGAACCAGCAACACGTTGACTGTTTCCAGCGCCTCGACCTGCGCCTGTGATGGAACAAACGATAGACCGCCGAGGTGCACCACCGTCAGGCCGTCGAAGTTGTAAGTGTATACGGTGCCGCGTTGTGTGGGCAGCCCTTTCTTCGCCTCTCCCTTCATTGAAACGCCGGTAATGAAGACGCCGCCCATTTCATACTCACCCGGCCCACGCACCACGCGCACGTCGCCGCGTTGGGCCCCGATCACCGCGCCGATATTGTTGTGCGCGGGATCCTCTCGCGTGATGGTGACAACATCCGCCCGGAGTTTGGGAGGCTCATCGCCCGTGCTCGCGTCAAATGGGTCTGCGACTACCGTCAGCATGCCGCGTTCTGTCATGCGGAAGCAGTATTGACCATGCCATGTGATTTCCATACATGCATTCTACAAGACCGCGCAACCTTTGCACCTTTGCACCTTTGCCAGAGTTTAACCGGATGATTCATCTGCAGCAGATGGCAGCACGCGTTCGGCCAGGGTATGCACCAGCGCCTCAACGGCATCCTGCATGCGCTTGAGCGGTGGTTTAGGCGCGTAGTGTTCCGCGTAGTCTGCGGCGGCGTCCTCAGGCGTGATATCACTTCCGCTCGATTCATGTAGAAAGTGTTTGTGGTCGATGATCCACAGATACAGGTCCGCTTCGGTGCGCCCCGGAAACTCCTTCAGGATGTTTTCCGCGCGTATCGCATGCACGATCGGCATATATACGTTGTCATACCAGTCGATTACTGCGTCATCTTCACTGATATCGTGCTTTAGATCGAGTCCCATAAAGTAACGGTGCACAGCGATGTGCTCAATCAAGCGCGCATAAGCGCTGCCAGCGGAAAAACGGATCACTTGTTCGGGTCGCAGCTTATCCAAGCGGCTGCGCTCCAGGAAATCCGTGTACTCGCCAAGGATCGAAAGCGTGTCCACCGTGAGATCCTCAGCCGTGGCTGGGACGCGGCTGCTGGCCTCCGTGACCTCGGCGTCGATGTATGCCGTGCCGTGCTCCCGCGCAACAGAAACGCGGTGATTGCCGTCCATGACGAAGTAGACTTCGCCCACCTTGTATAACTTGATTGGCGGCAGGCTAACGTCGTCATAAAACGCGCGGTTGATATTGCGCCAACGGGTGCTCAGCGTGTTGTTTGTCGGCAGAAAGGCATTGTCGAAATCCTTGTAGCGCCCTACACTCCCGATAATGTGGTCGATCGGGACGGTCTGCATGCCGCGATACACCATACCGCCCAGTTTCAATTTATCTTTCACTTCATCCCAGGCAAGCATCTTGCGCTTATGCCCTGAGATCACCCCAAAAATTGAGCGCAGGAAAGCCTTCGTGCGCGCGCCATTGAAGTCCAATTGGTCTTGCGCAGATTGCTCATTAAAGTCAGTCATTATGACAGTTATAGCACGAGCGCGTTAAAGGTTGCTTAACCATGCGCGCGGGAGTGGCCCGTTATGTCCCGTATGTCATGACAATTATCTGGTAAGTTTGGTAAGTCAGCCGGTAACGGCGCAGCGTTTGAGCAAACCGCGCGCAACACAATTGCGTAAGAGGGTCAGGACGCTCGCAGTTCAAGCCGCCGGTGACATTGTCACCGGCGGCTTTTTTGTGTGATTTGTGTTTTGGCCTATCATAGGTTAAAGAAATTATGCCACCGGGGTGAACATGAAAGGCCGTCTCGTCAAGGTGATTTACTGGGGCGCCATCGCAATAGCGCTGTTGGGACTGGCCAGCCGATTGTGCCCGGTTATCAAGGACTTCTTTGACACAGAGTTTCAAGCCATCGCCTATCCCTATTCGATCGATTATGGAGAAGGGCCGTTGCTGGATCAAACCCTGCGACTGGCAAAATTCCAGAACATCTATGCCAGTGCGTTAGACCAACCCCCCTACACGATTTCCAACTATCCACCGTTGTTTCCGTTGATCCAGGTTCCATTTGCATGGGCCTTTGGTCCCGCCTTCTGGTATGGGCGCTTGATCAACCTGATCTGCGTTTTACTGGCTGCCCTATTCATCACGCTAACGCTGCGAGCGCTGACTGGCGAGTGGATTGGATCGGTAGTCGGCGGCTTGCTGCTGGTCGCTTCCCCCTATGTGCAACACTGGGCGAAGTTCAACCGGATTGACGAGTTGGCGCTGGCGCTATCGTGGGCGGGGCTGTTTGTTGTTGTGCGTTACGTCGGGCAAGGCAGTCCGATGCTGCTCGATTCAAGCGCTACGCCGGGCTCCCGACTGGTCGCCCTTATCAGGAAGGGATTGGCGCATCGGCCATTCTGGTTGGGCGTTATGCTCATTATCGGGGCGATTTTGACGCGGCAGACGTATGCGCTGGCAGCGCCGGCGGCGTTAACTCTGTGGCTTGCACTCGGCGCGAAGGGAGCGTGGAGACGGCGATTCCTGCAGGCGGCGACCTTCGCTGTGGTCGTGGGCGGTGTTTCGTTGCTGATCTTCCTTGTTCTCAACCTGCTTACTGCCGGGGGATTCTATCTGAACATCGTTGTTGCCAACGTGAATGCGTTTGACTGGAACACCGTGTGGAACTACGGCAAGGAGATCAGAGACAACCTTGGGCCATTACTCGGTCTGACTGGCGGCTTCATCCTGCTCGGCGCCATAGGGAAACCAGCCAGGACGCAGAGCGCCTGGGCTCTTGTTGCGCCCTATGTGCTGGCGGCAACGGCAGGCTCGTTGACGATTGGAAAAGACGGCTCCAACGTCAACTATCTGTTGGAATTCTCAGCGGCGCTCTGCGTGGCAGCGGGCGCTGCGCTAGCCTGGGCGAGTCAGTGGAAGAAATGGCCAGTGCGCCTGGCGCTGCAACTCGGATTCATCGCGCTGCTGGCTTATCAATGCGTCGCCCTGACGAATTGGAACAGCGACCTTTCGGTCTCTTACCTGAGGGATCAGATGCAATATCGCTATAACACCGCGAGGCTGGCGCAGATGATCAAAGATTCCCGTGGCATCGTCCTGGCGGATGAATTTATGGGACTTGTGCCGCTTGCCGGCAAGAGTCTCTATTTCCAGCCCTTCGAATACAAGGCGATGTCTGATGCGGGGGTATGGGATCAAACGCCATTCCTGCAGGACATCGCCGGCCACAAGTTCGACTTGATCCTATGGTACCGGTCGAATGCCTGGCGTTCGGTAGAAGGGCGCTGGACGGTGGCGCAACGCAACGAGATCGAACAATACTACGTTGAAGATCAACAGATTGGCGAAGTGCATGTCATGGCGCCCAGAAAGTAAGGATTGAAAGAACAGGAGAAACGATGATGAACAAAAAGTGGTGGAAAGAAACTGTCGTGTATCAGATCTATCCGCGCAGCTTTCGCGACAGCAATGGCGACGGCATTGGCGACTTGCGCGGGATCATTGAAAAACTGGACTATCTGAAAGAACTGGGGATCGGCGTCGTCTGGCTGTCCCCGGTTTATAAGTCGCCCAACGATGATGGCGGATACGACATCAGCGACTACCAGGACATCCTGAGCGATTTCGGCACATTGGCGGATTGGGAAGTGATGATCGCCGGCATGCATGAGCGCGGGATCAAGCTTCTGATGGACCTGGTCGTCAATCACACCTCGGATGAACACCCCTGGTTTACCGAAGCGCGCAAATCCAAAGACAACCCCTACCGCGACTATTACATCTGGCGGCCGGCGCGAGTGGTTGGGCCGGGTGGCACAGGCATTCCCGAACCTAACAACTGGGGATCGTTCTTTAGCGGTTCAGCCTGGGAGTATGACCAAAAGACAGATGAGTATTACCTGCACCTTTTCTCGCGTAAACAGCCCGATCTGAACTGGGAAAACCCCAGGGTGCGATCTGAAATCTGGAAGATGATGAACTGGTGGCTGAGTAAAGGGGTGGATGGTTTCCGCATGGATGTGATCAACCTGATCTCGAAGGTTGCGGGTCTGCCTGATGCGCCTGTCACGGACTCCACGACGACGTGGCAGTGGGGTGGGCAGTACTTTGCCAATGGGCCACGCCTGCTCGAATTCCTGGCGGAGATGAAGCGCGAAGTACTCTCTAGAGGGGATGTGTTCAGCGTGGGAGAAACGCCGATGGTGACGACGGCTGAGGTCGCACAGTTCACCAGCGAAGAGACCGGATCGCTGAACATGGTCTTTCAGTTCGAGCACATGGATATGGATACCATACCAGGTGGAATGGGCAAATGGGATTTCAAGCGCTTTGAACTGCGCGACCTGAAGAAGATCACGTCACGCTGGCAGGATGACCTGTATGACAAAGGGTGGAACAGCCTGTACCTGTCGAACCACGATCAACCCCGGCCTGTTTCGCGCTTTGGCGATGACGGCCTGTATCGGGTCGAGTCGGCAAAACTGCTCGGCACGTTTCTGCACATGCTGCAGGGCACGCCATATGTCTATCAGGGTGAAGAAATCGGGATGACGAACGTCAAATTCGATACAATCGACGATTACCGCGATGTCGAGACCATGAACATGTACCGCGAAGCCGTGAAGCGTGGCATTGATCCCCACAAGATCATGCAGGCTATCTATACCAAGGGACGCGACAACGCCCGCACCCCTATACAGTGGGACGATGGGCCACAAGCTGGTTTCACTTCAGGCACGCCCTGGATCAAGCTCAACCCCAACTGTACGACGATCAATGTGGCGCAGTCCCAGGCAGATCCCGACTCGATCTATTTCTATTACCGGAAGCTTATCCAACTGCGCAAGGATAACCCGGTGATCGTGTATGGAAAGTACGATCTACTCGCGAGCGTCGGCGATCCGATCTACGCATATATGCGCGCGCTGGACAATGACCGCCTGCTGGTCATCCTGAACTTCAGCACGGATCAGCCGTTGTTCAAGTTGCCGGGTGGAATTACGTATACGGGGAAGCACCTGCTGATTGGGAACTACCCGGTTGATGCTGATGAGGATATCAACGAGTTCACCTTGCGGCCGTATGAAGCGCGCGTGTATCGATTGGCATAACAGCATATTGGAGGTCGATGGCTTCAGCCGGTATCTGATAACCACAGAAGCCGCGTGCCAAAACCCTGCGAGGTGTGTCTGGCAGGTGAAGGCTCGCGGCATTCAACCCTCGCAGGGGAACGCGTGCTCCCTGCGAGGGTTGGACTTGCGCGCTGCTCTTTGTCCTTCGATGACCGTCGACTTACAAGCTCAGGCAGACGGTCTTGATCTCGAAGGGGCGAAACTCCAGGACTAACTTTCCGCTGTCAACTGCCAACGCACTCTGTGCGTTTTCGAGCATATCGGTCAACGCCGCGGCCTTAACCGGCAGGCTGGTTGTCAGAGTGCAGGTCGTGGACTTGTGCATGGCCTCATAGAGGCGCACGATGACGCGTGAACTGCTGTCCGGCTGAGAGCACTCAGTTTCGGCTGGCTTGACTGCCTCGATGACGATGTTGTCCTGATCGAGTGAGAACAGTGACGCCATCCCGTTTCCACTGCCCTTGACGATCACAGCCGGGACATTCAGATCGTATGCTTCTTTGACTACCCCACTCTCTGCCAGGCTGCCGTTCCAGGGATAGACGGCATAGGTGAAGGTCTGGATGCCTTTGTCGGCGGTCATATCGGGCGCAAGAGACGACTTGAGCAGTGTCAGGTTGATGCTGTTGCTCAACACGTTCAGGCCATATTTACAGTCATTCAGCACGGCGACGCCGCGGTCGGCTTCGGCCAGGGCTGACCACTTGTGGTTGCTGACCTCGAATCGATCCGCGTCGAAGAGCCGTGAAGCGTGGTTGGGGCGGCGGACATGCCCAAACTGAATCTCATGAATCGCCTCATCCGAGTGGATGTTGACCGGGAAAGCCACCTTGAGCAACTTGTGGCTCTCCTGCCAGTCCACCGTCGTCTCGAAGTCGATGCGGCGGCTGTCGCGGCGCAGGCGGATTGTTTGTGTCAGTGTTGAGACTTCCGAAAGTACTCGCGTAAGGTGGAGTTCCGCGACGAGCGGCCCGGCGTTGAGCAAAGTCAGCGTCGCTTCTTGTGGCAGCGCCACAGGCGTGTCCACATACTGCGCGTCGATATCCCAGGCATCGAACCAGGAGGGGACATCCTTGTACATCTTGAACGCGTTGCACAGCCCGGCGGCGATCTCGCGCCCGGTTTCTTTATCGATCAGGCTGGTGATCTCACCCAAGCCATTGAATTGTGCGCGCAGAAAGTCGTTTTCAAGCGAGCGATTGGTCGCAGTCAGGGTTCCACCCGCCTGCGCCGGCCGCGCGTGAGACAGATCCGCCCAACCGCAGGATGGGACATTGACTTCGACGAGTGTTTGGTTACCCACCTTCTGGGCGGCGCCGTCGACTTGAACCCCTTCTGGCACTGTCACGAGAACAGTGCGCGGCCAGGACAGCGAGTTGAAGACTGTCGCCATCGGCGCGGGGCTGACCAGGCTGGCAACAGCCTGCTGCGTCAGGTCCAGCGCGTGAGCAATAACCGCAGCGTGATCGCGCTCGATTTTCTGGTAAACACGCTGGATGGAGGAGCCAGGCAGGCCGTCGTGGAACTGGTGCAACAGGACGGTCTTCCAATCCGCATCCAGCGCTGCCGCGCTGAACTCAAATCCCTTTAATGCGCGCGCCGCCACACCCCACATCTCGGCTTCACGCAACGCCAATTCGCTCTTGCGATTGCCCTTTTTCGTCTTCGCCTGGGTGGTGTAAGTGCCACGGTGATTCTGGAAGTAGAGTTCACCCAGGTAGTGGTTCTTCACCGCCCCCTGCGCCTGTAGGTCTTCAAAATACTCATTCGGCCCGGTCATGCGCACTTTGGGCAATCCTTCCAGGTTCGCGGCGCGGCGGGCAAGCTCAAGATGCACGCGGCTGGCGCCGCCGCCGCCGTCGCCCCAGCCGATTGGGTGAACCAGCGAGGTGATATCGTTGCGCTGATTGCGTTTATTCCAAGCTTCGAGCAGGTCAGATGGCAATGGCATATGACCGTAGCCATTGTAAAGATGCGCCAGCACGCTACTGCCGTCGATGCCGACCCAATGGAAGTTGTTATAGGGGAAGGGGTCGCCGCCGTTGTAAATCCAGAATATCTTGGAGGTCATGAAACCGGTCACACCGCAACCGGCCATGATCTGGGGCAGCGCTCCGGAATAGCCGAAGACATCCGGCAGCCAGAGAATGCGGCTATTCACGCCGTATTCCTCGCGCATGAAACGCTTCCCATGGATGAACTGGCGAATCAGGCTCTCGCCGCCAGTAACATTGGTGTCTGGCTCGACCCACATCCCGCCCTCGATAATGATGTTGCCAGCCTTGACTGCGGCCTTGAACCGCTGGTACAAGCCGGGGTAGCGCAGTTTCAGCATATTCATCAGGTGCGGCTGGCTCTGCAGGAATTTATACTCCGGGTATTCGGCTGCCAGCGCGAGTTGGGTTCCAACCGTGCGCGCCATCTTGCGCTCGGTCTCTGCCAGCGGCCACAGCCATTCAATATCCAGGTGACCATGGCCAAACGCATACAGGGTGGGCGTGGTCGAGCCGTTGACCGCGTCCAGCAGAGGCTTGAGGCGCGCGCGCCCGGCTCGAACGGTTTCGAGCATCTGCGCTTCAGGCAGTTCCATGTCAATAATCAGGCTGGCCTCCATCAACCCACGGTCGATCTCGGCCAGGCGCAGGCTGTTTTGATCGATCGAATCACGCAACGACATCAGGGTGATGAAATCAATCCCCAACTGGAACACTTCTTCACGCCAGACGCCGAAGGTGTACGGCTTGACGGCTGTCTGGGTTGGCCCCGGCTCTGGGACGGACACTTGCCCATAGATGTTAGGCCCGCCACCTTCTTTGCGCGGGCCATGACCAGCGTATACTTCAAAGAGGATATCGTAGCGAGCGCCGGGTTGGCCGTGCTCGCACAGGGTGATCTCCTTGTGCCCGAAATCCAGCGCTCCAACTTCAACCCCGTTGACCCATACGACCGCTTCCTCGGCATCGCCCCAATCCGCCATCGGGTTAAAGACACTATAGACCGCGAACACGATCCGTTTCCCTTCCGCTGCTTCTGGCAAGACGATGCTGGTCTTGAACCAGCCATACTCCCATTTAGCGCCCCAGGGTGTGCCAGCCGGCATCGGGCGAAAATCATGTTGTGTCGCCCGTGCTGGCGTGAGTTGTTCTTTGGTGATCCAGCCATCCACAGCCACAGAATCAAGCGGCTGATAAATGCTTGCGATGATTGCTTTCTGCCATCCTTCCAGACGGCGCTTCCAACCTTCAGTGAGTGCCATAGTTGATCATTCCCTTGCTCAGATGAGTGTGATATGGCGATTGTAGCAGCGACTGTTTTTATGATCGGGCGATGATCCAGTCTGGTCTGGAACTGAAGGGCCATGTTATAATTTTTCCAGCATAAAATCAATTTTTCGCAGATCCTCTGAAACTTACCGGCAAACACTATGGAGCAAAAAGTGACTGAAGCCAATTTAACAGGCCCTTTCTATACGGGTATGTACACCTATCACGACAAAGCGGGTGGTTATTCCATCGTGATGCCGACTGACTGGCATCAGATTCCTTTGAAAGAAGGCATGGTGGGGTTGATGTTCTCGCCCTATCCAGATGATATCAACACCAGTCTCCTGACCCAGAAACACACCCTGAAATACAAAGTTAAGCCCACAGATATGCAGTTTTTACGTGACGGTTTTGAGAAGGGGATCAGGGGTTTGCCGGGAGCTGAGATCGATAAAATTGGGACATCCTACTCCGATACAATCAACATCTTCGACGCGCAATTTACTTTCCTGGATGGTGATGTGCGGCGAAAACGCTGGGTGCGCAACATTTACTGGGCGGAAGCTCAGTTGATTATCATCGCACAGGGCAGAACTCCTGAAGATTTCGAGTATTGGCTGCCGATGTTCTTTAATTGCATTACCACCTGCTCAGTGATTTAGGATTGCGGGCCATCCTGAACAGTCTGATATGGAGCAAAAACATCCCGAGGAGAAGGACAACCCTACGCAAATGGACTCGATCAAATGTCCTCACTGCGCTCACGATGTCCAGTTTCCATTTGAAGCGCGGCATGTCATCTGCAACAACTGCCGCCAGCGCCTGGACTTGACATCGCAGTTTGCCTTTTTACGCGGCTTGGCCGCTTTTGAAGAGGGACAGGCGATTGTGCAGGAAGTGAACCCGAAGAAAAAGAGAAACCTGACGAAATATAATAACAGCTACAAGACAGCACTGAACCTGTTCATGGAGGCATATTCGTCGCTGCAGGTGGCATTCCAAACAAGGCTGGGAGAGATTCAACGGCAGGTAGGGGTTGAGATGATGGCGAGTATGTCGCAAGAGTTCATGAAGCATCTCATGGTTTCAGGCCTTGAGGTGTCTTACTGGAACTCGATCATGGTAGAACAAACAGCCCAGATTGAATACGACGGGTTGAAAGAGAAGTTGCGCCAGAAAGAAGGGGGTATTATCTTGCGCCTGCGCTGGGTTTTGCGGTTGAGGCAACTCAGGAAAAAGCAGCAGGAGATCAATACAAAAATCGCGGTGCTTGAAAACCAGATTGCCTTTGTGGATATTCCAGTGGCGCGTAACAGCAAATGGAAAGCATAGCCCCGCTATCTCGCCGTCGCATGGACTGTCACACCTGTCAGCGTTGCGTATCGACGGCTGTCCAGATATTTCTTTCTGGACAGCCGCTTTGTTTAAGACAGCATAGTCTGTCTTAAGCTCGAGTAAAGATGTCCTGAGCCCGGGCCATAGTGATGAGTATCAGGGCTTCAATACCGACAACGATCGCGATATGCTTGTACAGCGCCCCTTGAATCCTGCCTTTGCGCAAATAATACTCAATAGCGATTACTGCCCCGATTGTGATGCAGCCCAATACCACGAGCATCCAAAGGTCAATGGCAGTCATCGTATAGCCGAACTGCAGATCCACACCAACTCCGCCGCTTTTGTGATAGGCATCGGCCGATATCACCTGGAAGAAAGACAGCACTGCCACCAGCGCCCCACGAATGAGTAAGGCGTCCAAGATAGCTCCGATTGAAGTCAAAAACCAAGCCAGGTATTGCACAATCGAGGCCAGAATTCCGCTTTGAGTTTGATTACTTTGCATCTTAATTGGTCGGAACGATACCTCTTAAGTTAAGCTCTCCGGCAAAGTGGCATGCAGACCAGTGTTCCGGGCGAACCATTTTCAGTGGGGGATCCTCTGTAGAACATATGTCTTTGGCATATCGGCAGCGCGGGTGGAAATAGCAGCCGGACGGCGGCTTGATGGCGCTGGCTACTTCGCCGGGCAGCTTGATGGGTCTGTCACGCATGTGAGGGTCCGGTTTGGGAACCGCAGCCATGAGTGCTTCTGTGTAGGGATGCTGAGGTGTGTAATAAAGGTCATCTGTCTTGGCTAACTCAACCAACCGGCCGACGTACATGACAGCAACCCGGTTGGAGATATGCTCGACGACGCTCAAATCGTGAGCCACAAAGAGGTAGGTCAATTTGAAGTCGTGCTGAAGATCCTCAAGCAGATTGATCACCTGAGCCTGGATGGAGACATCTAGAGCGGAAACTGGTTCATCGCACACGATTAGTTTGGGGTTCAATGCCAGAGCGCGGGCGATGCCGATGCGCTGGCGCTGCCCGCCGCTGAAGGCATGCGGGTAGCGGCTCATATACTCGGGACGCAAGCCGACTACGCGCAGCAGTTC
>Ga0118677_10005238_pt1 | contig 22835 bp, 21 predicted proteins | sample AliMusrvi5mmetaG_FD_86154 | JGI IMG/M metagenome (GOLD analysis project Ga0118677, IMG submission 86154)
TTTTTATGAGTGGGGTTGACACATGACTGACTAACAATAAGATTTTATTTGACTTAAAAAATAGTAAAATACCATTATGAAAAAATTAGACATCTTTGCCTTTTATTTACCGCAATTTCATCCAATACCGGAAAATGATAAATGGTGGGGGTCTGGATTTACTGAGTGGAGAAATGTGGCGAAAGCTCGTCCACTTTTCATAAATCATCAGCAACCAATTATTCCTGGAGAATTAGGATTTTATGACTTGCGTCTGAAGGAAACTATTAAACATCAAGCAACTCTTGCGAAAGAGTTTGGAGTTGATGGTTTTTGTTTCTATCACTATTGGTTTGATGGTAAATTAATTCTTGAAAAACGAATTGCTGGTTCAGGTAGAGTAATAATTGATTTTAGGGACAATTGATCAGAAGGCGTCAATTCAACAGACTCAGCAATCATACGGCTTCCACTGAGTTGTGTTGCGTTTAAGCGATTTAATCCAAGATTATATTTTTGAATAACAAAACGCTTCATTTTTATAATATCATTTTGTGCAATAGTAGAGTAAAAATCATCAAGATTATCAATAATAACGTTTAAATTAGATGAAACATCCTTTTCATAAATAACGTCATGTAAATTTTCGGGGTTGACATCTTCAAAAGGTGTAAAATATGAATTTAATTCATTGAATAAAGTAATGTATTTATTTTGTTCATTCGGAAATTGATTGGATTGATAGTTTTCAATAATACCTTTCATTTCCTGAATATTTTGTGTTGTATTAAGAGGGACAATATCAGGATATTCATCGTCAGGGTCAATGGTTGCATTATAAATTTTTTTAACATTTTTTACAACCGGAAGTATCCAATATAATAAACATTTAAATTGAGTAAGTTCTTGAACAAGTGGTTTATATGAAGCCTCTTTAACATAGACACCTGTAATATTTCCATTAGCATCAAAACTAGAAAACATAGACCTAAGTTGTTTAAATCTTTCAATCATAATGTGAATATTATTCAAAACATTTGAAGTTCTTTGATGATTTGGAATAGTAGATAACATTTCATCAAGTAAATCGTTGGACTGCATTTCAATACTATAACGTTGTTGTGATTTGTCGATATCAACATATTGTGTTATAGAGCCAAGTTCTTCAGTTCCAAATTGTATTTGGTCAGCCTTTAGTATAAATTCGCGCAGTTGGTCCTTAACATTTTGAACAGGCACTCCAGTAAAAACTTCAGCAGTTTCGCTAGACTCCATATCAGGCAATCCTTCTTCTTCTAGAACTTCTTCTATTGGTACCTTTTCTTCTTTTTCTTCGTTTTCTTTAATACTAGGTTTCTCTCTAATTTCAATTGTTTCAATTGTTTCGCTTGGTGCAATTTCAGGATCCTTGTCTAATTCAAGTGGGCTCATTTTCAATGTGTTTTAAGTATATTCTGTTTTGTATTTCTACAAAATATTTGTTCTTTGTGAATTTTAATAACTTCTCACTGACAAAAATAGGTTATTTTTTTTAATAATATTATTTCTCGTCAATAAATCTTTCTTTTTTTTAGACTATATTTGGGTTGTAACAATCCAAAAACAGATTAACACTATTGGCGTCTAATATTTTTTATTAGCTTGTTACGATGGGTTAATTTGAATGTAATTGATGCTCTATAATTTATTAAATCAATACGTAAGCCTTTTGTAATGGTATTTACCTCATGTTTCGAATCCCAACCGAGCTAACCGAAACAGTAGAACCACGCCCAAATTCCTGTGTGATTCTTATTACCAATGCGTTCATTTTATAATTAATTGTAAGTAAATTTAGCTGCTTATTCGTTGTTACCTTTCACGTGTTTTAGGTCGTGTCCCATACGTGTTTTCTTAGTTGTCATATAAAACTCATTGTGTTGATTTGGTACAACTTCAAGAGATACATTCTCTACAATAGATAAACCGTAAGCTTCAAGACCAATTCGTTTAACCGGATTATTGCTCATTAACCGGATTTTAGTAACGCCTACTTCGCGCAGAATCTGAGCGCCGACACCATAATCGCGTTCATCGGCATTGAAGCCCAGGTGTAGGTTGGCATCAACTGTATCCATTCCTTGTTCCTGCAATTTATAGGCTTTTATTTTATTCATTAATCCAATTCCACGCCCTTCTTGATTCATGTAAACCACGACGCCTTTTCCTTCTTTTTCAATCAGTTGCATGGCTTTATGAAGCTGTTCTCCACATTCGCAACGCATAGAACCGAAGATATCACCGGTAATACACGATGAGTGAACGCGTACTAATATTGCTTCGTCTTTTTCCCATTCACCCTTGATAAGTGCCACATGCTCCATACCGTTCGAAATTTGACGGAAAGGAATAAGTTTGAAGTCACCATATTTAGTTGGCATATTCACTTTAACTCCCTTTTCTACCAATGACTCGGTTTTCAGACGGTAGGCAATCAGGTCTTTTATTGTGATTAATTTTAATTCAAATTTATCGGCAATTTCGAATAATTCAGGCAGTCGAGCCATTGTTCCGTCTTCGTTCATGATTTCGATTAAAGCACCTGCAGGTTGCAGCCCGGCTAATCGAGCTAGATCAACCGCAGCTTCAGTATGCCCTGCACGACGTAAAACGCCTTTTGTGCGGGCACGTAAAGGGAAAATATGTCCTGGACGACCAAAAGTTTCCGGTTTTGAACTCGGATCGGCAAGAGCCTGAAAAGTGGCGGCACGGTCGGCTGCAGAAACGCCGGTGGTACAACCTTCCAGCTTGTCAATACTTACTGTGAAAGGCGTGGAATGAATGGAGGTGTTTTTTTCAACCTGCATTTCCAGATCCAGTTCTTCGCAACGCTCTTCCGTAATTGGTGCGCAAACTAAACCTCTGCCGTGTGTAATCATGAAGTTAACCATTTCAGGAGTAATTTTCTCTGCAGCACAAACAAAATCTCCTTCATTCTCACGATCTTCGTCATCCACAACAATTACAAATTTGCCTAAGCGAATGTCAATCAATGCTTCTTCAATGGTATCCAATGTCGTTTTCATTATGTTTTTAAATTTAAAAATTCAATTCACTAATCAATTTCAACTATTTCAGTTGATGATTTAATAATACAACTAATCTTTTGCTTAATAAAACTCCATACTTTAATATATTGTTCAGGGTTCAATAAGGTTGCATCAACAACCGCTTTGTAAGTTAGAAATATGCCAATGGGTAATAAAACTCCCGAGCTTAACCACATGCCCTCGTAAACATCCCATAAACCTTCGCGGGCCATTTTATAACCAGTATTATCTATGATATAGTAAAAAATAAACATCATAACGGAAATAACAACCGGCATACCTAATCCACCTTTGCGGATAATAGCTCCAAGTGGTGCGCCGATAAAGAAGAAAATAAGACAGGCAAAGGAAAGGGTAAATTTGCGATGCCATTCAATTTGATGTCGTCGAACGTATTTTACCGGTTCATCCAACATTATTTTGTTGTAATTAATTTGCTCTTTCATTGTTTTTGCCCGTTGAATAGCCAAATTGCCAGCACTCACCATTTCATACTGGTTCAACGAAAGAAAAAGCGAATCGGCATTTATTTTGCTTTTACGCACTTTTTTAATAATATCATTGTTCAATACTTTGCCGGCTATTTCTTCACGCCCCAGATAATGGAGTTTTATAAGTTCTTTTGCCTGTTCATTTCTTCTTGCATTTGCAATTTTACTTACCGAGTCAATAGATTGAGTAAGTTGGTTGATATTTTTACTAACATGTTGATCCTGAAGTAATGACTCGTCGAAGCGGTTAAATTCGGTATCGAAATCAAGCAACATTTCTTTTGTTCTAAAGGTTTCCCGACGATATGGAATGCTCGAAGATGAATTGTTGATGCGTTGCTTCTTTAAATTTTCAAAACTTTCGCCATCGTAAAGTGAAAGTAGAAGATATTTATTATCAGCCGTAAATTGTACTCGCCCGGAGTCTGAAACCATAACGGTAGCATTATCAAAACCTCCCGAAAAATCATAAATCATCAAGTCTTTCAACAGACCTTTTTCTTTTTCGCGAACGTAAATATTAACGCCATTTATACCTGAATAAAATTCACCGATAGGAATGTCGAACTCAGGTGATTTCTGGCGGAGTGAGAAAATAAGTGTCCATAATTTGGTTTGAGCGAAGGGAAGCACGTGGTTTGAAAAATAAAATGCCCCGATACAAACCATTGAAATGAATATGATTAACGGACGCATGATGCGGAATAAGGAGATTCCGGCAGCTTTCATCGCCGTAAGTTCGAAGTTCTCACCCAGATTGCCGAAAGTCATTAACGAAGCCAACAAAATAGCTAAAGGCAATGCCATGGGTACCAATGAAAAAATAGCATAAATAAAAAATTCACCTAGTATCGACCATCCAATCCCTTTACCTACTAATTCGGCCACGTGTTTCCATAAGAACTGCATAAGAAGAATGAAAATGCAGATAAGGAAAGTCATCAAAAACAGCGTAAAAAAGCGTTTAAATATGTATGAATCTATTTTTTTAATTCTTAACATCCTTGTTTTTTTTGGAAGCAACAAAATTACGGTAAAAAGTTCAATAATCAAGTATTCATAATGCGAAATTACTTTAATATGAACATCGTTTGGGCTAAATATAATAAAACCATTCGGCAGATTGCCAAACGGTTTTATTATTATCTTTAACTTCTTATTTCTTACTTTCTTGCCTCTGATCTAAATTCCGGTTTTTCTTCTTAATACTTCTATCTGTTTGTTCCAAAGCATGATTAAATCTTCTTTATCGGTGGGTTCTGCAAAATCAGTTATTGTTAATGCCAATTCGCCGGTAACTTCCAATACAGTAACTTTCAATTCAAAATAGAAATCGCTGTCTTGGTCTTCTTCCCATTGGAAACGCACGCTCTCAGTTGGTTTGAGATGTGTCAGTAAGGCTGTTTGTTCGTTTTGTTCCCACGAAAATGTGTATTCATTGCCATTTACCGTCACACCATCGGCAAACCATTCGGTAAGTCCAAGTGGTGTGCTGATTGAATTCCATAAGATATGCACCGAAGCTGTTTTAAGCGGGTATTCTATGTTGAATTTTTTCTTTTTCATATGTAAATAAATCTTTTTTAGTTGTAGGATGGAACTCGCAAATAATCATTTTTTGTTGGTTTAAGCTTGATTTAATGTTTGTTTCATAATTACGACATTGTTTTATAATTGAGATATATAGAAAGATAGTGATTATTTATCTGATTCCGTTCGCAATGTAGTCATATTTTTCTAAAAAACAATCAAAATGTAATAAAATGTTCGAACAGTAAAGGACTTTATCTGTTTAAACTGCTTTTTTCAAAGCACAAAGGAAGTAACTGCTTCGCATTTTCAATTAAATAAATTTGTTCTGTTCCATACAACAAAATTGTTATATCTTTCTCGTAGCGCATTTCTGATTCAAGTAATACCTGACGACACGAACCGCATGGAGTAATTGGTTCCGCAAGAAATTCATCATTGGTAAATGCAGTAATTGCAAGTGTTTTCACAGCTACATCGGGAAATTGAGCATTGGCGTAAAACATAGCCACACGTTCGGCACAAAGTCCAGATGGATAGGCTGAGTTTTCCTGATTACTTCCTGCGAAAATAACACCGTTTTCAAGTTCTACGGCAGCACCAACATGAAATCCGGAATAAGGTGCGTAGGCTTTTGTAACTTGTTCTTTTGCTTTGTTTATAAGTTGTTGTTGGGATATTTCAAGTTCGTTAAAATGGTAAATGCTAAATTTGGTTACTGCTGTTTTTTTTTGCATAATATTTTATTCAATGTTACAAAATGAACCCGGAATTTGAATCGTAAATTTTAATAATGTATTACAAAAGGCTTATCCAGTTTCATAATCAGATGTTTTATCGATTGTAAATTTATCCGTTTTGGCACAAAAATATAAAATTATCTTATCATGCCTTTCGTTTTGATTAAATAGTTTTAATTTTGTAGCAAATAAATACAATAACTTTTAAAATGAAATTCAAACGCAAAGCAAAATTATTACTTACAATATTATTATTTAGTCTCTTAACTTTTTCGCAGAACAGTAATCAAGCCTATGTTTCTTATATTAATCTGTATAGTCAATTGGCTGTAAAACAGCAGAAAGAGTATGGGATTCCGGCAAGTATTACTTTGGCGCAGGGGCTATTGGAATCGGGTGCGGGTATAAGTAGTTTTGCACAAGAATCGAATAATCATTTTGGGATAAAGTGTAATGATTGGATGGGTGAAAAAGTTTATCACGACGATGATCAAAAAGGCGAATGTTTCCGGAAGTATGACCAGGTGCTTGAATCCTATGAAGATCATTCCTTGTTCCTGAAAAACAGACCACGTTACGCATCCTTGTTTGATTTGCGACCAACCGATTATGAAGGGTGGGCATTTGGGCTTAAAAAAGCAGGTTATGCTACAGATCCTGCTTATGCCTATAAATTAATTACCATTATTGAAAACTATGATTTGCATCAATATGATTCGGAAAGACATGAATATGAGAAAAATGACAAATTTATATTAGCAAAAACTCAAAAAAATGAAACTCATAAAAACAAAGGCTCAATGGGTGCAGTTGTTGCATTAGTAAGTCATGAAGTTCGAAAAGTAAATGGTGTTAAATTTGTAGTTGCTTTACCGGAAGATGATTATGGATTAATTGCTGAGGAGTTTAATATGAGCGAAGAGCGTTTATTGTCTTATAACGATTTGACACCAGGCACAAAAATAAAGGCAGGAGCGAGAGTATTTATTTCAAGTAAAAAGAATAAAGCACCCAAAGAATGTTTGAAGCATAAGGTATTACCCGGTGAATCAATGTATAGCATTTCGCAAGATTACGGAATAAAAATCGTGAAACTGTATAAACTGAACAAAATGTCATTTTCCGAAGGTGTAAGAGTAGAACAGGTGGTGAAATTGAGATAATGTGTAAATAATGGTAATTTGAAAATTTGAAAATGAATCATGCGAAAAAAAAATACAGAATTGCTGAGTGATGTTATTCGTCAGCTGCTTGGTGAACTTCACCTCGAAGCGCCATTGAATGAGAAGCGCTTGATAGATGCATGGCCATTGGTACTCGGAAATAATATAGTGCAATACACTTCCGGATTAAGCATACGAAACAAAATCCTATATGTGAATCTGACTTCATCTGTCCTTCGTCACGATTTATTTATGTCACGCGAAGAAATCAAGAAATCTCTCAATAAACAAGTAGGTGTGGAGGTGATTGTGGATATAGTGTTTAGGTAAGACCCCTATTTCTAAAAAGGGAATAATTAATAAATTTAAAAAAAACTACACTTTATGTGTTGGGGATTATTCTTATATGAACTATCGCGATCAACTAAAAAATCCGCCTTCGTTACGTTATATTGATAAGTTGGTTGATGTGGTTTTTGCTAATCCAACTGACTTCCAATTAATCTATGCGATGATTTTCGATACAGATTTGAATGTAGCCTGGCGTGCTGCCTGGTCTTGTCAGAAAATCTGTGAAAAGCACGTTGACTGGTTTAATGATATTCATTTTGAAGAACTTGCAGAATTATTTGTTTCAACAACTCATGGAGGGGTGCAGCGTGGCTGTATATCCATACTAAATAATCTTCCTTTACCCGATTCCATTCCTGTACAATTAATCAATACCTGCTTTGATCGGATGGTTTCTCTCAAATCACCAGTTGCAGTGCAGGCACTTTCCATGAAAATGCTTTTACGTATCTGTAAAAAGGAACCTGATTTTATCCCTGAATTAAAAGCTTATCTTGAAAATATTGATGCGGGGAGCTATACAGCAGGTTTTAATTCTACCCGAAAGAAAGTACTTAAGACTTTGAATCATAATTAGTTTGTTTTTCTTAAGAGAAAGTAACTGATTAAAATTGTACATTTCGGTAAAAAAAGTGTTACTTTTGCAAAGATATTTGAGTGGCTTAAAAAACTGCTTGTCCTTTAAGTTTAATTTAAAAAAAGTTTTTATGACGTTAAAGAAAAACATTCTGGCATTACGACAAAAAAAGGCACTTGTTGAGAAAGGTGGAGGTGATAAAGCCATCGAGAAACAAGCAGCTATGGGTAAAATGACTGCCCGTTATCGTATTCTTGCATTGTTGGATGTCGATTCATTTCACGAATACGACCTTTTCGTTGAACACGAAGAACGTAACTTCGGAATGGAAGACAAAGTGTTGGCGGGTGATGGTGTAATTACCGGTACCGGAACCATCAAAGGTGCTCCAATTTGTATTTATGCACAAGACTTTACCGTAATGGGTGGTTCTTTAGGACTGAAACATGCCCGGAAAATTACCAAAATTATGGATCATGCACTCCGTATGAAAGTGCCTTGTATCGGAATTAATGACTCGGGAGGTGCCCGTATTCAAGAAGGTATCGGTGCATTAGCCGGATATGGCGAAATTTTCTATCGCAATACTATGGCTTCGGGAGTTATCCCTCAAATTTCAGTAATTTTGGGGCCATGTGCCGGTGGAGCAGTTTATTCTCCTGCTCTTACCGACTTTGTATTTGTGGTGGAAAACATTTCTAAGATGTTTATCACCGGCCCGAATGTAATTGAAACTGTATTAGGTGAAAAAATATCACAAGAAGATTTAGGTGGTGCGCGTGTACATGCCGAAATTACCGGTAATGCTCACTTCTATGCTATGAGTGAAATGGAATGTCTGGCGCAAATCAAAGAATTGGTTTCTCTAATTCCTCACAGTAATCAGGAAAAAGCTCCTAAAATTGAATGCAAAGAACCAACGTTCAAAAAACATATAGAGAGTATTATTCCGGCCGACCCAAAACAACCTTATGATGTTCGTGATGTTATTCTGGCTCTTTCTGATGACTCAAAATTTCTGGAAGTTCAGGAACTTTGGGCTGCCAATATTGTTATCGGTTTTGGTCGAATGAATGGTGAGACAGTAGGATTTGTAGCAAATCAACCTATGTATCTGGCTGGTGTTCTTGATTGCGATGCTTCTGACAAGGCTGCTCGTTTTATCCGTTATTGCGATGCATTCAATATCCCAATTATTACATTGGAAGATATGCCAGGTTATTTGCCAGGTGTTGATCAAGAACACGCTGGTGTAATTCGTCACGGTGCAAAAATGTTATACGCATATTCTGAAGCTACTGTTCCAAAAATTACTGTTATTCTGCGCAAAGCTTATGGTGGTGGTTATATCGCCATGAACTCACGTCACCTTGGTGCAGACTTTATGTTTGCATGGCCGGGTGCCGAGATTGCTGTAATGGGACCGGAAGGGGCAGCTAACATTATTTTCCGCAAGGAAATTATGGAAGCTGAAGACGAAGATGCAATGCGTCAACAAAAAGTTCAGGAATATATCGAGAAATTTGCAAACCCATATGTGGCTGCCTCTAAAGGATATATTGATGCTGTTATTGAGCCAATGGAAACGCGTGAATTGTTGTTACACGCTCTTGAAGTTTCTAAAAACAAAGACGATTATCGTCCTGCAAAAAAACACGGTATTCCACCATTCTGATTTAGAAGAAAGTTTAAAAGAAGTAAAGTTATCAATAAACCAAAATGCGTTTATACTTTATTGATTCTATACCTTTTCTTCTAAAACTTATAACTTGTAACTTGTAACTAAAAGATTATGCAAACAGAAAAACCAGAATATGTAGATTTTGCAGTAACAGCGCGAAAATACAAAACTCTTTTGACCAAAAAATATCTGAATAGAAAACCTTGGGTAAACCCAAGTCCGTACGAAATTCAATCAATTATTCCCGGAACTATTCTTGAAGTTTTTGTAAAAGAAGGTGATGTTGTAAAAGAAGGAGAACCGCTTTTGATTTTGGAAGCGATGAAAATGCAAAATCGTATTGAAATGCCTTTTACAGCCCGAATCAAAAAAATCAATGTAGAAGTGGGAGTGAGAATTCCTAAAGAATTATTGATGATTGAGTTGGAGGCAGTTGATGTCGAATAGATAAAATTTTAATATATTTGAAGCGGTTGGTCAGAAATGATCAACCGTTTTTTTAATTATCAATAATTGTCATTCAAACTCTATATGTTGAACGATATTAATAAATTCCTGTTCGAAATTTGGTGTAAAAACTTCCTTTCCAATCAGATTCTTGATTTCCTGAATTTTCCAAAACTTGCCTTCCGAAATTTCGGTTGGATCGGGTTGAATTATACCATTGAAAACAGTGAAAAATACATTCACTAATTCAGCTTCCTGCTTCGATACGAATTTATATCGCGTAATGAACGTTGGCTCAAAATCGATTATGCCCAATTCTTCCCGTACCTCACGGTATAGAGCTTCCGGAACTTCTTCCCCGAAATCTACATGTCCACCTACTGATGTATCCCATTTCCCCGGCTGAATGTCTTTGTCCAGATTTCTTTTTTGCAGGTATAATTCTTTTGCTGAGTTAAATACATGCAGATGAACCACAGGGTGCAGGAGGAATGATCCTGAATGACATTCTTGTCGTGTGGCTTTACCGGTAACCTGTCCATCCTCCGTAACTAATGGGAAGTTTTCTGTTTTTTTCATACGGTTTGTTCATTTAATAGTACAAAATAAACATAATTTCTTTGAATTGAAAACACGAAATGTGTAATTTGTGATATAATTGGCTTGTTTTAAGTTAGTTGTTGTTTTTTTAAATATTCATGTTTTATTTTCTATTTAAAATAAAAAATTATTTTCATTACGCCATTTTGTTTGACAATCTGGATGTTTTTAATTTAATAGGGTTAATAAGTGCTGTCCGTTAAGATATTAAGTTCAAATTTATATTTTTATTTTAGGTCGTTTAAAACGTTTATTGTATCTTTGCAAGGCTTTTTTGAGTGAAAATGTATTCAACTTATATCTAATTATTTACACTTCAGTTAGAGAATGAATAATTAGATATAAGTGAATACATTTTTCGGTATTTAGAAATAAAATCATTTTATCAACGTTTAAGTAATTTGTTTTTTGATGAAAGAAATAAAGATTGCCTTAATAGGTTTGGGTTATGTTGGTTTGCCTTTAGCAATTGAGTTTAGTAAAAAATATAAAGTACTTGGATTTGATATAAATAAAACCCGTGTTCAAGAATTACAACTAGGGGTTGACCACACACTTGAAGCAGATCTCGATGGTATGCTGGAAGTGACCACTCTTCGAAAATTAAAATCCAATTTAGGTCTGTCTTTTTCAAATGACGAGAGAGACTTGAAAGATTATAATACCTACATTGTAACTGTTCCTACACCTATCAATCAGTTTAATATGCCTGATTTGGGACCGCTAATCAGTGCTTCTCAAATGTTAGGAAGAGTGATTTCGGTAGGTGATATTGCTATCTACGAATCAACTACCTATCCTGGTTGTACCGAAGAAGACTGTGTACCGGTTATTGAAAAAATTTCAGGATTAAAATTTAATGTTGATTTTTTTGCAGGTTATAGCCCCGAACGTATTAACCCCGGCGATAAAGTAAATACGCTTACCAAAATTAAAAAAGTTACTTCAGGTTCAACTCCCGAAATTGCCGATATTGTAGATAATCTATATTCTTCAATAATTAATGCAGGAACGCATAAAGCCCCCAGCATTAAAGTGGCCGAAGCCTCGAAAATTATTGAAAATGCGCAACGTGACGTAAATATTTCATTTGTTAATGAATTAGCCTTGATTTTTGATAAAGTAGGTATTGACACAAATGATGTTTTAGAAGCAGCCGGAACAAAATGGAACTTTTTAAAATATAGTCCGGGATTGGTTGGTGGCCATTGTATCAGTGTAGATCCATATTATCTGGCAAGTAAAGCCGAATCATTGGGATATGTGCCTCACGTAATTCTTTCGGGCAGACATGTCAACAACAGTATTGCGCCGTTTATTGCCAACAAGTTGTTGAAATTAATGATACACAAAAAACATACAATTAAAGGTTCAAATGTACTTATTTTAGGTGTTACCTTCAAGGAAAATTGCCCAGACATTCGTAATACAAAAGTGTTTGATATTTATCGCGAATTATGTGATTTTGGCTTGCAGGTGGATATCTATGATCCTTGGGCATCGGCTGAAGAAGTGAAGCATGAATATGGAGTTGAGATTATCAGTGAACTTGACAACTCTAAAAAATATCATGCTATTTTGTTGACTGTATCACACGATGAGTTTAAAACAATCAATTTTGAAAAATATCATCGGGAAGGTTCAGTTATATATGATGCAAAAGCAGTGGTTGATCGCCGTTGGGTGGATGGAAGACTTTGATAGTTAATAGTTTAATAGTTTACAGTAAAAATATTTTTATAATATGAATAAATTAAAATTGTTTTTGTTTTCTTTTTTTGTAGTAGGTAGTTTGATGGCTCAGGACTTGAGTAAATTGACCCCGGAGCAAATGGAAATGTATAAAAAATACATGGAAGGAAAAAATGCTCAGGTTACAAATGCTGTTAATGAGACACTAATAGATAACGTTGAAGTTCGAAAGGTTGATAAAACTGATTTATTATCTGTTGAAAAATCTAAAACAGAACAGGATCAACACGGAAAGTTGGCCATGTTTGGATCTTATCTCTTTAGTAGTCAGAATTTAACCTTTGAACCAAAATTAAATATCCCAACCCCTCAAAAATATATGTTGGGTACTTACGACGAACTGGTTATTGATATTTCCGGTTTGTATGAAGTCAATTATAAATTAAAGGTATCTCCAGAAGGTATTGTCAGAATACCTAATATTGGTCCAATAAAAGTAGCCGGATTATCTGTTGAAGATGCCTCCAGATTAATAAAGAATCAGGTATCGAAAGTTTATATGGGTGTGACATCTGGCCAAACAAAAGTAAATGTAACCTTGGGAAATATTAGAAGTATCCGGGTTACAATTGTTGGTGAAGCAGTTCGTCCCGGTACATACACCTTGCCTTCACTGGCTACAGCATTTAATGCTTTATATGCGTGTGGTGGTCCTAACGATATCGGTAGTATGCGTGATATAAAAATTATCCGTGCCGGAAAAACGATAGCCAAATTAGATGTTTATCAATTTTTAGTTGATGGATTACTAGCTAATAATATTGCTCTTCAAGATGATGATATTATCGAAATTGATTCCTATAAAATTCTGGTTACTCTAAACGGAGCTGTGAAACATCCTGCCATTTTTCAGGGTCAACAAGGTGAAACCTTGCAAAGTTTAATTCGTTTTGCCGGTGGTTTTGCTGATAATGCCAATAAGGCAAAAATAACTGTGTTCAGACTAACAGAAAAAGGAAGAACTGTTATTGATGTTCTGGATAAAAATATCTCTTCTTTTGTCCTGAAATCAGGAGATTTATACAACGTTACTGAAATCTATAATAAATTCGATAACAGGGTTGATATTCAGGGATCTATTTATCGTCCAGGGGCTTATGCTATCGAGCCGGGTCTGACAGTAAAGCAATTGATTGCTAAAGCTGATGGAATCAAGGAAGATGCTTATTTGAATATGGCTTATATTACGCGTAAAAAAGAAAATCAAATACCTCAAATTATAGGATTTAATTTGGGCAAATTACTTAACGGAACTGTTCCTGATATATTACTGCAAAAAGATGACCAAATTGAAATCCGCAGTTTGTTTGATTTTCGTGAAGGCCAAACTGTTTCAGTATTAGGCGAAGTAAAAGCACCAGGCACATTCCCGTTAATTGAAAATATAACATTAAAAGACCTTATTTTTAAAGCAAAGGGTTTTACTGAAATGGCATCGACAGATTCTATTGAACTTGTTCGGGTTATTAAAGATGAAAATATTTTATTGACTACAAACAAGAAGTCAACTGTTAAGAAATTTGCTTTAGACAAAGAGTTGAATCTTAAGGATGGAGCAGGCGACATCTTGCTCGAAAATGGTGATCAGGTAATTGTTCGAAGCATTTCAGGTTACGAAGGTATTCGTATGGTGCGTATAGAAGGGGAAGTAATACATACGGGAAGTTACAATATAACTAATAAAGCCGAACGCATTTCTGATGTTGTAAAACGAGCCGGTGGATTTACGAACTACGCTTATTCTAAAGGAGCATTTCTGATCCGTTCGGAAAGGATAAATAGCATTGAACAAAAACTGAATAAAATAATGCAGGAAAATTCAAGAAATCAACTGGAAAATCGACCCAGTAAGTTATTGGATGCTACTATGCTAAAAGCTTCGGGTGCCAATACCGTACAAGGTTATACAGCTTTGGATTCTATACAGAGGAAACTTTCAGGCTCCGATGTGGTTGAAAAGATTTTTAATCCGGAAGGCGTAGTTGGTTTAAACCTAAAAGAGATAATGAAGAAACCGGGAGGTAAATATGATTTGAAACTGGAGGAAGGTGATGTAATTTATGTACCCCGCGAACTTCAAACGGTACGTGTACTTGGTGAGGTTTTATTTCCAACCATTGTACGCTATGATAACGCTATGTGTTTAAAAGATTATATCAGCAATTCCGGTGGTTTTTCGCTCAATGCCAACAAAAATAAAGTTTTTGTTCTCTATCCGAATGGGGCTGCCAAAAGCACAAAATCATTCTTAGGGTTCAGATTCTACCCTAAAATTGAACCTGGTACCCGTATTGTAGTTCCTGAGAAACCTATTGAAATTAAAAATAAATTGACTCCGGGAGAAACTGTGGCTATATTAACTTCTGTGACTTCGGTTGCAGCACTTATTTATTCAATTTTAAAGTAGTGGAAATGGAACAAAATAAAAATATTTCAAAGATTGATGAAATTTCGTTACTTGAAATAATTGAACACTTGAAAAAATACTGGAGCTATTTGTTAAGTAAATGGCTTGTCATTTTGATATTTGGATTGACCGGAGGAGCTTTGGGTTTAGTTATGGCGTTGTTAATAAAGCCAACTTATACAGCTCATCTTTCTTTTGCATTAGTTGAAAAAAGTAGTGGAGGTGATTTAGCTGATTTAGCATCTTCATTTGGCTTAGGTGCCTTAAGTGGTGGAAATAATGGGACATTTAGTGGTGATAATTTATTGGAAATTATTCAATCTAGACATGCTGTTGAACTAACCCTGCTTACTCCCGTAAACTACAAAGGAAAAAAACAAAATCTGGTAGAAGCATATATTGATTTTTCAAATCTACGAAATGAATGGGCTAAGAACAAGAAAAATAATGAATTACAAAGACTTTGTTATCCTATTGGTCAAAAGCGCGAAAGTTTTACACGAACACAAGATAGTGTGCTATTTTCAATATATGATGGTCTAATAAAATCTAAACAACTATTTGTTATTAGAAAAGATAAAAAGACAAGTATTGTCGATGTAGACTTTAGCAGTAGGGATGAAGTCTTCTCAAAATTATTTGTCGAAACCCTTATGAATCAAACATATCTGTTTTATAAGGTTACTAAAACAGCACAAATTAGTGCTAATGTATATATGATGCAACATACAGCAGATTCGATAAAAGCATTATACGAAGGAGCATTGTATAAAAGTGCAGGAATATCACAGGTAAATATAAATCAAGCCTTACAATTTGCTGCAGTGCCACGAATTAAGCAAGAAAGAAACGCCCAACTATATGCAGCTGTTTACTCTGAGGTTTTAAAAAATCTGGAGTCCTTAAAGCTTGATATGGCACATGAGACTCCTATTGTTCAGATTATTGATGAGCCTCGAATACCATTGAAAATGAATAGATTGGGTAAAGCAGACGGTATAATGATTGGTGGTTTTTTTGGTGGTTTTTTAATTGTTTTATATCTCTTAGGGGGTCTGTTTTTTAGAAAAAAGTTGAACGAACAAAGTAAATAATAATCTAGATGTTACTGATCATCAGGTATATTTGGCTCATATTCTACATGAACTGACTTATTTATCGGAATTAGACAGCATTCAAACATGGTCGTTCCAATTAACTGTAATAATTTCGCTCGTTGGCTACTTAGTTTCACACAACTACGATTTTATAGATTTTAAATTGCAAAGTGTGAAGAACTGATAACTCAATTTCCTCAGTTGTCTAACGCATAATTCAGCTTATACGCAAAAAAAAAGTACTTTTGAAGATAGTGGGTTGCCCAAAAAGTTGCCCAATAATTTTATTTAAAGAACCGTTTCGTTAATTTGAAGCGGTTTTTTTTGTTGAAACTGTTTTTGACAATGTATGCGAACAGGTCTGTCATTCTTTTTGGTTGGTTTACATTAGAAACAAAACATATGCTTTGAACGTTAAACAATATATATTAAAACTTTATAAGCCAACGTGAATCAAATATAATAGAGAATTAAAACGAGAAAGAATAAAGTTATCAAACTTAAAAATATTATGAACGAACAAGTAGTTATAATTAGCTATATAATAGTAGGAATGTTTTCAATCCTTATAATTGTCTGTTTGATTATTTTGTGCATCAATGTTTCAAAAATCAGAAAGAATATAGGTATTAGCGAATCAGAGGAATATATGATTCAAAAAAAAATGGGTAATATTGAGAAGGCTTATTATCATTTGCAGCGTGATTTTATAATCGAATCAACTAAGAGAGATCTTGAAACGTATGAAATTAAGGAGTATTACAGACTATTTTCTGAGCTTAATTATAATATACCCGATTTTGATCAATTTAAAAATCTGGAGAAGTTTGAATTGTTGGAACAAGGGAAGGATGGGGAATGGATTTGAAACTTGCCTACCTCTCAGTAAACATAAATATTTTTTTATAATTGCGGAGAGTTCTTACGAAGTAATCAAAAAAATAATATTATTATGGAAAACATTATAGTAGGTATTGGAGAAATTTTATGGGATGTATTCCCACATGGAAAGGTTTTGGGCGGGGCTCCGGCAAATTTTGCATATCATGTTTCGCAATTTGGGTTTGATGGTTATGTGGTCAGTGCAATTGGTGATGACCTATTGGGAGATGAGATTATTGAAAATATCAAGAATAAAGAGTTGAAATATATTATTGAGAAAACCCCTTACCCAACAGGAACAGTGAAAGTAATTGTTGATGAAAACGGAGTAGCTGATTATGAAATTTATGAGGGTGTGGCCTGGGATAATATTCCTTTTACTGATGAAATGGAAATGTTGGCCAGAAATACAAAAACAGTTTGTTTTGGATCATTGGCTCAACGTTATCATACTTCGCGCACAACTATTAATAGTTTTCTTGATTTTGTTTCACCCGATGCACTGATTATTTTTGATATTAACCTACGTCAGCATTTCTATTCAAAGGAATTGATAAATGATTCGTTGTCTAGATGTAATATATTGAAAATTAATGACGAAGAAGTTGTTACTGTGAAGGAATTGTTTGGATGGGGATCTAAAACAGAGATGGAAGTTTGTTATCAATTACTTGAAGATTATTCATTGAGGATGATAGTTTTAACAAAGGGAATACATGGAAGTTATGTGATTACATCCAATGAAACGTCTTTTAAGCACACACCAATGGTTGTAGCTGTCGATACTGTTGGTGCAGGTGATTCATTTACAGCTTCTTTTATTGTAGCACTTTTAAAAGGTAAAAGTATTTCCGAAGCACACGAGTTTGCTGTTGATGTCTCAGCTTTTGTTTGTACACAACATGGGGCTATGCCATTATTGCCGGATTCACTTTTGAATATAATTAGTTAACTATCTTTAGATTCTTTTTTACAGGAGTATTGGAATTAATGTTAATTACTACCGAAAAGTAAGTTTTTGAAATTAGATACAGTTTAGGCTTTTCATCTTCAACCTATTTTACGAAGTGTTTTTTTTAAGAATATTTCAATTATAATCTGATGAATTATGAGAAGCGGATAAAACGATAGTTAAACGCCTTGAATCTTCTTGATTCAAGGCGTTTTTGATTGATGAAATGTTGAAAAAAAATAGTTTTGATAGTAAGGTTGCTTTATAACTAAGCATGTATTTAATTTTAAGAGTTTCCGGTTAGATTATCTTTCGTGTATTTTTTTCTATAGATTGTGTTTTGGCATGATTAATGAATGATAAAATTGAATTAAATATTGTTGTAAGGCGTAAAAATATTCTTATTCCTGCACAACATTCTATCATTTATGTTGTTGAAAGATATATGTGATCAGGTATTAGAATTAAAAGTTAATCAAATGGGTAAAAGAGAGGAACTAAAGATATTCAGGAAGCCTAGTATTGAATATCTCAAAAAGATGTACAATAAAAGTATGTCTTATATTTTTGATAAAAACAGTTGGATGTCAAGGACACCCGAGATTTATGGGGAATCAAAGATATTATTACATACCCGAAAATCAATTAAAAGGCTTGGGAACGAATTGAAAATTTTCAAAGCACCATCCATTGTTGGTATAAAGATCATTTATTATAAAAGTATGGCTTTTGTTTTTGACAGATACCGTCGTGAACACCAAATGGCTTTGGTCTCAGAAGAAAACTATCTATTGAGGGATTTGTCTTCGAGTGCTGAATACTCAAATGATAAGGAATTGAAAATCTTTAAAATGCTAACTATTGAGAAACTTGAAGCTTTGTATTATATAAGTAAAGGTAAATTGTAAATTTAGTTAGGTAAGTAATCAATAATATTTAATGATATGTTTTGAACCTACTAAAAGTAATGTTTCGTTCAGTCGTTCTTTTAAATTTTGAAAGCTACGATAAGCATCTAATGGAATCCATTGGTATTTGACAAATCGCCAAAGTATTTCAATTTTGTTCAGTTCTGGTGAGTATGGAGGAAGAAAATAAATATACAAATCCATTTCTCTCCAGCGAGCAATATTGGCAATAAACTTTTTACTTTTATGTATCGGTGCATTGTCCAGTATTACGACTGTTTTTTTTGATATTTGATTGGCAAAATCGTCCATAAATTCAATAGCAATATCAGAATTAATCGTTTGCTCAAAGGTTTTAGAATATAGTTTGCAGCAAGGTGTCATTAATCCTAAAACGCTCAATGACTTTGACCTACATGCAGGAAGCAGCAAGGGTTTGTCCTTGTGTTGCCAAGCGTAAGGTAAATTAGGAGTTAATCCAAAGTGACTTTCGTCGCCAAAATATACATCTAAATATCCTTGTTTGTGTAATTCTATTAGTTCATTAATTTCAGACTGTTGCATGTCAAATTGCTCTTGATTTCGTAAGTGTCTTATCGAAAACCTAGCTCGTTTAAAGCTATAGCCTAGCATCTTTTAAAAAAGTCCGCAAAGTTTGTTTGCAAATTTTTATATTATATTCAATATCAAGCCAATGAAGAATTGGATTTAAGTTTCTACTGTGTTTTTCAACCATTTCTGGAAGCTTATCTCTGACTTGTTCCAACTTTACTTTTGGACCTCGTCCAGAAGCTATTGATAAGGTGTTTATCTTGTTTTCTGCAGAGGCAGAATCCCAAGCATTAAATAACCTTATAACTGCCTGCAAGTCTACTTTAGAAATTCTTGACACTTCTGCCATTGAATTTTTTCTGTCTGATAGCAGTATCTGTAAACAACGACTTCTTTCAATAAAATTAGTGCTTGTTTTCTGAATTTTTTCTAATTGTTCTCGTTCTGAATTTGTTAATACGATAAATCTCATAATATATATACTTCTTTGATTATGAAGTAAATATACGAATAAAAATCAAAATACGCAACTATATTAAGAAATATATCAATAAATAATATCAATTACTTAAGTAATCAATAATATTTATTGATATTTTTTTCTGAAAGCAATATTTAGATAAACAGATTTGGGTTGACAAAAAATCGAATTGTAAGTAGAATTTTATCGCATTCGCTCTAGCCTAGCTGCGTCGAGTCTAAGCAAGATAAACAGCAAAATGGTAAAACCCCAGAGCGAGGATCCTCCGTAGCTGAAAAACGGCAAAGGAATACCGATTACGGGCATAATGCCCAATACCATGCCCACATTAATCGTGAGGTGAAAAAAGAATATACTCGCTACACTATAGGCGTAAATACGATTGAATGATTCACGCTGCCGCTCGGCAATGCGCAAAAGCCTCATCAGAAAGAGCCAGTATAAAAAAAGTACCAGAGTTGATCCCCAAAATCCATGTTCTTCGCCTACGGTGCAAAAAATGAAATCAGTATCCTGTTCAGGTACGTATTTCAGTTTAGTCTGCGTTCCGTTTAGAAAGCCTTTTCCCCAAAATCCACCAGAACCAATGGCAATTTTCGACTGGTTCACGTTGTATCCGGCACCTGTCGGATCATCTTCCATATTCAGTAATACTTTGATACGCACACGTTGGTGAGGTTCAAGAACTTTCTCGAACAGATAATCAGCCGAGAAACAGAATAGTACTGAACCAATAGAAAATAGAACCAAAAACCAATATTTTTTATATCGGTTTATAAGTTCTACAAATATCCAGTAAATGCAGGATCCAACTATTACGGCTATGGAAATGTAGTTGTAATTGATGTGAAACCAGATATTTACAATGTAGGAAGCAATGGCAACTGCGAGTGTTCCAATCAATAGTGTAATGGCTTCTTTTTGGTTTCGACCAAAGAAAATGGCATAGCCAACCTGTACAAGCAGAATTATAAGCATTGCCACGACAAATCCCAGCGTTCCCCTGTCAACTTGTATCGGTATATTGCTAAATCGGATAACAACCACAAAGAGTACGATGGCAAATGTTCCCAACAAGAGTACAATACCATTCATTCCTTCGCGGTAAAGCATAAGCAAAAATGCTAAAAAAACAAGTGCCGAACCAGTTTCATGTTGTAAGATGATTAGTCCAAGAGGAAAAAAAATAAACATGCCCAGAGGTAGCAAATCGCGCCATGTTTTAAGCTTGTAATTATACGAACTCATAAACTTCGAAAGTGCCAAAGCAGTTGCTATCTTTGCCAATTCAGCCGGTTGAAAACGGATAGGACCGAGAACGATCCAGGATCGCGAACCTTTAATATCGGGAACTATAGAGCTGGGAGCCACAATAGTGAAAATCAACAGTAAAATGGCAGCTGCATATATAAAGTAAGCGAAGAAATCGTACATTCGTGAATCGACCAGCAACAACATACCACCCAATGCAAATGCCGTCAGAATCCAGATAAACTGAGACCCTGCACGATGACTGAAATCGAAAATACTAGATTGATCAAAGTTGTAACTGGCTCCGTAGATGCTTATCCAACCCATGATAATCAGGACAACGTAATAAAATACGGTAGTCCAGTCCAGTGCATATTTAATACTAACGTTCTTGGACATTTGTGTTTGTTATTGTTGTTTTTGTTCGTTCAAGTAAATCTGTTCGTTCAATCTTTCCAGTAAGATATTGTTCTGCCATTAAACTGAAGATAGGAGCAGCAAACATTGACCCGAATCCGGCATTTTCAACTACCACGGCAATTGCAATTTTTGGATGAACTCTTGGAGCAAATCCAACAAAGATTGAGTGAGGTTTTCCATGGCTATTGTCAGCCGTACCGGTTTTTCCACACATATCAATTCCGGGAATTTTAGATGCACTGGCCGTACCTGAATCAAATACGCGCCACATTGCCTCGAATACTATTGGATAGTATTTCTTATCCACTTTGCAATAATGGATTTTTTTTCGCAACGAGTCGCAACGATTCAGATGCGGACTGATATAATGTCCTTCGTTGGCAATTCCACACATCAGGTTAGCCATCTGAAGGGGTGTAGCCAAAACTTCACCTTGTCCGATTGCATTCGAACGGATAGTAATAGCTTTCCAACCCGTTTCGCCTTTGTAAAGCTTGTTATAGTATTTTTGGGTTGGAATATAACCCCGCGATTGTTCGTAGATATCGCTATCCGTAAATTTTTCACCGAGTCCGAAACTTTTCATACGGTCAGCCCATTCGTCATATCTTGTTCTGAAATTGATATTTCGAAGTCCATATCCATTTTTTTCCATGGTTGTACGGAAAGCATTCCAAAAATAAGGATTACAACTTTCTTCAACAGCACTTAGCAAACTTACCGGTGATCCATGACGGTGGGTGCATTTGATTGGTGATGAAGCTGGTCCGTTACAGGCAAAAAAAGTATGTTCATCAATTCCGCCCATTTGCTGACATACTAATGCCTCAGCAGTTTTGAAAGATGATCCAGGTGGATAAAGAGCCTGAGTAGCACGGTTCATAAGCGGTTTTGTCGGGTCGTGAAGTAATGCATTGTAGTTCTTCGACCGTTGACGACCAACCAGAATTGCCGGATTGAACGATGGATTCGAAACCATGGCGAGGATTTCTCCTGTAGCAGGTTCAATGGCAACAACGCTGCCCATTTTCCCTTTAAAAAGTTGTTCGGCCAATAGTTGAAGTTCGATATCAAGCGTTAAAGTCAGATTTTGTCCTGCTTTTGGAGAAATATCTTCTTTCCCGTTTTCGTATTTCCCTTTTATACGACCTTTGGCATCACGAAGCAGGATTTCTACACCTTTTTCTCCACGTAGCTGTTCTTCGTATGTATATTCAATCCCATCCCGACCAGCGTAATCACCACGTTTGTAATAGTCATCGTTTTCAATCTTTTTTTGTGAAACTTCACCAATACTTCCCAGGACATGAGCTGCGATTGGATAAGTATATTCACGCAACGTACGGTTTTGAATATAAAACCCTGGAAATTTATACATGGATTGCTGAATGGTTGCAATATCTTCGATGCCAAGCTGGCTCATGAAAAGTTGAGGGGTGTACGTCGAATAACCCGGATTTTTCCTGCGGTCTTTAATTTCTTCAA
>Ga0118677_10005240_pt1 | contig 22824 bp, 19 predicted proteins | sample AliMusrvi5mmetaG_FD_86154 | JGI IMG/M metagenome (GOLD analysis project Ga0118677, IMG submission 86154)
CATTACAAAGTTTAATAGAAAAAAGACGCTGCCGGCAAAGATGACGTTCATGTAACTTAAAGCTTGAGAGAGATATTCACCGCCGGCTCCCATCATGGAAAATATCATCGGCGCCAGAAGCAGTCCGGCGACCATCAACAGCAACGCATGTATAAGAGCAAACGAGAGCGACTGGTGCATATAAATAGCACCCTCATCACGGTTCTTTCTACCGAGGGCATTCCCGATCAGTGCAGTTGCCGCTGAGGAGACACCGCTGCCGACCGCCAGAATGATGAAGAATACCGGGAAGCAGAGCGACATGGCCGCCAGTGCTGTGGTTGAAAGACGGCCGCCATACCAGATATCTACAACATTAAACATGGTGTTAAAGAAAAAGCCGGTTCCGGCCGGGATAGCAAGACGGCGGATGAGGAGTGGTATCGGCGCGGATGTCAGGTCGGAAGTCATGAAAACAGGGTAAGTGGTAGAGGGTCAAGGGTCAAGGGATTTTGTCTCTTATGCATGAAAACATGAAGCAAATGGGTTGATTTTTTTCGACTAAGCCGGTACAAGGTAGACACTAACCGTAAAATAAACAGTCGGAGGTCAGTCATGAGCCTGGTCAAGCTATACGATACAACTCTGCGTGATGGTACGCAGGCGGAGGATATCTCGTTTCAGATGGAGGACAAGATCCGCATCGCCCACAAACTGGACGAGCTCGGCATTCATTATATCGAGGGGGGATGGCCGGGGAGCAATCCGAAGGATGTTGCCTTCTTCAAGGATATCAAGAAGGAGAAACTCTCCCATGCCAAGATAGCTGCTTTCGGTTCGACCCGCCGTGCCAAGGTGACCCCCGACAAAGACAGCAATATCATCACTCTGGTCAAGGCCGAACCGGACGCAATCACCATCTTCGGCAAAACCTGGGATTTCCATGTGCGCGAGGCGTTGCGGATATCGCTGGAAGAGAACCTGGAGCTGATCTTCGACTCGCTCGAATATCTTAAAAAACACGCCCCGGAGGTCTTTTACGACGCCGAGCACTTCTTCGACGGCTACAAGGCCGATCCGGTGTACGCCATGAAGACCTTGAAGGCGGCCGAGCAGGCCAAAGTCGACTGCATTATTCTGTGTGACACAAACGGCGGCACCATGCCGTTTGAGGTGGCCGATATTATCAGAGCCGTGAAGAAACAGATCAAGACTCCGCTCGGCATTCATACCCACAACGATGGTGAATGTGCCGTGGCCAACACTATGATTGCTGTCGAACAGGGCATCGTCCAGGTTCAGGGCACTATCAACGGTTTCGGCGAGCGTTGCGGAAATGCCAATCTCTGCTCCATAATTCCGGCTCTGAAGGCCAAGATGAAGAAAGATTGCATTTCCGACGGGCAGATGCGCCACCTGCGGGAAATCTCCCGCTATGTCTACGAGTTGGCCAACCTTGCGCCCGACAAGCACCAGGCTTATGTCGGCAACTCCGCCTTTGCCCATAAAGGGGGCGTTCATGTCAGTGCAATTCAGCGTCACCCGGAGACCTATGAGCATATGCGTCCAGAACTGGTAGGCAACTGCACTCGCGTTCTGATCTCCGATCTTTCCGGCCGCTCAAACATCCTGGCCAAGGCTGAGGAGTTCAATATCAATCTGGACAGCAAAGACCCGGTTACGCTTGAAATCCTTGACAACATAAAAGAGATGGAGAATCGCGGCTACCAGTTTGAGGGAGCAGAGGCTTCGTTCGAACTGTTGATGAAGAAGGCCCTTGGCACCCACATAAAATTCTTTACTGTGCTCGGCTTCCGAGTTCTCGATGAGAAGCGGGGCGAGGACCAGAAGCCGATGTCCGAGGCCACAATCATGGTCAAGGTGGGGGGAAAAGTCGAACATACCGCCGCCGAGGGAAATGGACCAGTCAATGCCCTCGATAATGCCATCCGCAAAGCGCTGGAGAAGTTTTATCCTAAACTTAAGGAACTCAAACTGCTCGATTACAAGGTCCGGGTTCTGCCTGCCGGCCAGGGAACCGCCTCTTCCACCCGGGTACTGATCGAGTCGGGTGACAAGCATACCCGCTGGGGTACGGTCGGGGTTTCCGACAACATTATAGATGCCTCCTACCAGGCGCTGATCGACAGTATCGACTACAAGCTTCACAAGTCGGAGGAGTAACAGGGGCAGGTTTGATGCAGCAGAGAGTGATCATAATAATTCTTGCCGTCATGATTTCTCTGCCGTTTGTTATTAAAAGCCGCGTGAGTGGAATAAAATCCGCTCCTGCGGCTTTTTCGGTTACATCGTCATCCAGAGTTATTGTCCGGGTGAGCGGAGATGTCCGTCATTCGGGCATATACGAAGTCAGCGCCAATTCGTTGACTAGAAGCGTCATAAAAATGGCTGGTGTGGATGGCGCTGTCAAGTACCTGATACTTGACGAAACAGGGTCACGTCCCGTTGTAAACGGCGCTGATCTCCAGTTGAAGATGCAGCACGACGGAACCGGCATGGTCTGTTTCGGGTCCATTCCAGCCGGTGAACGAATGGTTCTGGGCATACCGCTCGACATAAATTCCATGGATGAAGCTGATTTTGATCGTCTGCCCGGTATTGGCCCTGTTATGGCGAGGCGCATTGTTGAGTATCGTCAAAAAAATGGCGGAAAGATAAAGGTGGAAGGGTTGCTGGCGGTTGAAGGTATTGGTGAAATGAAGTATCAGAAGTTGAAGAAGTTCTTCTAACATACTAAATATACTAAATATAATTTTTGGTATGTTTTATACGAGGGGTTTTAAGAGTTCTTGGCACGATTGATGTAGTTCCCCTGATAATATTTGATCTTTAGTATCAGAGGGGGATTTATGAACTGTCCACGATGCAAGGGCAGGATGTTTGCCGAAAAGTTCTATGATTTTGTCCGTTCTTTTAACGCCTGGAAATGCACCTGCTGCGGGGAGTTGCTTGATTCGACCATACTGGCGAATCGAGCCAGAAACATTAATTCACATCTTGGCTGATTCTCCAAAAAATTGAACTAAACGACACGAGGGAGCCTGTCAACAGGTTCCCTTTTTGTTTGACACAACATCTCCGACAGGATAATGAACAGCACCATGTTTTGATTTTCAGGAGGTTGAGGAGTTATCTGTATGAGGAATGACGGCCGAGGCAGAGAGGATCTGCGTCCAATAACAATAACGCGCAAATTTACCAAACATGCAGAGGGCTCGGTGCTGATAGAATTTGGCGACACCAAGGTTCTGTGTACGGCATCGGTAGAGGAATCAGTTCCCCCTTTTCTGAGGGGCAAGGGAACCGGCTGGGTGACTGCCGAATACGCCATGTTGCCGCGCGCCACACATACCCGTTCTCCTCGTGAAGCGGCCAAAGGAAAGCAGACCGGACGTACTCTGGAGATACAGCGCCTGATCGGTCGCTCCTTGCGGGCTGTGACCGACCTGACCAGACTGGGTGAACGTTCAATCACGATAGACTGCGATGTTATCCAGGCTGACGGAGGGACGCGCACCGCCTCCATAACAGGAGCTTATGTCGCTCTGTCCGATGCTTTGGCTACCCTTCGTTACAGGGGTCTTCTGTCTGAAATACCTATAAAAGAGTCCGTAGCTGCTGTCAGTGTCGGTATTGTGGGAGGAGACGCCCTGCTGGATCTTAATTACATCGAGGATTCTTCTGCAGAGGTAGATATGAACTTTGTTATAACCTCCAGCGGTCGCTTTGTGGAAGTACAGGGCACGGCCGAGGCCGAGCCTTTTACATGCGCCCAGATGGATGTCATGCGCGACCTCGCAATTAAGGGAGTGCAGCAGCTCTTTCTGTTTCAGCAGGTGGCGCTTGCCGGATGAAACATCTGGTGGTTGCGACGCGCAATAAAGGCAAAATATTAGAAATCAATGCGTTGCTGGCCGGTTTGGTGGATCAGATCAGCAGCGCTGCGGATTTCGAAGATTTTCCTGAGACAGTTGAGGATGGAGCGACCTTTGCGGAAAACGCGCTCAAAAAAGCGCGTGAGGCCTTACTTTTTACAGGCCTGCCCGCTCTGGCCGATGATTCCGGGCTGGTGGTCGATGCGCTGGACGGTCGTCCGGGTGTATTTTCGGCACGCTTTGCGGGTGAGGGAGCCGGTGATGAAGCCAACAATGCGCGGCTCCTGGAGGAGTTGAAAGGGGTTGCAGAAGAGAGCCGACAGGCGGCTTTCATCTGCGCGCTGGCCTTTGTAACACCGGATGGGGTTGAACGTACCTTTACCGGTATGGTGGGTGGATACATACTTCTTGAGTCTCGGGGCTGCGGTGGTTTCGGATATGACCCGCTCTTCCTGGTTGACGGTTTTGACCGCACCATGGCGGAATTGGGGCTCGAAGAAAAGAACGTCATAAGTCACAGAGGACAGGCCTTCCGGCAGTTCCGGGATTATTTAAGTGTTTGCAGGATGTAAGCAGAATCGTCAGAAAGGCATTACTCACGCGACGACGCAGCGACGCAACGAAAGTCTTATAAACAAATCTTATGATTCATGGTTTAAACGTCGCGTCGTTGCGTCGTTGCGTGAAACAATATTTTGATTTTGGTTTATCCGAGTTAGGAATAAAACTATTGAAAGATACCAGAATTGCACATACCAGGAAACCTGTAAAACCCCGTAAAACCCCGGTCGGGCCTGAAACTCCAGTCCTCGACAAAAAGGTTTTTACACGTCTGGTTCGAAACTCTGTTCTCGAGTTGAGAATCACCACTCTGGACGAGGACGGTTACGGTACTGCCCGAAGCGAGGATGGAATGACGCTGCGTGTCAGCGGCGCCCTGCCGGGTGATCTCGTATCGGCTGCCATAGACCATGTCGCCGGTGGCACCGCATTCTGCCACGTTCGAAAGCTGTTGCAGTCATCACCGTTACGCAGTAAACGTCCTCCATGCGGCGAGAGCGCTGAATGTTGCGGCTGTCCATTGATCGCCATGAAATATACCGAACAGAAGGTCTGGAAGCGCGGTATTATTTTGTCAGAGCTGGCAAAATTCCCGGAACTTTCAGGTGTCATCGTTCACCAGCTCCTCTCACCCGACAGCCTGATTCATTATCGCACGACAGCCAAGCTGGCTGTGGCCGGAAAGTTCTCTGAGCCTTTTATCGGAATATACCGCCGCGCCAGCCATGATGTTTATGACCTGGAAGAATGTCCGCTTCACAATCCTCTTATCAACAGAGTGGTGGATGCTGTCAGGGCAGGTATCATTAAGGGGAAGGTGCCGGTCTATAATCAGCAGAGCAGAATGGGTCTTCTGCGTTATCTGGTAGTGAGGGTATCGGCACATGAAAAGAAGGCGATGGTGGTGTTTGTTACCGCCGAACGCTCTTACAATGAGATCCATCATCTTGGGCGTTTTGTACAGGAGCAGATCCCCGATATTGAAGTAGTTGTTCAGAACGTCAACAGTTCGGAAGGGAATGTAATTCTGGGTCAGAAAGACTATTTTCTTACTACAAAACAGCACCTGACCGAAAGGGTCGGGGAGATCTACTTCAGGATATCGCCGCACTCTTTTTTTCAGGTCAATAACAGCGGCGCCAACCTGATATACAACAAGGTGAGGGAGTGGGCCGGAGTCGGCGGTTCAGAGGTCGTTCTGGACCTGTATTGCGGCATCGGCGGGATTGCGCTGTTTCTGGCAAGAGATGCCAGGGAAGTGATTGGTGTCGAGGTGGTTGAAGAAGCGGTGGCGGATGCCCGCCTGAACGCGAAAATCAACAGCATAAGGAATTGCCGTTTCGAGGCGGGTGATGCCGCTAAAATTTTGGAAGAGATGGCCGAAGATGGCCAAAAGGTGGATGTGGTTGTGCTGAATCCGCCTCGCAAGGGGTGTGACCGGAATGTACTGGAGCGGGTAGCAGCGCTTTCAGCTCGTGCGATTATCTATGTATCCTGTTCACCCTCCAGCCTGGCGCGCGATCTGGTTGTTCTGAAAAGTCTTGGATATGTCTGTCGCGAGATCCAGCCAGTTGATATGTTCCCCCAGACTGTGCATGTCGAGAACGTGGCCCGGCTGGAAAAAGTAGCAAAATCCGCTTGACATCCGGGATGCAACTTGTTATTACTTTCCAGCTTTTTGATGTAGGCGCGTAGCTCAGCGGGAGAGCGCTACCCTGACACGGTAGAAGTCGTTGGTTCAATCCCAATCGCGCCTACCATTATCAAACGGAGCTGAAGCGAGCAAGATGCGGGCATCGATGTTTCGATGCCTTTTCTGTTTGTCTATAAAAGGAAGATTTGATGGCTGCTATAACCGTAATACTTCCGGACAATTCAAGCCGAGAACTCCAGGCGAGTGCTACCGTATATGATCTGGCAGCCTCGATAGGCGCCGGTCTTGCCAAGGCTGCTCTTGCTGGTAAAATCAATGGAGTTCTGGTCGATTTATCGGCCACTCTGCTCGACGGGGCAAGGGTCGAAATCATCACAGAAAAAAGTTTGGAAGCGCTTGAGATCATCCGCCACTCTACATCGCACCTTATGGCGCAAGCCGTAAAAGAGCTTTTCCCCCAGGCAAAAGTTACCATCGGTCCTGCTATCGAAACCGGTTTCTATTATGACTTTGACATGGACAAACCGTTTACTCCGGAGGATCTGGAGCGGATTGAAGCCAAAATGGCCGAGCTGGCCTCGGTTGATCAGAAGATCGTGCGCAGTGAGTTATCGAGCGCAGATGCCATCAGCATGTTTGAAGCCATGGGCGAACCGTACAAGACCGAGTTGATCAACGATCTTGGTGTCGAGAGAGTCTCAGTCTACAGTCAGGGCTCTTTTGCCGATCTCTGCCGAGGTCCGCATCTGCCGTCCACCTCACGTATCAAGGCCTTCAAACTTCTATCCATTGCCGGCGCCTACTGGCGGGGTGATGAGAAGAATCGCATGCTTCAGCGAATCTACGGCACCGCCTTTATCGACAAGAAAGAACTTGACGCGTATCTGAACCGTCTTGAAGAAGCCAAACGCCGTGATCACCGCAAACTGGGGAGGGAGTTGGACCTCTTTTCGTTTTCGGATGATGTCGGCGCCGGTTTTCCAATATGGCATCCCAAAGGCGCCATGCTTCGCACGGTTCTGGAAGATTTCGAGCGCAAGGAACATTTGAAGCGTGATTACGATATCGTGGTCGGGCCGCAGTTGCTGAAAAGTGAACTCTGGCAGCGTTCCGGCCACTACGAAAACTATCGCGAAAACATGTATTTCACCGAGGTAGATGAGCAGAGCTACGGCATCAAGCCGATGAACTGTCTGGCGCACATGATGATCTACAAATCACAACTGCGCAGTTATCGCGACCTGCCGCTACGCTTTTTCGAACTGGGTACTGTACATCGTCACGAGCGGGCCGGTGTTCTGCACGGTCTCATGAGGGTACGCTGCTTTACCCAGGACGACGCCCATATCCTCTGCATGCCGGAACAGCTTGATGCCGAAATCAAGGGTGTCATCTCCTTTGTCAACGACGTCATGGCGATCTTCGGTTTTGAATATGAAATGGAGCTTTCGACCAGGCCGGAAAAATCTATCGGTTCGGATGCAGACTGGGATCAGGCCACCGCTGCGCTGCTTTCAGCTCTGAAGGATTCCGGTCGCCCCTACGAGATTAACGAGGGTGACGGCGCCTTTTATGGGCCGAAGATTGACATCAAGTTGCGCGATTGTCTTGACAGACGGTGGCAGTGTGCTACTATCCAGTGCGATTTTACCCTGCCCGAGCGCTTCGATCTGACGTACATAGCCTCCGATGGCGAACGCAAACGCCCTGTAATGGTGCATCGCGTGATCCTTGGTTCTATCGAGCGCTTCATCGGCGTACTCATTGAACATTTCGCCGGCAGTTTCCCGCTATGGCTCTCTCCGGTGCAGGCTGTGGTTGTGACAGTCACCGACAGTCAGATACCGTATGCCCGGGGTGTCTACAAGCACCTGCGTGACGCGGGTGTCAGGGTGCAGAGTGATTTCCGCAAAGAAAAACTGGGTTTCAAGATACGTGAGGCACAACTGCAGAAGATACCCTATATGCTGGTAATTGGAGACAAAGAGGTCGAACAGTCGGCTGTTTCGCCGCGTTACCGCGATGGAAAGAATCTGCCCTCTATGAAGCCGGAAGAATTTGTGGAATTTGTTGTTCAGGAAAGTAAACAGTTCAAATAAATTGAGTTTTCAAAATTTAAATATCAGTTTTTAAAAGATGTATATCAGGAGGTGTCGCCATAGCAAAACCGACCATAAACATCAACCAGGCCATTCGGGTCCTTGAAGTACGCGTTATTGGCGCGAGTGGCGAACCGTTGGGTGTTATTCCCGTATCCCAGGCCCTTGAACTGGCCGAACAGCAGCAACTCGATCTTGTTGAAGTATCACCTACCGCTGTTCCTCCTGTCTGCCGGATTATGGACTATGGAAAGTTCAAGTATCAGCAGAGCAAGAAACTTCAGGAGGCAAAAAAGAAGCAGGTTCAAGTTCAACTGAAAGAAGTCAAGCTTCGCCCCAAGACAGACGACCATGACCTTCAGTTCAAGATCAAGCATGTCAGGCGTTTTCTTGAAGAGGGCAACAAGGCAAAGGTAACTTTGGTGTTCCGTGGTCGCGAAATTACACATATGGACATTGGGCGGGCTTTAATAGAGCGTTTTGCAGCCGAGATTCAGGATGTTGCCGTTATTGAAAACCAGCCTCGTGTCGAAGGGCGTAACCTTTACATGATAGTTGCCCCAAAAGTTAAAAAATAGCGGAGAGATTAGTCCATAATTTGAGAAGGAGAGTAGTAATGCCAAAGATCAAAACCAATCGCGGCGCAGCCAAGCGCTTCGGCAAGACAGCCACAGGGCGTGTAAGACGCGGCTGTGCTTTTACCAGCCACATCCTTACCCACAAGAGCCGCAAGCGCAAGCGCAATCTGCGCGGTGGTTCCATGGTGGCAGCTGTTGACCAGAAGAATATCGCAAGACTGATTCCGTACAAGTAATTTTCCTCCAGTTGCACAGAGGATTAGATAATGCCAAGAACCATGAGGAAATTGTCTCCCCTTATGGATCTGGTAAATTAACCAATGAAGGAGTGCATTAATGGCACGCGTAAAAAGAGGATTTAAAGCGAGACGCAGACGTAACAAGGTACTGAAGCTGGCCAAAGGTTACCGGGGAGCCCGGAGTAAATTATTCCGGAGTGCGACTGAAGCGGTTGACAGAGCTCTAAATTATGCCTTCCGCGATCGACGCGTCAAGAAACGTGATTTCCGGTCTCTCTGGATCACCAGGATCAATGCGGCTTCGCGTCTTAACGGGTTGTCGTACAGCAAGTTTATCTTCGGACTTAAAAAAGCTGATATCCAGATCGACCGTAAAGTCCTTGCTGATATAGCAGTGTCCGACCCGGCAGGATTTACCCGGATAGCGACCCTTGCCAAGGCCGGCATCTAGGGTTTTTGAAGTTGTACGGTAAAAGGGAATGGGATTGCCTCCTGTTCCCTTTTTTGTAGAGCATTATTAATATTCTGTCTCATACCGTGAATCGAAGGTAATCAACTATGCGGGAAGAACTTGAACAGTTGAAATATAATGCCCTGAAAGCGGTTGCTTCAGCCTCCGGCGAAGAACAACTCCAGGGCATTAGAGTCAGACTCCTTGGCCGTAAAGGTGAATTGACCGCCCTGATGAAGGGTTTGGCAACTCTTTCACCTGAGGAGCGTCCGTCAATCGGTTTGCTGGTCAACAGTGTGCGGGATGACATAGAATCAATGCTTGATGCTGCGTTGGCGGCTGAACTCGAGCGTGTCAAAAGCGAACGACTTCGTTCGGAGTGGATCGACGTTACTCTCCCGGGTCGTAACTCTCCGATCGGGACAAAACATCCCGTAAGTCAGATTGTTGAAGAGGTTTGTAATATTTTTGCGGGTCTCGGTTTCTCTGTCGCAGAAGGCCCTGAAATAGAACACGACTGGTATAATTTCGAAGCGCTTAATTTCCCCCCCGAACATCCGGCTCGCGATATGCAGGATACTTTTTTTGTTGAGAACGACCTGCTACTCCGCACCCATACCTCTCCGGTGCAGATACGCACAATGCTGAAGCAGAAACCGCCGGTACGCATCATCGCTCCCGGCACGGTCTACCGGTGCGATTCGGATGCCACACATTCCCCCATGTTCCACCAGATCGAAGGTCTTATGGTGGACGTAGGGGTAACATTCGGCGATCTGAAGGGGATACTGACTGTTTTTACGAATCAGCTGTTTGGTCAGAGTACCGGTGTCCGTTTGCGCCCCAGTTTTTTCCCTTTTACCGAGCCTTCGGCCGAGGTGGATATCGCCTGTGTGATCTGCGGCGGCAAAGGGTGCCGGGTCTGCAAGAACAGCGGCTGGCTTGAGATTCTGGGAGCGGGCATGGTGGATCCGGAAGTATATCGCCACGTAAATTATGATGCCGAAAATATCTCCGGATTTGCCTTCGGAATGGGGATTGAGCGCATCGCAATGTTAAAGTATGGCATTAATGATATGCGCCTACTCTTTGAAAACGACGTGAGATTTTTGAGACAGTTCTGACTTTATTTCATACATGGTGTCTTTATATGAAAATTACTTATAATTGGCTGAAAGAATTCGTTGATTTTGATCAATCGCCTGATCAGCTTGCAGAGCTGTTGACCATGCTTGGCCTCGAAGTTGAGGCGATGGAAAAACTGGGTGAGGGGATGGACGATGTTGTAGTAGCACTGGTAGAGGAAAAGCGTCAGCATCCCAATGCCGACAAGCTATCACTCTGCCGTGTAAACAACGGCACAGAACTGCTTGACGTGGTCTGCGGCGCCCAGAACTTCAAACAGGGCGATATCGTTGTCCTTGCCCAGATTGGCGCAATACTGCCTGGAGACTTTAAAATAAAGCGCTCCAAAATTCGAGGTGAGGAGTCTTGCGGGATGCTCTGCTCGGAAAAGGAGCTGGGTTTGTCCGAAGGTAGTGACGGCATCATGGTATTACCTGCCAATATAGCTCCGCTAGGCACTCCTTTATTTTCAGCTCTCGGACTTAAAGATACGTTGTTTGAAATCGGCCTGACCCCAAATCGTGCCGACTGTTTGAGTGTGGTTGGGATCGCAAGAGAGGTTGCCGCCAAGCTGGGTATACGGGTCAGGTATCCGCTATCAGCTGCTGCCGAGAGTACCACAAAGGTGGAATCGGTTATCGGAGTAACGGTTGAGGATGCCGAATTCTGTCCTCGCTACGCCGCGCGTTACATCTCCGGCTGCACTGTCGCCCCTTCTCCGGAATGGCTTGTAAAGCGTCTCAATGCAATCGGAATCCGCTCTATCAACAACGTGGTGGATGTCACAAATCTCGTGATGATGGAGCTTGGCCAACCACTGCACGCCTTTGACTGCGACCGTCTTGCCGGAAAGCGGATTGTAGTGCGCAGGGCAGGGGAGGGAGAGCAGTTTACCACCCTTGATGACCAGCAGCGTAACCTTACGGCTGCCGACCTTGTCATTTGTGACGCCGAACGCCCTGTGGCGCTGGCCGGTGTCATGGGGGGCCGTAACTCCGAAATTGAGGTGTCAACAACCGCGATTTTACTGGAGAGCGCCTGCTTCCGGCCGGCAGCGGTCCGCAAGACCAGCAAGCGACTTGGTCTGCATACCGAATCATCTCATCGCTTTGAGCGAGGAATAGACATCGGTGGTGTAGTTCGGGCGCTGGACCGTGCGGCGGCTCTGATCGTAGAATTGGCCGGCGGCAGCATGGCGCGGGGGAGCCTGGATCTGTATCCCGGCAAAAGTGAACCGTCCGCAATCCGGTTCCGGCCGGAACGGGCGAACAGCCTGATAGGCATAGAACTGCAGCGGGAAGAGATAGTCGATATCCTCAAGCGGCTCGAGTGCCAGGTTTCAGAAGGTCCGGATGGGGTTGTTGCCGTAATTCCGCCCAGCTACAGAATCGATCTCGAACGTGAAATAGATCTGATCGAAGAAGTGGCGAGGCTGAACGGTTTTGACCGGATTCCATCGACCATGCCGATAGCAAGAGTCGTATCTGATCTCCCAACACGCCATCAGCAACTCGAAAAGAAGGTCCGAGACATCCTCGTCAACCATGGCATGACTGAGATCATAAATTTCAGCTTCACATCACCGGATGCTGCCTGCAAGCTGATGTTGAGTCAGGATGACCCTCGACGGGTCCCTATCAAGCTTGCAAATCCTCTGGTTGAAGAACAATCCGTCATGCGGACCACTCTGTTGCCCGGTCTGCTTGAGACGGTCGCACGCAATATGAATTTCCGATCCATTGATCTGAAACTATTTGAAATGCGCCGTGTCTACCTGCCTGTGGATGGCAACATTATGCCTCGTGAACCTATTTTCGTCGTCGGTGCGTTAACCGGTTCCCGAAGCAGTGACTGCTGGAGCCGGACAAGTGATCCGGTTGACTTTTATGACGCCAAGGGGATAGTGGAGAACCTTCTTGAAACACTTAAAATCGTCGGTATCTCCTGGATGCCTGATACTCCTGAACCATACTTTCATCCGGGCAAATCCTGCAGTATATTATCGGGGCGCGAGCATATAGGATCAGTTGGCGAGATACATCCGACCGTTCAGGAAAACTATGGTCTTGAAAAACCGGTATTCTGTTTTGAGCTGGATTTTGAAAAACTGGTAAAGCTGGCCCGTACAAAACTGACGATCACTACTCCTTCACGTTTCCCTGACAGTACACGAGACATTGCGATGCTGATCCCTGAAGGGTTGTTGTTCAGTCAGATTATTGGGTGTGTAAACAGTGTGAAATCTAAAGAAATTGAAAATGTTCAGATTTTTGACCTGTATCGCGGCAAGGGAATTCCGGAAGGATACAAAAGCATAGCTATCCGTGTCCGCTACCGTTCCTATGATCGCACACTTGCAGATGATGAGATCTGTGCGCTGCACAGTAAGGTCACAGATGTATTGGTCAGCAAACTTCAGGTAACACTAAGATAGTTTTCATTCGGAAATTCCGGATGAGGAACCACCGGTTTCAGGATGGAAACAAGACAGATTCAGCGGCAAATACTGGCGTCAAAAACCTGTTGCGAAATGCCTTTAGCTATGCTATAGGTTTTTCCCCTTTTGTTTCAGGAGATTAACTTACACTTTCCGAGGTAGTTATGACCAAGGCAGACATCGTTGAAAGAATTCATCAGAAAGTTGGTTTTTCGAAGAAAGAATCGGCAGAAATAGTTGAATCTGTCTTCGGTATTCTAAAAAACACGTTGGAGTCCGGTGAAAAAATTAAAATTGCCGGATTCGGGAATTTCGTCGTTAAACAAAAAGCAGATCGCAGGGGGCGTAATCCTCAAACCGGCGATACCATAACCATTAATGCCCGCCGTATCCTGACCTTCAAGCCGAGTCAGGTACTCAAAAGCGCAATCAACTCCGAAACAAAATAGGCGCGTACATAGGTTGCGACCACCATGGCTCCGATCTTACCAGACAAATTGTACTACAAGATCGGCGAAGTCGCTGATGTTCTGCAGATCAGGACATCTGTACTCCGTTTCTGGGAATCGGAGTTCAGTTTTCTAAGACCTGAAAAAAGCACCACCGGGCAGAGACTTTACACAAAAAAAGAAGTTGAATTGATTTTTCAGGTAAAGCGATTACTGTACGATGAGAAGTTTACCATAGAGGGAGTCAGGAAGAGGATTTCGCCCAAAGGAAAACTCATCAACTCGGACGACCTGCTCGAGCAACCTGGCGCAATAGACCTGACAGGGTTGTTGAGGGAAGTTAAGCAAGAGCTTAAGGATATTAGAAGTCAATTATAGCGTAGGAGATTTTTTCGGTGCGTAGCGCAGCCTGGTAGCGCACTAGACTGGGGGTCTAGTGGTCGCAAGTTCAAATCTTGTCGCACCGACCATAAATAGCGGGTTTACAGACTTTTCTGTAAGCCCGTTTTTGGTTTCTGCCTCTTACGGCCTCTTACAATTTTTTAGTTGCCTCTTCTTGTGTTGTTTTGCCCCTACGGGATGGTTACCCGGTACTTCCCGAGCAGCGGGTTGATTTTAAGAAATACCCACGTAACAGCTATCATCATCTGCTCGTAAATCCATGAACATTTCAGGGATGTGCTGTTAAAAATCCGTGCCCACTCTTGATACTGAGGCCGGTCGTTTATCCCCCAGCAGGTCACTCCGTCACCCGCCCAAAAATAGGTTCCGAAATCATCCGTCCGGAACATGCTGCGAAAAAAGTCACCGAAACCGAACTGCTCTTCGGAGTACGAAAATTCCGCCGTGTTGTCATAGAGACCTATAATTGGGATCAACTTCTTTCCGGGGTAGAGGTGCTTTGCGAAGTGAGGTGCCATCCGTGCGCTCATGTAATTTTGGAAGCTACTCAGTTTGTTGTTGATGTAGATGTCCATCATGTAACAGTCATAATTTAACGAGCATTTACGCTCCACCTGTTCGCCCATAGCGACATATAGAGGAAGATCAGTAAACGCCCTGTAACGGTTAATTTCGGCTTCCTGATCTTCAATGCTGATCTTCCTTACGTCCGGCTCGTCCTTGAGGTAGTAACCGATGATTGACGGGTGAGCAGGAGGAGGCCATTGATCATATTGCAACAGACAGCCGAGCCCCAGTGAAGCCATCTGATCCATGTCGGCGGGGGTGAAATATCCAGCACAAACATCATACCCAAAACTCTTGATCTTGGCGAAATCCGCGCCGGTGCTACAGAATATTATTTTCATGGGTGTGCCCCTTTGCCGTTATTCAGCGGAGGTAAAATCAACGTAGAATTTCTGGCCGGGCTTGATTTTGCCAAGAAGATCGGGATTATTCACTGTCAGTGACAGCGATCCGCCTGGCGTGAATCTGGCGTAGGTATTATCCTCGCTCTCTCCATTTGGTCCGAAAGCTCTGTCTCCACAAACCGGAGCAGCTTTGATTATTTCTCCATACTCAGTTGCTTCAACCGATGACACTTTCATTTTTGCTCTCATCATTGTTTTGTTCTCCTTTTGTTAGGTTAAGAGGTTAACAGTTTGGTCGTCAATAGGTTCTGGAAGGGCCGGATTCCTCAACAGCACCCAGTTTTTGACTTCCTCGCTGGCAACGTCAATGGTCGCCTGTGCGGTCTCCCGCTCCGCTGTGTCGTTTTCGACATCATCTATATTTACTACCACCCTCTTTTTACCTTGAGTTTCAAACACTGGATCAATAACCGGCAGGGCCAGTCGTCTCATTGATTCTTCAACGAGCAGGATCTGATTGAGAGTGACCATATCAGTACGGGCGGCATTCCCCTCTGTGCGTGCGAAGTCGCAGATGACTGAGTACTGTTGCAGCTCCGCTTGTTCTTGCTCTGATAGCTGATACATGCCGATAGCAAGACCGGAAACCTTGCGATTCAGGATCTCCCGCTGATCCTTGTTAAACTGGCCATTAATCATGGCCTCGGTACGGTTGACTATATCCCGCTCACTCCAGAGATCACTTTTCATTAAGTCTACGAAGCTCATGTTTATATCTCCTTCACTGCGACGATCTGTACCCAGCTTGCACTTGCTGGCCCGGTGCCGAATCTGATAGTTTCGCAAAAACCGTCGAATAATCGTGTCCAGTCTTTTGTAGACCCTTCTTGTTTCTTGGCTCCGGCCACATAAACTTCCTTAGCCGTATATCCACAAGGCAACTTGAAATCGCTCTGCAGGAAAGTGCCGCCAGTTTGATTCCCGGAAGCATGGACAGTGCTCACTTGGTACGTGGTTGAGTTGATCCCGGTGATTACCGTACCAGCTACGCCAGCGCTGAATTTCGCGTTAGTGAAACCCATACCAAGATATGGAGTACCAGTAGCTGATACAGAGGTTACTTGATATTCGCCGGCCACTCCGTTGGCGGTGAAACTGATTGATGTAAAATCAAAACAGACACCTGGTTGAGCCAGCTTTGCCGCCGCCTCAGCTCGTGCTACCAGCTCCGACCGCAGGCCATAAGCAGGAATCGAAACATCAACACCGGGGGACGTTGTAGAGCGTGCCAGCAGTTTTACTCTGCCCTTTGTCTCAGTTTTAATGATCGAGCCAGCAGACGGCGCATTTGCAGCTGTCCGGACAAGCCCTGTAAATTCTGATTCATACGTTGCCTGAGCGACATGATAGCTGTCGTCGGCCTCATCGTAGGACATGTCGAGTACGTTTGTGGATGCTGGCAGTGTGCAATTAACGCCTGCTTTGAATAATGGCGCTTCTTGCTGGTACATCCAGAGGGCTTGTTCGGCGTTCGGGACAGTGGCGCTGGCTTTTACAAGAGTGATGGACCCAGGGAATGGGGCGGTTGATGCTGCGTTCTCGCCTATGGTCAGAGTCGCGGTTGCGTTTGTGAGCGTGGCAAGCGGTGCCGCGAAAGTTGCTTTTACCTCTATGCCGTTGACATGAATTGATAACCGGCCAGCTTTATAGTTCAGCCGGGCTTTAACCCACGTCCCGACGTTATACGCGGCATCGGTCGTAACCGTGATAGTAGCCGGAGAGCCAGCGGCATCAATAACTGTGGCAGTCAGCTTTCCGCTTGCATCGGTGCCAAACTGGATGCGGGGTGTTGAGCCATCATAATATCTGTGCAGAATTGTGGACACGACGGCGGTGGTATAATTTATCCATGCAGATATGGACCACTCGGCGAGGGCAAAGTCCAAATCGGCGCTATAAGGCTCCCTAACATAGTTGGAGGCTGAGAAACCAGAATACGCAACGAGCTGTGAGCCGCTGGAAACAGGAGCCTTCGTCAATGTCCCGTAGATGGCTGCGCCTGCGGCTTTGTAGGAACGGTCGGGGATAACAAGTTTGCACGATACGTTATCGAAATCAAAGTATGTGGTTGCATCCCCTGCGGAGATTCTAAAAACTATGTAGGTAGTGCCGGTTGTGGTAGCAACAAAAGTAAACGCGTTACCAGAGGCTAGTGCTCCCCCAGGAGTAAGTTCTATGCCACCTATTCCATTAGAAGACCCCCCCCAATACAATGAGCGATAACTATTGGTGCCACCCGGGGTTACAAGACCAACAGAGATTTTATATGTTTCTCCGGCAACCGTGGTTATGCTAGTTACCACTAAAGGTGAAGTTGCCACATCTCTTTTAATCCTGGCAACACCTGACGTTACTGAGAAAGCCCCTTCGTCAGTAATGTATCCGACAGCCCACCCCGTAGTACCTGAACTAAAATCACCGTTAGTTACCAATTCGTTTGCTGGCCCCACACTCCCACTCGACCCATCCGCCAAAGCCAAATAACACCTGCGGATATCACCGACCATATAGCCGGTGTTGTAGGTATCGGTGATGTCGGCTAAAAGTGCTTTGGTTGGGAATGACCGATCACGTTTGATTAAAGTTAGACCTAAATAACTTGCACGAAATACAGTCCCCTTACCTATCGTAGCAGCACGGTTTGCATCCCATGAGTCATAAGCAAGACCGCTTCTCACATCCGCTGTGGAAAAGACACTCCCATAGGTTTCAAGCCAACCATCAGTTACATCCGCTGTCGGTATAGGCATTACACCTGATTTAGTTACGGGTGCTGTGGATGCACCCTTAAATACGTAGATTTTATTGTCGTTGGTAAACGCAACTCTGGTAACATCATCAGCTCCCGTGAAAACTACGTTGTTTACTGCTCCAGTATTTTGAATAACCGATATTCCACCAGCTGTGGCAACTGCAATGGTCGGTATTTTCAGCCCGGTCGAAGGGTCAACAGGAGCGTCGGGGAGGATGGTCATGGCTATGGCGTTGATGGCATTTGAAACAATGGAATAACTATCCCCGCCAGCAACAAAGGTATCGGTTGAGTTACGTGATAAGATTGATCGTGAACTCGTAATAGTATAACCTGCCATTTTAATACTATCTTTAATAAAACTTACTATTTGTATTCCATTAGCACCTATACTTTGACCTATTACTAATAACCCATTTATCATTGATATGGATGACACACTCGCTGAACCGTTAGACCAATTTATAAAACCACTAAAATAACCTACACCATTAAACCGCATCCACATCGGCCTTCCAGGCTCGGTGAGGTCATAGATGGTTACGTTAGCAGCTTCTGCTATGATAGCGGCCAGACGTGGGAATTTGGCTTTGTTGCCACGGAAGACCTCAGTTGTTCCGGAGGTCACGTTGAGTTTGTAAAACTTGCCGTCAGATATTTTCTGAAACCAGTCTCCTGTTGTGGCCCCACTAACTGCTCTTGCGGCTGTTTCATCAGCTCTCGCTCCCAGACATACCCCATTCAAAGACTCGTTGTACCAACTCAGATGCTGACACTTCTCTGTCCATGCTCCACCGTCAGAATCTTTGCTGGTGTCGTATAGGCACATTGCAGTAACAGGATTCGGTGACTTGTGCAGGGCTTGCACCACCACTGCCGACAAATCCTGCTGGACTACGCTGGATGCGCTGGCGGCGTAGCCTGCGGCCAATTGAGCTTGAGCGGTAGCGGTGTTTGTCTGAGTAGTAGCCAGGGCCACTTGAACGGCTCCGTTTGTAGTGGCTAGAGCAGCTTGCTCTGTGGCGACGGTTTTATCGGCTGCGACTGCGGTACGGTCGATGCCGGTGGCCACCCGGTTAAGTCCGGTTTGAACCCGGTCGGCAGTGGTGGCATTGGTATCATCACCTGTTGCAATCCTGTCCAAGGCCGTCTGAGTGGCATCTTCCTCAATAGCCAATACCTGCTCCACCGCAAAGTCAGCCAGAGCATTGGCTTCAGTAACAAACTGCGGCAGGGCAGCTATGAAGCCATCGGCGGCGGCGTTGAAATCATCCGGAGACATGTTGCGTGACGGGGCGGATGGTAATGTCGTTATTGCTGGAGTGGGCATGGTTTTACCTCGCTATATGAGTCCTTCAATTTCGATGGTGCAGATGGAATAGGAAAAATATGCAATGGCTATGCTGAAATCCTTGTAGAAGCCCAGGATGGCGGTTGAACCGAATTGATCCGTGCCGATGTACAGGATCGGCACGGCCCGGAAACCGGCGAGGATGTTTTGCAGCTTGTCAACGCCGCTGTTCTCCACCTCAACCGTATAATTCGCCCGTTTGTTGAAAGCCCGTTCCAGCACGGTGTAATTGCCCCAGGTGTCGCGGGATTTAACGCTGTAGTCCTGGATGCCGACGCTGGCGCCGTATTGCGTGCCGCCGATGGTTTTTACCAGCCCGATGATACAGGCCCCACATTTTGCCACATCGCTGATGGCGGTGATGGTGACGGCGAGCGACAGATTCGAGTAGAGCGGTAAATCGGTGATGATTGTGTCCGCGTCATACTCCGGAGGCTCAAACAGATAACTCCACCAGTCCACGATCCCCATGTTCGAACGCATATCAATGGTGCGGTCAAAGACCACACCGTCGACAACATCGGTGCCTACAACTCTGACCGCAGAGCCATAGATGTTGAGCAGGGCTATCGAGTTGGCTCTCCCTGGAACGACCAGAGTAAATTCGATGTCGTCGCTGTTCTCGGTCTGGCTGTTGACCAGGACGTCGAACATCTTCCAGCGGTTTGTGGCGCCCCGATCCAGCCACCAGTCGGGCGATTCCGTAGGATCATGGCCGATGTTTCCGGCCTGGAGGGATTCATAAATTTTATGGAGATTTGTACCGAGCATTATGATCATAGCGCCCAGGATATAGGTGGTTTCCCCATCATATTCCAGGTAATCATCCTCGGTGACGTTGCTTGTCGTCAGCACTGTGTCGGTAATGGCGTAGGGGCGGACTATCTTCATGCGGTACGCTCTGCCGGTATGCCGTCGCCATCCCACCGCTTCAGTTGCCGCGCTGTTTTTCCGGTATTGTCGGCGATCTGTACGTGTCCGGCCCTCTGTTCGCTGCGGAGTTGCGCGAGCTCTTCTATCACGGCGTCCAGTTTGTCTTCCAGCGCCTTGTTATCCGCCGTGCCAGATGTCGGGATTCCATATTTCCGCAGCACATCGGACGACGATCTGTCCATGATGATTTCGCCCTGATGGATATTGGCGAGCATGTCATTGGGGACGTATGGAGTTCCGACCGCATAGGAATAACCATACAAAGCCGCCAACGCCTTATAAGCCGCATCATCCGGAGTTTGTTCCCCGAAATAGGTATATTGCCAAATATTGTGGGGAGCATTGTAATCAGTCATAAATTGGAGATAAGAATCGGCTCCGGTACTTTTCCACCATGACAACTGTGGTGCAATAGGATCAGGAGGAACAACGGGAGGGACAACGGGAGGAACAACAGGAGGAACTGATCCATCACCCAATTTAGTAATAGCCGCAGACGCCGCTGCAATAGCAGCATCAATGATAGTTTGTATGGCAGTGGCAGTGGCAGCAGTCGCGGAAATAACCGCTGTGTTGAAATTGTCCAACAGAGTGCCTATTGAAGTCAGTCCTATCGGAAGAATAGCCGTGCCGTTCTCCAGAGTACCCTGGACCTTGCTGTACTCCTCCTGGATTGCGCGTTGAGCATCCGTTGCTGATATGGTGCCGTTCAATACGCCCTGGATGATGGAGTACGTCGAACCAATGGCGGCGGTTGCCGTGGTAGCTGTTATGGTACCGTTGACTGCCCCCTGCACCGCCCCGTAAACGGTCTGGAGGGATGAAACCGCAGTGGCTGAGTTGATGGTGCCATTCAAAGAGCCTTGAACCGTGCTGTAAACAGTCTGGAGGGCCGTTGCCGCTGTGGTTGCGCTGATTGTTCCATTCAAGGCGGCTTGAGTGATCGCATATTGAGCAGAGAGGGCGGTAGCGGCGATCGTCCCGGAGATGGTGCCGTTCAATGCCCCCTGAACGATGCTGTAAGTGATGCCGATGCCCTGCTGCGCCAACTCCGGAGAGATGGAACTGTTCAGGGCGAGTTGCAGCAGGCCGATCGAGGCGTTGATGGATTCCCTGGCGCTGCCCGAAACGGTGGTGTTGAGGGACGCCTGCAGCGCGGAGATCTGCGCCTGGATGGTGGCCGTGGCGGTGTTTGCCGTGATCGGGGTGTTCAGCGTCGCTTGCAGCGCGGCCAGAGCCTGAGTCAACGCATTGTTGGCCGTCCCCATGTTGATCTGCGCGGCGTTGAAGGTGATGCCCAGGGCGGCCACGGTGGCAGTTTTACCCGCGTCTATGGCGGCTTTGATAGCGGTCAACAAGGCAATTTGCTGATCGACGGCGGAGAGCGTCGGAGTCGTTTCTGCCATTTGGCCGAGCTTGTTGAGTACGTTCTGCCGGTCACGCCGGTACGCCTCTTCGCTGCCGCTGGCGTTTTTGGAAGCCTCGATCAGCGCCATGGCGCGTTCTGCCGCGTTGCCGCTGTCTGCTGTCGCAAATTGAGACCGGGCAAGTTTGTAGGCTGCCTCCGGAGAGAGCATGGCAGTCGGGCCGGTCAGGATCGTCTTCATGGTGCCGAGGATGGTCAGAGTTGTGCCGATGGCGTCCGTCAGAGTTTTCTTGGCCGTGTCGATGATCTTCTGGTTGGCTTCGGATATCATCGCCGAGGCTTTCTTGACGGCATCAGCCATCCCCAGAGCCTGGGTACTCAATAAACCGGCAACGTTGAGCCCTTTTTCCCGCGCATCGTTCAGCTCTTTTTCCTGAGAGATTTGCAGATCATAAATATCAGCGGCGGCATTCTGCCCGGTGATATGGAGGTATCTGCTGTAGGCGTTTTGATCGAGATCTTTTTGCGCCAGGGCGAGGTCCTTGGCTGTTTTGGTGACGGTCACGAATGCTGACTGGATATCCATCAGCGCGGCGAACGTCTGTGCTCCGGATGTAGTAGTCAGATCGAGAGAGTTGACCAGGTTGATAAACTCCTCGTTGCTCCGCGGGACTGCAATCCCCATGTCAAAGAAAGCGTTGGTAACTGATTTGATTGCCCCGGCCGCGAGCATCGAATCCCGCTGATAATCAGTGAACATGCCGCCGGTGATATAATCGTTGACCTTGGAGTTGAACTTATCCAGGCCGCCCATTAGAGTGATGAGGGAATCCGCCATTTTTGCGGTAGCAAAGCTCCCCTGTAACTGGGTCTTGCCGAGCAGGGCATAGGTAATGTTCATCGTCACCATGGCGTCGTTGTACGCCTTCAACTTCGCGTAGGCATCGTCGTACGTGCCGACGTTATCCTTCAGGCCGTCAACGGTCATTGATAAGCCCTGAAGCGTGGTGGTCATCCAGGTTGTGAGGTCTTTGGCGATGTCTTCCGGTTTCCGGCCAGCGGTGGCTATATTCACAGGGGCGGCGGTGTATTTGGAGGTATCAACGGTGGTGCCGAGAGTCAGCCCCCGACAAAGACATGCGTCTCACCCAAAAGTCCTATTGATAGTCTCAGTCCGCGTGAACTCGAGGTCATTCAGTTGGTAGTTGAGGGGAAAACTAGCGCTGAAATAGCTGAAACACTGTCACTTTCACCCAAAAGTATCGAAACTTACCGCAGCCGTCTCATGCTAAAGCTTGGCGTCAACAATATACCCTCACTCGTCAAGTTCGCCGTTCTGCACGACATCACACCTGCCGAATAAATAATTTTACCGATCAAACTTTCCCGACAGACTAAAGCCCCATACAAAGTTTAAACAGATGCTCACATTATATCAGAACGCCGTCTTGTAGTGTTCATAGCTCTGTTGGCAGGCCCCCATTTCGCAATTCGTGACGGCTGAAATAAAACTTATCCATATCTGATCTTATCGGAAGGAACTTTAATATCTTGAGAAAAAAATTCACTTGGTGTTAAGGG
>Ga0118677_10005242_pt1 | contig 22821 bp, 21 predicted proteins | sample AliMusrvi5mmetaG_FD_86154 | JGI IMG/M metagenome (GOLD analysis project Ga0118677, IMG submission 86154)
TGCGCCTCCCAGCCCGGTTCCACTGATGACCGCGTATTCGTTGGTCCAAGGCGTTTTGCAGAAGTTCGTGTTATTGATGCTCGAACAGGCAAAGCCCAGCCAACTACCGTACAGCGTACTGTAGTCGTTCAGGAACCGCACCGCCTGACTGCTGAACCCGCCACTCCCGTCCGACCCGTTCCAGTAACCGTTCGTGCCCAACGCCACATCCTCAAAATCGGCAGTCACGTCAGCCCGGACGGGCGAGAGAGAAATGGAGAGGACGCAGACAATCAACCCACCGACAGACAGCACAGGACGCATGACCGGTTCACTTTTCTACTCCTCTTGCGGGAGCGTTTGGCGGATCGTCGCGGGGGAGAGGGATGAAAAGCGCGGTGCCTTAAACGAAAAACCTCCACCGTGGTGGAGGCCGGACCGCATGCCGTTCAGCCTCTTCCGTCGCGAAAGATCCGAAACCTGCGCCCGGGCACGTCTTCTGGCTTACGGCATCCAACCTACTTCCGGGTCTTCCCGTCCCTGAGACTCCACAACTGGCGGAGGTCTCGAGACAGTGACAAGTTCCGGTTTCGTAGCCGACTACAGCGGCGCGACCGCGTCCGATTCTCACGGACTTCCGTTTGCCCGGTCGCCAATATCGATTCAACAGACAGCTCCGAAGTATAGGGGGCGCGTCCGGGATGTCAATGCGTGCGATATCCGCTAGGCAGGGGCGGACGGTTCTGCCAGACTTCCGCCCGTGAAATCGAAACCCGTCTGGCTGGCAGTCCCGGCCGTGCTGCTCCTCGCGGCCATTGTCCTGCTGATGGCATGGCCTTGGACGGAACAGTGGTCCTGGCAGCCGTTCTTCCGCTACCTGCCGTTCGGCCTGTTCATGCTGGCGGCCTTTCTCGGCGTGGCCTTCACGCAGACGCGCGTCACGTTCCTGGCATCGTATGCGGCGGCGGCTGCCGCGTTGCTGGACCACGCCTACTTCGGCGCCGCTGACCGCGCCCGCGGCGATGCCACCTTGATACTGGCTTCGGTCATGTTCCCCATCCTGACGGCCGTGTTCTATCGTCTGGACGAACGGGGCATCTTCACGCCGCCCGGCGCCACCCGCATCTTCGCCATCCTGCTGGCGGCCGGTCTTCTGTGTGCGGCACCGCTGGTCCATGGATTCCAAGCCGGCGTGGAGGCGTCGGTCCCTTCATTGCATACGGTGGCGGGCTGGTGGCGCATTCCGGGTCTGGGCGTTCTGGCGTTGCTGGTGGGTATGCCGTTTCTCGCGTATCCACACAAGGGCGAGAGCCCCATGCTGGGGCCCCTGATGGCCGTCGCCGTCATCTTTCTGACGGCCATGCTCAACTTCCAATCCTCACTCTGGCGGGAGGCTCAGCAGCAAACGGCCCTGCTGCTCTTCAGCTCGTTGGCGGCCATGGCGCTCATTGCCACCGTGCTGGAAGGTGTGTGGCGGCACATGAACATCGATGAGCTCACCGAGCTGCCGGGCCGCAGACCGTTCCGTCATCATCTGCGGTGTCTCGGAGGGGACTACACGATGGCCATTGTCGACCTCGACCACTTCAAACGCATCAACGATGCCCACGGCCATTCGGTGGGCGACCAGGTACTCAAGTTCGTCGCGGCCGAGTTGTCGCGGTTGGCGACCGGACGCGTCTACCGCTACGGCGGTGAGGAATTCGCGGTCGTGTACGAGGGTAAATCCTACGAACAGGTGCTGGATAATCTGGACGATCTCCGCGACCTGGTGAGCCAGCGCGCCTTTGTTCTGCGCCGACCAGATCGCCCTGGCGTAAAGCCCCGCAAGGTCGCGCCGGGCACCGCACAACCTGCAGAAAAGCTTCTGCTGACGGTCAGCGTCGGCGCCGCCCGGGCCGGCGCCCATTACGCCACACCCCAGGAAACGCTTGAGGCGGCCGATCAGGCACTCTACCAGGCCAAGGAGCAAGGCCGGAACCGGGTCTGCTACGTGAAGTGAGTCGTCAAATACTCACATCAGTGATCGCCAGCGCCCTGTCGCCCAGTTCCTGGTTGGCCGCTTCCAGTTTATCGCGGCTTGCCACCACGCAAATGGGTGCGCGGGCGAGTTCGGTTGTCAGGACGCGTTCCAGCGCCTGCTTGACGGCCGCCGGCGTGACCGCCAGCAACGCCACATAGGCGGCTTCCCGGCGCTCGTCGGTAATGCCCGTGAGATGCCGCGCCAGCGCGTCACCCGTCGCCTCGCCGGGCCGGATCGGCTTTTCCTCGTTCTTCGCCACGCCGATGATGGCGCGATCGATGTCGGCCTGGCTCCACGCCGCAGCCCGGACGAACTCCGGCGTGCGCGCGAACACATCCAGCGTACGCACGATGTGCGGGTCGCGGTACGAGGCCAGTTGCAGGAAACCGTTGAGCGGCTGATACGAGGCCCACGCGCCGTAGGCATTGCCCTTGAGGCGGATCTCGCTCAGGAGATAGTCGAACCTCAGAATGTGACAACCCACCGCAAAGGCCGCCGCGCCGGACTCGCCATACCGGGGTGCGGGCAGCACCTGCGCGCAATACGCCACCTGAACAGCCAAGGCCAGGGCTTCGCGGCGCGCCGTGGCATCGGGAACGAAACCAATGGAGGCGTTCGATTGCCCGGCGGCGACACCCCTTCGACGTTGCTCAGGGCAGGCGCGGCGCCCTCCATCAAATGCGGTCGACGTGGGCGGTAGCCAGCTCCGCAACGCGGCCAGCAACCCTTCCCAGCCGCGGTCCGAGCCGGTGAAACTCAGCGTGAGCCGGCCCCGGTCGCGCAGCACATCGCGCACCTGTTCGAGGCGGGCCATCAGGATCCCGGCCTCGGCGTCGTAGCGATCGGTCAGCCGCGCGATCAAATCCACTTGCGGCAAACTGTGACACAAATGTTCCAGCCACGCTTCGCCGGACAGCCCGCGCGCCGCGTTCCACTGGGCGTATTGGTTTCCGTTGTTGAGCAACGACTGCCGCCAGCCCGCACGCGACTGGTCGAGAAGGTTGCGCAGGCGCGCCGAGTCGCGCGGTTCCAGGGCGAACACCGCATCGTGCAGCACGCCCAGAGCCCGCTCGATTTCGCCGTCCAGGGCCTTGCAGGAAACCCGCAGGCCCCACGCCGACTGGCCGGGCTCGGCGGCGTGCCGCTGAAATGCGGTCCAGCACGAGATGCCCCCGGTTGAGGCCGCCTGCCGCTCCGCCATCTGCTCGTAGGTCAATCCGGCGGCGCCCAGCTTGGACACGACCTCGCGGTAACGGGCTACCCACGGCCACAGGTCCGCCGGAATCCCGCGCAGGTCGAGGTGCGCCTGCACGTAGTTGACGCCGTTGCTGAACACGTCGTTGCGCAGCACGGTGACGCCATCCACGGTCGTTACCGTCGTCGGTATGCGACGCGGGCGCGCAGGCAGGTCGCGCGTGCGAAGCTGGGGCAGCAGCGCGAGGGACTCGGGTGGGTTCGGTGTGCCGGCCAGACGATCCAGCTCCACGGCCTCGGCGGCGAGGCGACGCGCGTCGTCGTCGCTCAGCGTCGCGCGCACCTGCCGCATACGTTCGGCAAAGGCGGCTTCCGCGCGCTGTTCCCAGCCCGCATCGGGGCTGAGGGTCGTCGACAGGCGATGGGGATTGTCGAGCAGTCGCTCGCGGATCCGGCGGACGAAAAGGTCACGATCGACTTCCCAGCGCTGGCGCGCCGCCGCCAGGTGCCGGCCCATGTCAAGAAACGCGACAGGATCGCCGCCATACGGCCACACGCTAAGTGCCCGGTCGAGCATGTGCATCGGAAACTGAGGCAGGATTTCCAGGTAGTGATAGGCGGCCTGCTGGAACGCCGCTTCCACGCGGTCAGCCGCGATGCCGGCTGTGGCGACGGTGCTTAGCGTCTCCAAGACCAGCGACTCGAATGCCGCGCGCCGATCGACGTCGCTGCCCTTCAGGCCCACCGCAAACAAAGCCTGGCTGCCGGTCTCGTGGCTACCCGAGTGAACCAGGTCCTGCCCAAGCTTGGATTCGATCAAGGCCTTCTTGAGCGGCGCGGCTTCGTTGCCCAGCAGGATCAGGCTCATGACATAGTTGAGAATCGTCTCCTCGGGATCAAGAGCCGACCCCAACAGCCAATGCAGGATAAGATAGGTCTTGCCCGCTACCGGTTCGTCGACGCCGATCGGGTAGACATCCTCGCACGAGCGAGGCGCAGTCCACGGCTTTTGCGGGACGATGGCGGGCGCGGTGAAGCCGCGATCATAGCCGGCCAGCCGTTCGCCGACAAAGGCAAGATAGTCGACGGTGGGAATGTCGCCATAGAAGAAGAACAACGCGTTCGACGGGTGGTAGTAGCGCGCGAAGAAGTCCTTGAAGGCGGCATAGGTCAGATTCGGGATCGCGGCGGGATCGCCAGCCGAGTTGCGCGCATAAATGGTGTCGGGCAGCAGGCCACGCAGCCAGGTGAAGTAGAGGCGAGTTTCGGGATCGGAATAGGCGCCCTTCATTTCGTTGAAGACAATGCCGCTCACGGTAAGTGCGCCGGCCGGGTCTTCGGGCTTCGCGGGGGCCAGGTGGTGACCTTCGCGCTGGAAGGTCTTCTCGGTCAGTAACGGATGAAATACGGCATCCACATAGACGTCGGCCAGATTGAACAGATCCTGCCGCACGTTGCTGGCCACAGGGTAGTACGTGCAGTCCGGGCCGGTCATCGCGTTAAGGAAGGTCGACATGCTCATTTTGAGCATCTCGAAGAAGGGTTCCCGCACGGGGAAGCGCTCGGAGCCGGCCAGGACCGAATGCTCCATGATGTGCGGCAGGCCCGTGTCGTCAGGCGGTGGCGTGGGGAAGTTGATCGAGAACAGGTTCTCGGCATCATCCGCGGCCAAGTGGAAGGCCTTGGCGCCAGTGCGCTCGTGAACGGACTGGACGGCCGCGCCACGCAGGGCGGGCAGCGGCGTCACGGCCGTAATGCGGAACCCGTGACACACGTCGCCGGGCTTGGGCAGAATGGGGAGACTCATGGACGGGATTGTGTGGAAGGCTGGCGCGGCACGCAACGGAATTCAGCGGCGTTCAAGGCGCAAGCGCCCTGGCCCCCGCCAACTTCGCCCCATCCGGCGGTCTGACACCGGCATCGCTACCAGGCGCGCTCGACGAGCAGGTCGGGCATCGGATAGTGCCGGACATTCGGCATCGACATACGCTCTCACGTCTGCCGCCTTGTCATTCCGTCAAGGAAGGCCTTACGGGCGCGGGTGACGGTTTGCGCCGACGTCTCGGCTCGTTTCCAGATGCCGTTGGTACGTGCCAGCACATCGTCGCCCGACTCGCGCTTGACGGTTTCGACCAACAAACCGATGGCGCGTTCGATCACCCGTTTGCGGCTCGACCCGAGCCGTCCGGCCAAATCGCCGATCTGGCGCGCGACTCGTTCGTCAACTCTCGCTGATATGACCATATCCATGAACACCTCCACTTTCCAACGTAAGAATAAAGACGTAAGCATCAGGGCCGTCAAGCGCGGGAACAGTAAATATCAATCGTTCACTCCACGCCATCCCCGACAGCGCCGCCCTGCCGCCAGCACGTCCGCCACCCGCCCACACCCCTGCGTCCTCGCGCGCACTGGCGTCCCGGCCACTGCCAGTTTCGCCGCGTTCCGCCTCATCCGGCTTCACGATAGATCCCCGTTGCGAAACGGTCCTAGCCGCCCTATGATCACACCCGAACGAACCCACTGCCATGGCTGCGACCACAGCATGGCACAATGGGACGTTGAAGAAAGACATGAGAATATACCTCGACATGTCGGCATTGAAACGGCCGTTTGACGATCAAGGCCAGGATCGGATTTGGCTTGAGACAATGGCTGTGTTGAGAATCCTTCGGGATGCGGAGGTCGGGCAATGGGCAGTCATGAACTCGGCTGCGTTGGAGTTGGAAAACGCTCGAAACCCGAAACAAGTGCGGCGCACGCGTGTGGGCGTCATCCTCCGGTCCTTTGGCGAGCCGTCGGCTGTATCCGACGCGGTGTTTGCGGCTGCCTGCGACATGAGGGCTCTGGGATTCGCCGACATGGACGCGTTGCATCTGGGTTTCGCCACGGTTCATCGCGTCGACTTCTTCGTCACATGTGACGATGGCATCGTCGACCGAGCCAAAAAACGAAAAGTGGGCGTGCGAGTATTGACACCGATTGATTTCATCAGGGAGTGCGGCAAATGACAGCGACAACCTACATGACGCCGAACAAAGTTGCGGTCGAAGGCTTTCGTGCTCTTGTTGAGAAACTTGGGCCAGGTGGTGCCGTTGAGTTTATCCACCAATGCGAGCCCGGCGAAGGCAACTACACGCAAGAGCGGAAAGATATCCTTCAGAATTTCAAGTTGGAAGAACTGCTTCCCGTTGCCAGGAAGACCCCAAACCGGCGCTGAATTTAAGACGTTCTTCAGCACCCCGCGCTCACCGTACGTCCCCGTCCGCTGCCGCGCCGTCTTGTCCTCCCACCAACCACCCTCACTCCACGCTCACACCCACACGGCCCGGCCTGCTTTGTGCTCCACGCCGTCCCCGCCAGACCGGCCCTGCCGCCCACATCCACCAACCGCCCGCACCCCTGCGACCGCGCGCACTGGCGTCCCGGCCACCGCCAGTTGCGCCGCGTCCGGTTGACCGAGATACCAAACCCGGACGCGATGCGTTTCCCAGATAGTCGCCACGCAAAGGCATCCACCCACTCGTCTTTGACGCACGGCCGAACTAACCCGACGTTGACCCGTGTCCGCGCGGGGCAACGGTAGGGTTCAGGCCGTGGTCAGGCTTTCTTCCGTTTCTCGTACAGGACAACGCCTCTTGGGTTGAACCTGAAAGTGAGTTTCACGTCACTAGGTTCTGCGTCACGTTTTAGGAGAACCGTCCCAATAGAAATGAAACCGGGATGGCCCGGAAAGTCCGGGCCTGCGACCTTGAAAGTCTTGAGGTTCATTTCCAGAATGCCAACCATGTTCTTGCGGTCCCCGTCTTCGTCACACACCTTATTCATGAACAAGGACTCAAGTTGGGAATGAAAGTGAACTGCAAGTTCGTCCGGCGTCACGGTGGCTTCATCCTTTTGCAGGTCGTCCAGCAGCATCTCCCCCATGACGTTCAGTATGCTCAAACGGATAGGTGATCGTTCAGTCACGTCTCTTGCTGGTGTTCGGCGCCTCATGTCTGCACCCTCTTTCGGCGTTGTCGGGATTCCCGCCTTGGCAATCTTCTTCTGTAGTCGAGCAAGTCTTCCTTGGAAGCCTGCCTTCGTGTCGTCCTGCAATCCTTTCTGGATCGCCCCCTCGCAGTATTCGATGGCCTTCTCGTAGGAGCATTCGCGCGCGAGGAATCTGCATGCGTCTCGATACACGAAACCGTTGTTCGGAAACCGACTCAAGGCTGCGACGAAGACGCGCTCTGCCCGGAGAATCGCGTCCTGATATGACGGCTCGGACCGCATTCTTTCTCGCCAGTACGCATCGTCCATGATGTCGTGCCGACTCATGTAGATACGAGCCTTGTGCCACATGTATTGTTGCACAAAGTGCCCATACCACGTCGGGTGCTCCGCCTGTTGTGCAAGGAACTCAATGGCAAAGGATGTGTCCGGGATTTCGGCAAATACCTCCATGCCGTCCTGAAGCAAGTTCCACCGGCTGTAGACGTGCTTTTCGAGGTGCGGCTGATCACGCCGGATTTGGACGCGATTGTTGAGGCATTCGCGCACGGTCGGACCGTCTCCGGCGTGGGCAGCTTGCCTCGCCTTCTGCTTCCAGAATTCGTCTTGCGCAAGGAATACCTGAATGTCTGCTTGTAGGATCTGCTCCTGCTCCGCGTGAAGTTCCTCCACTTCTTTCCTGTGCGCGTCCCAAAGGAGCCACTCGTTGGTTGTCCGATAGATTGCGTTGATGTGGGGCAACACGCCCATGCAGACCACGAGACCGTCCTTGAACAGTACGGGTTTGTAGTAGAGCCTTATAGAAATGCGGGGGACCTCCACCTTGAGCCGTGACTCCTCAAGTTCCCGGTCGCCCCTGATCAGTTCAAACAGGTCCTTCAGTTCAGCGTTTGAGAGATTCGTCTCCCAGACGACCGGAATGCCCGGCACCTGTATCTCTTTCCGCATCTCCATTTCTTGGTCGGTTCTCCCGTATTCCGATGCCCGAGCGTCACGCAGCACGCGCCGGCTTTAGACGGTCGCGTGGCTGCGCTGGTTGGACGTTATTTCCTCGGTTGGGTTTTGTAGCCGGACTGGATCACATCCGCTACGCCCCTGCATGTATCCCCATCCTCAAGGACGATGGTGAGCTTTCTCTCCTCCGCTATCTTCCGCAATGGCTCCAGCGACAACTTACGCGGCCCATCGTCAATGCCCCACCATGTCACCTGCCGAAGCAAGGCAATCAGCCCCTCGAGTTCCGCTTGCGTCAGACGGTCTGACGAGAGACTGAACTCTGCTAACGCCCTTGCGTTGGTCAGACTCTGGAAACCGGCTAACGTCAATAAGTCACACCCCCGAAGACTCAGTGCCGTCAGAGGGGACACCGAGGAAGCAATGGTGTGAAGCCCGTTGTCACTGATGCGGGTCCCCCCCAATCCGAGTGCGGCAATTGACGGAAGATTCGTCAGCGCACAAATGCCTTCATCAGTCACGTTCCGGCAATCATTCACATTCAGATCCCGTAGTTTCGGCAGTTTGAGCGCGCCCAAGATTTTCAGATGGGCGTCAGTTACTCGTGGAGCCATGCGCTGATCGATATACAAGTGTTCCAACTTCCGAAACTTCCCCAATTTCGGCCAATCCTCGAGCGGCAGGCCATCTATGTTGACCATATACTCACCGGCTGATGTCCAAAAGATGTCGTTGCTTGCGCCGAGCTGGGCTGGATAGTGGCCACAGCCCATCACTAGGAGGGATAACACAACGACTGCGTTCAGGACTGTGCCTTGTCTTTCCATAAATCCGTCCAACGAATAGCGTTTTATCCCTCGTGCGGCGAGTATACAACGATGGCGGAAGGGGGCAAGGGTTCGTCGAGCCGCCCGAGGGATAAAACGCTATTCGTTCCAAGGAATCATCATATGCGTCAAGCGCTGCGCAGGGGAGTCGCCACGCTGAACGAGAACCGCCAGCGGCTGGAGGGCTATTTCGTCGTTTTGAGAGAGGTGGGAGCGCAGTGCCAACTCCTCAATCCGCGCCCAGCCGTGGTCCCCCTCACGGTCCGTCGCGCCGCGAGCCTCATCCGCAATTGGCCCGGATCATAAATTCGCCAGACGGGTGCATGATAGGAGTCCGGTCGGCGGGCGGCAAGCGAATCAAGCACGCTTCGGCACTATAGCGACAACTGCAGCGCTCACCGGCAACACGGCGGCGACAGCGCGCCGCCCTCCAACGGAATCTTCTCTCACATGAGCGGCAGTGGCGGACAGGTTGTGGAGGTCTTCATGTTCACAACCTGCAACGCAGCGATTGTCTCCAACCGCCGGACAAGCAATGGCAGACGCGCCTGACTGGCGTCATCCGGTCGGACTCCATGGCCAGTGCGCCGAGATCAACGGGGCGCATGGTACTCCAGACGTTGGCGGACGATCTTCTCAGCCAGTTCCCGCTCGCGGGCACGACCCGCCCCACGGAGAGCATCGGCCAAGCCGAGGCTCTCCTTTTTCCGGACGACAGAGGGGACGAATCTCCAATCCGGCGGCGTCTCCGTCCGGATCAGGCCAGACCGGCAAATCGGGATCGTCGGGCGACACACGAAACGACTCGGATAGAGGCGCTGCCGCAAAGCCCGTCAGCATACCCCGTGTGCGACCGCCAGGACGAACGGCAAGCACGTACTTGAGACCGTGGATCAGGAACTCCGCAACGGCCGACTTGTTGGGTTCCTGACTCTCCGGACCGATCAGCCCGGCTCGCCGAGCTCGATAGAAGGCGGCGTGCGCCTCGGAAGCGCTGAGCCCGAGATCACTGCCCAACAATGCAAACGTCCCCGGCCATCCTGTCGCCAGCAACTTCAGGACAACCAAGACGTCTTGGGGCTTTATATTCATGGGGATACGGTATTCGCGAACTCAGAATGAGTCAAGAGAACAAGTCCGCGTACAGCCCGAGCACGCTATGGTCTCCTGTAGACGCGGACGTTGAACGCCGCCCCTCGCCTCAGAACGGCATTTCTTCAGCATTCTCGTCGGCCGGCGGCGTGCGCTGATCCAAGGGTGTGCCACCTTCCGAGGCGTCGGGCTCGGCGGGCGCCTTTTCCGCCTCGACCTTCCAGGCCGACAGGCTCACAAAATAGCGCCCCTTGTACTCGTTACCCCGCACGTCGAAGGTCACGGTCACGCGCTGTCCCGGCTCCACGCCGTCGAGCAGGGCGCACCGGTCCTTGACGCACTCGAATTTCACGTGTTGGGGATACCGATCGTCGTCGGTCGTCACGACAAACTCGCGCTTCGTGAAGCCGCTGTCGAACTTCATCGGATCCAAGACCACCTTCACCGTTCCCGTCAGTTCATATGCCGCCATACCGCGCCTCCGACTGTTTCCGATTCCTCGCCTCGTTACGGGGACATCCCCGCACCCTTCTATCCCATTCATCCCTGTTCTGCCAATCATCCTCTTCCGTGTTGCGATCGCGAAAACACTGTTGACGCACCGACAGTTAAAAGACTATATAGACAACTATAAGCGCTAGTTGAAGGCGGCAAGCATACCGGCCGGGCGGCCGGAATGTCAACCGCGGCGAGCGCAATACAAAGGGAGACGCAATGAAGAGACTGTGGCTGGTGGGCGTGAGCGTGTTGGCGATGGCGGCGGTGGGAGTCCTGGCCGGAGAAAAGGCCAAGGAGAAGGCGGCCGCGAAAGCCGAGAAGGAAGTCGCGGCGGCTGCCGCCGTCGAGATGACCCTCACGGGGACCGTCGAGAAAGTGGAGCGGAAGGGCAAGAACGGAGCCGTGTTCATGACATGGTTCGAGCTCTCCGGGGATGACGGCGTGATGACGCACCTGCCGAAAGGCAAGGTCGAGGAATACGTCGGCGAGAAGGTCCGGATCGTGGGGACGGGTGAGGAAACGACCAGCAAAAAGGACAAGGTCACGCGCAAGCTCGAGACCATCACCTCGATCGAGAAGCTCGACGAGGCGGCCCCGGCAGCGAAGTAAGCCCCGTTCCAATCCTCTACGGGCATCAGCGCCCCGGGCCTGACGGTCCGGGGCGCTCTTCTTTTTTTTGACATCCCCCCCGCCCGTGCTATGGTCCGAAGGCAACAGGAACTGGCGGGAGGACGGACGATGCGACAGGATACATTGACACGGTGGACGGCGGAGAACTCCGCCGAACTGTACGGTATCCGGAACTGGGGCTCCGGCTATTTCGACATCTCCCCGGGCGGCGAAGTGATCGTACGCCCCAATGGCCCGCGCAGCGATGTCGAGGTGAGCCTGATGCACCTCATCGACGAGTGTCACGCGCGCGACTTGAACATGCCCGTGCTCCTACGCTTCTCCAACATCCTGGCGTCGCGCATTGAAGAGATTAACGAGAGCTTCCGGCGGGCCATCCGCGACGCCGGTTACCAGGGCGAGTACCGGGGCGTCTTCCCGATCAAGGTCAACCAGCAGTGCGAGATCGTGCAGGAGATCGTCGGACTCGGGCGTGACTATCATTTCGGCCTTGAGGCCGGCAGCAAGGCGGAACTCATCGCCGCGTTGTCGTTCATGAAGGACCCGGACGCCTTCGTGATCTGCAATGGCTACAAGGACGAAGAGTTCATCGACATGGCCCTGCAGGCGCTGAAGATGGGCCTGCGCACCGTGCTGGTCATCGAGATGCCCAGCGAGCTGGATCGCATCATCGAGCGCGCCGAGATCATGAAGATCAGGCCGCTGCTGGGAATCCGCGTCAAACTCTCCAGCCGTGCCGGCGGCCACTGGGATTCCTCGGGTGGCGACCGCGGCAAGTTCGGGCTGGATGCCTCCCAGATCATCGAACTCGTCGACGGGTTGCGCCGGCACAACATGCTCGATTGCCTGAAGATGCTGCATTATCACCTGGGCAGTCAGGTGTCGGACATTCGTAAAGTCCGAACCGCCCTGCAAGAGGCCTGCCGCTTCTACGTCGAACTCGTCCGCGAAGGCGCGGCCATGGGCATCATGAATCTCGGCGGCGGCCTGGCCGTGGATTACGACGGGTCGCACACGAATTTTGCGGGCAGCACAAACTATACGACCTCCGAATACGCCTCGGACGTGGTTGAAGTGCTGATGAACACGCTCAACGAAGCCGGCGTGAAACACCCCACCATCGTCAGTGAATCCGGCCGGGCCGTGGCCGCGCACCACACCGTGTTGCTCTTCAACGTGCTGCACGTCCGCCGATTCGAGCCGCTCGACGTGCCGGGGAAACTTTCGGCGAATTCCAGCGAGATGCTGGAAAACATGATGGAGGTCTGCAACTCGCTCTCGCCGCGCAACGTGCAGGAGGCCTACCACGATGCCGTCTACTACCGCGACGAGCTGCGCGGCCTGTTCCTGCACGGCGGGATCTCGATGCGCGAGCGCGCCATGGCCGAAACGCTGTTCTGGCGCATCATCGGCCGCCTCGCGACCATGACGAAGGGCCGCAAGTACATCCCCGATGAACTCGAAGGCCTGGACGCCGCCATTGCCGACGTCTACTACGGCAACTTCAGTGTGTTCCAATCGCTGCCGGATTTCTGGGCCATCGACCAGCTCTTCCCGATCATGCCCATTCATCGCCTGCATCAGCGGCCCACCCGTAACGCCGTGCTGGCCGATATCACCTGCGACTCGGACGGCAAGATTGACCGGTTCATCGACCTGCACGACGTGAAGCACGCGCTGCCGCTACACGAATGGGACGGTTCCGATTACTACCTCGGGGCCTTCCTCGTCGGCGCCTACCAGGAGACGATTGGCGACATGCACAACCTCCTCGGCAACACAAATGTCCTGCACGTCAGGATCGACGCCAAAGGTCACATCGAGGTCGTGCGCCAGATCGCCGGGGATCGCGTGGACGAAATCTTGAAGTACATGGAATACGACCCCGAAGCCATGACGAACGGAATGAAGACGCGGCTGGAAAAATCCGCGAAAGCCGGCCTGATCACCGCCCGCGAGAAGAACCAGTTCCTCAAGGCCTATCGCGTCGGCATGAAGGGCTATACGTATTTCGAGAAGTAGCCGTCCGGCTACTGGCTGGCCAGGCAGGCGCGCAAGGCATCCTGCCACGGTGGCAGCGCGAGCCCGAACACGCGCTTCAGCTTGGAACAATCGAGAACCGAATACGCGGGTCGCCGGGCTGGCGTGGGGTATTCGGCTGTGGCGATCGGCTGAACCCGCGACTGAGCCGGCAGGAATGTCCGGGCGAATCCGCACCACGACGTTTCGCCGCCGCACACGGCATGGTAGACGCCGCTTACCTCGCGCAAAGCCCCGGCGGAGGGCCTGGCGGCGAGAACGGACGCCGTCGCCTCAGCCGCCGATCGGCACCAGGTCGGGCACCCGACCTGATCGTCCACGATGCGCAATGTCTTGCCTTCGGCCGCCAGCCGGCGGATCGTCAGCAGAAAGTTCTTCCCCCTCAGACCGTAGACCCATGCCACACGGAAAATGAGATGCGGAACCCCGGTCGCGGCAATGGCCTGGTCGCCTTCCAGCTTGGTGCGGCCATAGACGCTGACCGGCTTCGCAGCATCGGTTTCCATGTACGGACGACCCAGTGTTCCGTCGAAGACGAAATCCGTCGAGTAGTGGACCAACCCGGCGCCCAGGCGTACGGCTTCCTCGGCCAGGATTCGGGGCGCATCGGCATTGAGGCGCCGACACGGGTCGCCTTCGGATTCGGCCTTGTCGACGGCCGTATAGGCGGCTGCATTGACGATCAGTTCAGGACGGGTTTCGCGCACAATGCGGACGATCGAATCCGGATCGCCGAAGTCAATGGCCGGATAACAAACGGCCTTGACCTGCCCCACCGCCGCCAAGGTGCGTTGAAGCTCATACCCGATCTGTCCGTCATTACCGATAAGCAAAATGCGCGGCATGGGCGAAACGATACCGGTGGCGCGGCGGCTTGCCCAGCTTCAAATCTTTGCCAAGAGCTCGTGCCGACCCACACAGCGACATCTGTCCACTCAAGCCCTCTACGCCGACAGCACGCCGCCACCCGCCTGCCCCGGGCCCGCTGAAGAGTTGTCGGCGCCGTGTTCGCATCCCTGAGTCGCCGGCACTTTTCCCTTCCGCAACCGCCGAATTGATTCTAACCTTCCATAGTCAATAAGGCGGAACGTCGAATCCGTGATCACTTAGCCGTGGTTAGGTCTGCGGTTGTTCGGCGACCGAGACAACGGTTCGCCCAAGTACAGACGCTGGGCCAACTCCATGAACGAGAGGAGCAAACAAGCATGAAGAAGACCGTTATTGCAATTGTAGTGGCAACTGGCCTGTGGGTGCCGGCCGGTGCTCAGAACATCGATACCAATGATACCGGCCGGGCCATACTGCAGGAACTGCGTCAGATGCGAGTTTCGCTGGAACGAATCGCCGACGATATGGCGCAACTGCGTAAGAATGACTCCGAAAGAAAGACGGTCTCCGGTGATTGGGCAAGTAGTGACTCCTTCCAGGAGCGGAGCTCCGATATCAAAAGGCTTTCCGAGATCAAACTGCCGGATCACGCCAACAAAGATCAGGTCAGAAAATACGTCCTGGACATCATTGCCACGTCAAAAGGTCAGCGTTCATGGTCCAGCCGGGATCCTCATGTTGCGATGCTGACGAAAGTTGGCAAAGACAACGTGGACGTCCTGATCGAGGCGCTTTCCTCGACTGAAGGCGGGTGTGATTATCATGTCGAGCAAGCCATCGAGCATCTGGCGGACGAAACGAGTAAGCCGGCGATTCTTGAGGCGTTGCCGATCTACAACGACTTGGTAACGGTGATCGTTCGGCGTGGATGGGAGAGCGATGCGAAGCAAATCCTGCTCACAGAATTGAAATCGTCCCGGCAGTATCTGCCCACGGATTGGATCACGGCGGTTGCCAGCCTGAGCGATTCCAACAGTTTCCCGCTTCTCCGGGAGTACTTCATCAATGGGGAGAACAAGTATTGGACCTACAATGCGATCAAGCACCTGCCCATCGAGAACCTGTCAGGCGCTGTGGATGAAGCATGGCAAAGAAGCAAGAATGGAGACGACTGCAACCGTCGGTACATGGCTCTGATCGCACTGGAGTATGGCCACATGGACGCACTTTCCGCCCTCATTGATATCCTGACTTCCGTGCAGTCCGATAATTATGGGAATGCGCAGGAAATCCGTCCGGCCATCTTTCGAGTTGTTGATTTCAGGGGATCGAATGAGGAATTGGCGCAGTGGTTCAGGGCAAACCGCGACAATCTACGTTTTGACCCAAAGACGAGGAAGTTTGTGACCGACAAGTAAGTCGACTCCCTGTCTTGGCCCGTAGCATCCGGCCCGTGGCAAGTTGGTTACGGCTGGCGACGAAATAGGGACCGGCTGCCTGGCAGTGACCATTGACAGAGTTGTGGGCGAGGCCCCGGTTGTTGGTGAAACGGGCGATCAATCCAACCAGTCGTCCGCCACCTGCGTCACGGCCTCGCCCGGCGTGAACGCGGCGAGGACGGCGCTGACGGTGAGGTACGTGCCAGGAATCACCGCCTCGGGCCGGACATCGGCGAGCGGCTGCACCACGAATCGGCGTTGCGCCCAACGGGGGTGGGGCAGGTCCAGGATACCGTCGGCCCGCGTTACGGTGCCGGCGTAGAGAATGTCGATATCGATTGTCCGGGGTGCGTTCCGGTCGTCCGTCCGCACGCGGCCAAGGTCATCCTCGATGGCATGCACGGCGCGGGACAGCGCGTCGAGATCGGGCGGCGCGTCCACGATCAGGACCGTGTTCAGGTATTTGAGGTGCGCGTATTCGGGGCGCGCACCTACGGGCTCGGTTTCGTAAAGCGGCGCAACAGCGAGTACACGCACACCGGGCAACTTTGCCACACGGGCCGCCGCCGCCCGCAGATTCGCCCGGCGATCGCCGAGATTCGAGCCGAGACTCAGGCCGACTTCCATCACCGCAGCCCAAGCACGTCCTGCATGTCGTAAAGGCCGGCCTTGCGGCCGGGCAGCCAGAGGGCAGCGCGCAAGGCGCCGCGTGCCAACACGTCGCGGCTGCTGGCCTTGTGGGTGAGTTCGATGCGCTCGCCCTCGATGGCAAACATGACCGTGTGATCGCCCACCACATCGCCGCCGCGAACGGCGTGCACGCCGATCTCGCCGCGGGGTCGTTCGCCGACCAGGCCTTCGCGGCCATAGACGGCCACGGCCTTGAAATCCTGACCGCGTCCCGCAGCGACGCTCTCGGCCAGCCGGAGCGCGGTGCCGCTGGGCGCGTCCTTCTTGAGCCGATGGTGAATCTCCACGATCTCCGCGTCGTAGTCGAGGCCCAGCGCAGCAGCGGCCCGCTGAGTCAGAGCAAACAACAGGTTCACGCCGAGACTCATATTAGGCGCCCACATGATGGAGACCGTCTTGGCGGCCTGCTCGACAACGGCGCGTTCATCGGGCGTCAGGCCGGTCGTGCCGATCACCAATCCCTTACCATACCGGGCAGCCAGTTTGGCCGTCTGGGGAACGTTTTCGTGAAAGCTGAAATCGATCGCGACATCGGCCGTCTGTACGGCCGCTGCCAGATCGCTTGTGATGCGCAAGCCGGTCTCGCCAGCACCCGCCACCGCGCCCGGATCTTTTCCCACGGCCGGCGATATCGCCGCTTCAACCGCCGCGACGATCTCAAGTCCCTGCGCTTGTCGTGCACATCGTGTCAACGCCTGCCCCATGCGGCCGGCGGCCCCGATAATGGCGATCTTGATCATTCGGATACTCCCTCTTCTTCACGGCACCGGATTTCCCGAGCCATGCGTTGTTGTTCGATACCACCGCGGCGGGACTCCGTCAACCCGGAGCTCGATGGTTCCAGCCAACTTGACATCTGGTAGCAAAATGCTACTTTATCCTTATGAACCAACCTGTGAAGATGCCAGAGGCGCTGGTGCTCGATGCCCGGCTGACGGGACAGACCGCCCGACGTTCCATCGCCGGGCAGATCGAGTTCTGGGCTAACGTTGGACGGGCCGTCGAACCGCTCTTGCAGGGCAACGTTGCACTTGCGCTGTGCCGATCAGGTGCGGCCCGCCCGTTCTCCGACTGTCTGGACGCGGTCGAATCGTCAGAGGGCCGAGAACGGCTGTCCGAGTACCTCGCGGCACGGCCGTATCCCCACTACGAGTCGGCGCCGGACCGGCCGGGCCTGCTCGTCCGGACGGAGGCGAACGGCATGCGCACGGTCGGCCGTTTCGTGAACCGGAAGTTCAAAGTCGTCCATCCGGTCAAGTCCCGATGATTTCACTCGTTGATCGGCGACCCCTGCTCGTGACCCTTGCAGGTCCCAATGGGGCTGGCAAGAGCACCTTCTTTCACGTGCATCTGGCCCTCGCCGGATTACGCTTCCTCGACCCGGACCGCATTGCGCGGGACCTTGACCTGACGCCAGAGTCCGCCGCCGAAGCCCTGGCCGCCTTGCGTAGGGCGCTCGTTCAAGAACGGGAAAGTTTCGTCTTCGAGACGGTCTTCTCGGACCCGGTAGGCGACAAACTGGCTTTCCTGAAAGAAGCGCAAGCCGCTGGCTACACCGTGGTGTTATGTTTCATCGGCTTGGCCTCCGTCCGCACCTCCGACGAACGCGTGGCCATGCGGGTGTCGCAGGGCGGCCACGACATACCCCGAAGCAAACTCGTTGCCCGGTATCCCCGGACTCTCGCCAACCTGAGGCGAGCGCTCCGCGAGTTGCCACACGTCTATGTTTTCGACAACGACGATCTCCGGACGCCCTTCCGCAAGGTTGCAATCTTCGAGGACGGCCAACCGGTGTATCTGTCTCCGGTCGTGCCCAAGTGGCTCGCGCCGCTCTTATAGACATACTCGAAACACATTGTGTAGCTTGGAGGTACACCCATGAGAATCCTGACTGTCCTCGCGATTGTAGTTGCGGTCGCCATCGTCGCGATCATTACGGCCATGGCTCTGGCGGGTCGGGATATCCCCGCCCCCGATACCTCCGATCTAGCCGTCAAACACCCCGTGGTGGCAGACGATCAGAATGCCTACACGTACTTCCTGTCCGCGACGAACGTCTCTCAAGCCTTCACCAACAGGCTTCTCGCCACCGATTATCTGGAGGGCAAACCGCTGGATGAAGGTACGATTGAGGAACTCATCGCGACGAACAGACAGGCCATGGAGGTGGTCGAGCGGGGACTCGCGTGCCGGATGTGTATCGTGCCGGATGTGACGAGTCTTGACGCGCTGTTCCCCTACCTGAGCCCCTGGAAAAACATAGCGCGGGTCATGGCGGTCAAGACCCGGCATGACCGGCTTGCCGGGCGCTACGTGCAGGCAACGGATACCTGCATTTCGTTGGTGAAATTTGGCAACATGATCCAAGCCGACGCGGAATGCTGCCTCAACTACCTGGTCGCCATTGCCATCCAGGACATGGGCCAGACGCAAGCGCAAGATCTCGCACGCGACAAAGGCCTTCCGCCCGAGGAGTTGAAACGACTCTTGAACTGTCTCGCCAGCCCCGAACCGCTTGTTCCCGGCCTGATTCGCGCCATGAAGGTAGAATACAGGATCGATGCCAACACGCTGGATCTGCTCCGCGATGGCAAACTCGGCATAAACGACATCATGGGCGACGACCCGGTCCGCTTACTGAGAGGCAAACGAATTCCCAGTTTTTTCTTCCAGCCCAACGCAACAAAACTGATGTTCGCGAACTGCTGTAGAAAAATGATCAAGGATACGCCTCTCTGCTACGCCGATATGAAACACCCCTGTTTGGACCCGTGGGAGGCTAGAGACGAGGCCCGAGCCACCTTCATCACACGGCCCAATGCCGTGGGGAAGATCCTGTACAGCATGTTGGTTCCGGCCCTTGACAGTCTCCTCGAAAAGAAATGCCGGGCGGAAACCAGCCTTGCCGCCACACGGCTCATCGTCGCCTGCAATGCCTACCGGAAACAGCAAGGCAAACTGCCGGAGGACCTGCAAGCCTTGGTGCCGACGTACCTGTCTGCCGTTCCGGCGGACCCATACGACGGAAAGGCGTTCCGGTATGTCCCGGCCAAAGGGATAGTCTACTCCGTCGGGAAGGACCTGAAGGATTCGGGCGGGTCAACCCGCGTGACCGGCAGTTACAGGGGGGACTCGCCGTCTTCGTGGCGTTGGCTGGGGGAGGACATTGTGTTTCAAGTCGAAGACTCGAACCCCGCCCCACTTACTGCAGCAGTCCCACTTCCTTGAGGCACTCCGCGATCTTCTTCTTGTTCGCGTCGGTCGTCTCGCACAGGGGCAGACGGTAGACTTCTTCGATGAGGCCCGCCATAGCCATGGCGGCCTTGACCGGGATCGGGTTCGTGTCGATGAACATGGTTGTGAACAAACCGTAGTAACGCAAGTGCAGTTGACGCGCCTCGTCCCACCGGCCCGCCAAGGCCGCGTGGACGAGATCCGCCACGGGCTTGGGCGCGATGTTCGATACCACGCTGATCACGCCCTTGGCGCCGATCGCCATCATGGGCAGCGTCAGGGGGTCATCGCCCGAAAGCACGGTTATGTCGCACGCCCGCAAAATCTGGCTCACGCGGTCCACACTGCCCGCGGCCTCCTTCACGGCGACTACCTTGGGGTGCTTCGCCAACCGCGCAATCGTGGCCACGTCGATCTCCCGGGCAGAGCGGCCCGGCACATTGTAGAGCACGACCGGCAAACCGAGATCGGCCACGGCCGAAAAGTGGCGGTACAGACCTTCCTGGTTGGGCTTGTTGTAATACGGCGTCACCTGCAGGGTGCCGTCGGCGCCAGCCTTGAGCGCGAACCGGGTTACGTCCAGGGCTTCCGATGTCGAGTTGGCGCCGGTGCCGGCGATGACCTTGACCCGCCCGCGGCAGGCATCGATCGTGACCTCAATCACTTTTTCGTGCTCGGGAAAACCCAGCGTGGGCGATTCACCGGTGGTGCCTACGGGCACAATGCCGTCGATGCCAGCGGCAATCTGCAGGTCGATCAAGGCGCGCAACTTGCCGTAGTCGACGCTCCCGTCGCGGTTGAACGGCGTGACAATGGCAGTATAGGCTCCCTGGAACATGACCATCTCCTTCTCTACGGAATACTCTCGCCCCGAACAATATCTTCCCACGTTTCACGCCGCCGGATCAAGTAGGCATCGTTGCCGTCCACCATCACCTCGGCCGCGCGCGGCCGGCTGTTGTAGTTCGACGACATGGCGAATCCGTACGCCCCGGCGCTGAAGGCGGCCATCAGGTCGCCTTCCTTGACGTCCGGCAATTCCCGATCCTGCGCCAGGAAATCGCCCGATTCGCAGATCGGGCCGACGAGGTCGCCGGTGACCTTCCCTGCCGTGGCGACGACGGGCAGGATTTCGTGGTGCGCCTGGTACAACGCCGGGCGGATCAGGTCGTTCATGGCGCCGTCGGTGACAATGAATTTCTTGAAATGGCTGTCCTTCACATACTGGACGCGGCAGACGAGGATGCCGGCGTTTCCGACGATGCTGCGTCCCGGCTCCATTACCACCTGCAACCCCAGTGCTTTGAGGGTGGGCAGCATGGTGGCGGCGAACACCTTCGGATCAAGCGCCACCTGGTCGGGCTTATAGTTGATGCCCAGTCCGCCGCCGATGTCGAGGAAACGGAAGGTTGGATATCGGGCCTTCAGTGATTTGCAGAAGTCCTTGACCTTCTCCAGCGCCTCGCCGAAGGGTTCGGCGCTGAGGATCTGGGATCCGATGTGCATGTGCAGGCCGGCGAGTTCGATGTTGGGCAATGCCGAGGCGGTTGCGTAGGCCTGCAGGGTGCGGTCGAGATCGAGCCCGAACTTGTTCTCCTTCTTGCCGGTGCTGATGTACTTGTGCGTTTTGGGATCAACGTCCGGGTTTACCCGGAAGGCGATGCGGCCCGTGACACCGAGCCGTTTCGCACACTCGGATATGCGGACGGCCTCGGGTTCCGACTCGCAGGTGAAGAAGGCGATCTGTTCCTCGAGGGCGTATTCGATTTCCTCGCGGGTCTTGCCAACGCCGGCGAAGACGATCTTATCGGCTTCCGCCCCGGCGCGCAGGGCCCGGAACAATTCGCCCCCCGAGACGATGTCGAACCCGGCCCCTTCCCGGGCGAGGGTCTTGATGATGGCGGCGTTGCTGTTGGCCTTGACGGAGTAGCAGATCAGCGGCTTGACCTCCGCCATGGCTGAGGCGATGGCCTGGTACTGCTCGCGGAGATGATTCCGGCTGTAGACATAAAGCGGTGTTCCGTAGCGGAGCGCCAGATCGTCCACCGGAACGCCTTCCGCAAACAATTTTCCCGACTGATACGTAAAGGCCTGCATACTATCCCCAAGTTTGTCTATTGATTGAGATCGTGAATAGCTACCACAAATCGGTGAGGTCTGTCAAAAGCACACAAGCAATGCCAGGGTCAGGCAAGGCAGGCCTCTGTTTTCGGGTCGAAGAAATGGGCCTTGTTGATAAAGACGGCGGGCCCGGCGGTCTCGCCGACCTTGAACTTCCGATGGGCGTCAACGCGGCTGATGAATACCGTGTCGGCGATCTTCAGGTGGACATAGGATTCAGACCCCATGGGCTCGACCACTTCCACGGTAGCCTGAAGCCGGGGCGCCCCCGGGAGCTGTTCCGCGACGGTGGAGCCGATGTCCTCAGGGCGCAGGCCGAGCGTCACGGGCTGGCCGGCATACGGGGTCAGGGCGTCCCGCATGGAGGAGGGGACCGCGAGCCGCATTCCGCCGGGGCCCTCCCAGGCCATGGCCTCGCCGGTGCCGCGGATATGGCCCTCGAAAAAGTTCATCTGCGGTGTGCCTATAAAACTGGCGACAAACCGGTTAAGGGGATGGTCATAGAGCCGGATCGGGTCATCCACCTGCTGCATCTTGCCGTCTTTCATGACGACAATCCGCTGTCCCATTGTCATGGCCTCCACCTGGTCGTGTGTGACGTAGATCATGGTGGTCTTGAGCTGGGTGTGGAGCCGGCTGATTTCAACCCGCATCTGAACGCGCATCTTGGCGTCAAGATTCGAGAGAGGTTCATCGAACAGGAACACGGCCGGCTTGCGTACGATGGCGCGCCCGACGGCCACGCGCTGTCGCTGTCCGCCGGACAGGGCCTTGGGACGCCGTTCGAGGTAGGGCTCGAGGCCGAGGATGGCGGCCGCCTCCTGGACCCGTGCTTCGATTTCCTTTTTGGGGAATTTCCGGAGCTTCAACCCGAAGGCCATGTTTTCGCGCACCGTCATGTGGGGATAGAGCGCATAGTTCTGGAAGACCATGGCGATATCCCGGTCCTTGGGCGGAACGTCATTCACGACACGGTCACCGATACGGATTGTCCCGCCGGAAATCTCCTCCAATCCGGCGACCATGCGCAGGGTGGTGGATTTTCCACAACCGGAGGGGCCGACCAGAACGACAAATTCCCCGTCGTTGATGTCCAAGTTGAAACTGTCCACGGCTTTGACGTTGCCGGGATATATTTTATCAACGTTGTGCAAGGTCACTTTGGCCATGATACGTCTCCTCCTTAAAACTCCCGTTGGGGCCGGCGTTTCATGATCACGCTGACCACTCCAAGAACCAGCAGCCTGCCGAGCACCCCGATTCCGGCGATCTCCAGCCA
>Ga0118677_10005245_pt1 | contig 22818 bp, 19 predicted proteins | sample AliMusrvi5mmetaG_FD_86154 | JGI IMG/M metagenome (GOLD analysis project Ga0118677, IMG submission 86154)
GTCGAAGAGACCGTGTTGCCGTATTCTTGCATGGCCAAGGGGACCTGTTCCTCGGCCAGATCCAGCCGCGCGCGAAGATGATCCAGCATGAAACGCGTGGCCTGATGCATCAGGTAGAACTCGACGTCGTCGCGCGTCCACTTCGATTGATCGAGCACCCGCTCGATCATCGCCGGCACGACCTCCAGCGTGAACTTGACGATCTCCGGACCGTCCATGAACAGGGCGCTGGGCCACCGCTTGCGCTTGCGGGGTTGCAGGGCGTCGGCCGCCGGACGGGCACCGCCTTCGCTGACCATGAGCGTGTCGGCGCCGCGGCCGTCCGTGCCGAACACAAACCCGCCCAGCGATCGCTCGTCGGCGGCTTCAATCAGCGTGGCGGCGGCGCCATCGCCAAAAATCGTCCGCAAGGAACGATCGGTCGGATGGATATATTTCGAGTAGGTCTCGGCCGTGATCAACAAGATCCGTTCCGCCGCGCCGCTACGGATCAGGCCGTCGGCCATGGAAAGCCCGTATACAAAACCCGAACAGCCGAGGTTGAAATCCAAGGCCCCGATCGAGGTTTGCAACTTCAGCCGGTCTTGGAGCAGACAGGCCGTGGTGGGCAAAGGGTAATCGGGCGATTGCGTGCAAAACAAGAGAAAATCAATCGAATTGCGGTCGATGTCGTGCTGCTGGAAAAGCTTTTCAGCGGCCACAACGGCCAGGTCCGCAGCGGTCTCCCCCGGAGCGGCGATGTGCCGAGCGCGAATGCCCGTCTTCTTGTAGATTAACTCCATGTCCCATCTGGGAAAGAGGGTCTGGAGTAGGTCATTGTCTTCCACGGTTTCGGGGAGATGGAAGGCAATAGGGCCTATCCGCGCGTACTTCTGCATTATCGATCCTCATTTTCGCTCGCGGTTCCGCCGACCCCTGGGTACGTGGCGCCGGGCTGAACTACGAACAGACGTTCAATTTCGTACCACTACTGGCACGATAGCCATTTTACGCATTCTCCTGGGCTGAACGCAACCTGAAATTGGATCAAGAGAACTACTGTAGATGGGATATTATATAGTCAGAAGTGTTATGAAATAAGATCGTGGGACATGTTGTGACGGTAGCCATGGCAGCAGGGCGGTCCAAAACCGAAAGAATACCAGGTCAAGTCACGTGGCTGGAGATCACCGGAATACTCAGGGGATGAAATTCCCGACGGAGGGAAATCGGAGTTTGAGAATGGGGAGGGCGATTAAGTTTCGGTCTTCGCTTGCAGGCCAAGATTCGTCGGCGTATAACCAAAATATTCTGAATGGAACCAGGCTGACAATGGAATTGACAATCCCGATCAATACTACTGCGACGGTGTACGTTCCTGCGAGGGATGCCGCCGGAGTGACCGAGTCCGGTCAGCCGGTACGATGGCTGAGGGTGTGAAATACCTGCGGATGGAAGCGAGCACCGCAGTTTATTCCGTAGGTTCCGGAACCTACCGGTTCCAGTCCACGCTCCCGGAAACTGTCAAATAGAACACCCAAATGGAGGAACACAAAAACGCCTGGAGAGCCGTTTGGTTCAGAACTGGACGCATTGGAAAGCGGTGGCACCGCACTCCAAAGGCGGACAGCCTCATAATGGGTGTTTATCGGGCTTTCCGAAAGTCCTCTCACTTGCCTTTGGCAGGTGCCGTGGGCGCAGCACTGCTCTTGGCCGCGGGCGGCTTCGCCGCAGGCTCTACCCAGTGATGAAACATGGCTTGGCCTGGCCCGGTGTAGATTACATACTCCGCCTTGTTGAAGATCGCCTTGTGCCAGTTTTCGGGCTTAAGCACCTGCTCATCGGTAGCAGACTTATCTTTGTCCCGGGGAGCCTTTTCACGGTCAGCCGCGACGGCCTCCGCAACGTATTTGTCAAACTGGCTTTTCGTGATCGTAATCGTCTTCTCCTTGGTCTCGGCGGTCTGGCCCCAAACGGCATGGGCCAGCCAGGCGCTAGCGGCGATGGCTAGGCAAGAAAACAACAACCCCGTGGAACGCTTCATGATTCAATTCTCCTCGGTACAATGGTGAAATGGCGGCCGGCGAGTTGCCGGATATACTGTCCGCGGTTGAGATTGTCCCAATCCATACCAACCCGAAGCGTAAGCGAGGCAACGACTTAGCAACCTCGCTCACGCTTGGGGTTAGTGTTAGTCTCAACCGCGAGCAGTATAGTTTTCCATCATGCCCTGAAAAATGCCAAAATGCAAGCCAGACTGGGCGTTCCATTTGCCTGAGGTAGACAGGAAAGAGACGAAAGTGGAGAATGCGCAATATGGCTGTAGTAAACCATCCATGATCTCAAGGAGTCCATCGTGCCGGATCAATCGCTGCTGCTGCTCTTGGATGAAGTGCGCGGCAAGACCCTTCGATTGCTTCATGCGGTAACCGACCAGGAAGCCCACTGGCCCCCGCCCGACCTACACAATCATATTCTTTGGCACGCCGGGCACAGCTTCGTACTCGTCGAGTCGCTGGTCATGGAGGCTGTTGGCGACCTGCCCGAGATTCCCGAGGGGTGGTTTGGAATCTTCAGTTGGGAGAGCAAGCCAGCCCAAGTTGCGCAGTATCGCTGGCCGCCGCTGGCGCAGGTTGTCGCCCAACTGACCGAGCAGCACGTGCGATTGCGGCAGGTGATAGAAGGGCTAAGCAATGAACAATTATCTCGTCCTTTGCCGGGAAGAGGCACGCACACGGCCCGTTATGCCATCGTTCATGCGTTGCACGACGAAGCCTGCCACTCGGGCGAAATCTGGTTGTTGCGCAAACTGATCCGCTCTTCCACCATGGAGAAGAGCCATGCCACTCAGCCGTGACCAAGCCTTTTGCGAAGATACTCTTGACTCGTTACCGCACTTTTGTTATTTTCCTGCCCTCCTCCAATGTAAAGGAGCGGTGCATGAAATTTTTGGCAATTATAGCGATGATGGCTGGTATTTTTGCCGCAAGCGGCTGTCGGCATCCTTACGAACCGGCGCCGCCGGCGTATTATTGTCAGCCGGCCTGCGGATGTGCTCCGGCTTGCGCGCCTAGGAGCAATCCGTGCGGTCCCAGCGCAACACCCTACTTGCAGCCGACCCCAAGCACCATTCCAAGGGCCACCCCCTATCCTGGCGCGCCGGCCGCTGGTGCCTATGCACCAACTCCGGGCCCTGCTACCTACGCAACTCCGGGCGCCAATCCCCAGCCCTCCCTGCCGGCAGTCCGCTAAAGGACTTTTTCAGGAACATTTTGTGGTGCGGCCGTCCCGGCTGCACAGGGCAGGCTGGACGCCCGTTCCACAAGTTGCAAACAAAAAAAGCCCTTCGCGGGTTTGGCCTGCGAAGGGCTCGGACGGTTTTCCCTTGATTGAGCACCCCCGACGCAAAGGGGTACAGGACTCCGTTCATGTAGGGAGAGTCTTGTCCTAGGGTAGGTCGGCACCTACTCCGCCCCACCCTTACCGTGACCACGCATGCGAGAAGTTTAGGAAATTTTCGCCAGTAAGCTGGCATGCTTTCTCGAGCGTAATGACCACATCAGGCCATGGACTCTCCTCGCCAACGTCATTATTCGTTGTGCGGCTGATCGTCAGTAGTCTCTATCGGCGATTTCTGTCTGAAATTTCTCTGTTTCATGGCAAAGCATGGACTTTGCCATCCGATCCGCATTACCCCATCCGTTTTCATGGAAAACTGGTATCATCAATACAAATCAACTTTCCCGAAAATGCCGCGGATCATGGCTGCTGTCGATGCCAAGAGCGAAGCGAAACGAGTGCCAACGCCCGGCTACCATCCCTTGGTCATTGCACTGGCCGCCGTAGCAGCGGGTATGGTCGTCGATCGCTTTCGGCCACTGCCGGTCGCTGTCTGGTGGACTATTGCCGCGACATGCCTGGGCGGTTGGTTCATGTTATGGCACAAACGGCGGAATATGACCGCGTCGGTTGTGCTTCTGGCGGCTGGATTGGCTGCGGCCGCGTCCTGGCACCATTGCCGCTGGAATTTGTTCGGCGGTGACGATCTGGGTCTCTTTGCCGACACCCAAAAACAGCCGGTTTGCATTGAAGCCGTAGCTTTGCAGACGCCGCGGGTGATTCCCCAGCCGGAGTTCAATCCTCTGCGGTCGCCGCGATCGGGCGACGAGGTTCGCTTTGAGGTGCAACTGCAAGCCATTCGCGACGGCGATCGGTGGCGAACCGCTTCCGGCCGCGCGGCCATGGTCGTCGAGGGCCTCGTTCCGGATCTGGCCGCGGGCGATCGCTTCCAGGTCTTTGCCCATCTCCTGCCGCCCGACCATGCCCTAAACCCCGGTGAGGCCGATCGCGCGGATCGCGATCGCGGCCGCCGCATCACCAGTCACCTGCGGGTGAATTATCCGGAAGCGATTTCCGTGGTGTCGACGGGTTTCGCCTATGGCCCCGCACGGCTCCTGGAATCGCTGCGGCTGCGCGGTCTGCGGGTTTTCGCGGATTATCTCCATCCGCAACAAGCAAACCTGGCGGCGGCCGTCTTGCTGGGGCTCCGCGAGCAACTCGATCCAGAAGAAATCGGGGCATTTCAACTTACGGGCACGATTCACCTGCTGGTGATTGCGGGGCTGCATCTTGGCATTCTCGCCGGTTTTGCCAGCGTGATCCTGCGTCGGCTGCTGCCGTGGCGATGGGGACTGCCCGCCGTGGCTGGTTTTACGATCTTCTACATGCTGCTGGTCGACGCCGAGCCGCCGGTTGTTCGAGCAACGGTGCTGATCGTAGCGGCTTGCGGCGCGGTTTACTTCGGCCGCCGCCGCGTCGGTTTCAACGTCTTGGCGATGGCCGGCCTGATCGTGCTGGTTTTGAATCCGGTCGATCTGTTCAATGTTGGGCCACAACTCTCCTTCTTGTGCGTTGCCGGACTGATGGCGATGGCATCCACGTGGTTTGCCAAGAAGCCCAGCCCGGACATGCTCGATACGACACAGCCGCCGAATGAATCGCGTTTTGTAGGGCGGACTTTAGTCCGCCTCTCACGCTGGCTGCCGCGATGGATCCTCCCCAAACCGCAGCCGGTCGCGATCGAGAAGCTGCTGGAACATGAGCGTCCCTGGTCCATTCGCCTGTTGTGGCTTGTGGGGCGAGGGTTACGGCACTTGACGCTAGTCAGCGGGACGATCTGGCTCTTGACCCTGCCGCTGGTAATGGCGCGATTCAACATCTTCAATCCCATCGCCGTGATCATCAACACGGCCGTCTGGCTGCCGATGGCTGGAGCGTTGATCAGCGGGTTGGCCTTGTTGCTCTGTAGCATGATCTCCGGTTCGCTGGCGAGGGTGTGTGCCCTGTGCTGCAATGGGCAACTCGCCGCCGTCGAATGGCTGGTGCGACTCGGCCAGCATGTGCCCTATGGACATAGTTGGGTGCCGGGGCCAGCCGACTGGTGGCTGATTGGCCTCTATGCCGGGCTGGCGATATTCGCTGCGTTTCCGCCTGTTCGTCCGCCACTGCGCTGGCGGCTGGCGTTGCTGGGAGCATGGACGGCGGCCGGCATTATCATCCCTTGGTGGACTACCGATCGCCACGGGCTGCGGTGTACGTTCCTGAGTGTCGGCCACGGCGAGGCGATCGTGTTGGAATTGCCCGATGGTCACACCGTCCTTTACGACGCCGGCCGCTTGTCGGCACCGACCTCTTGCTGCCGTATTGTCTCGGGCTACCTCTGGTCGCGGGGCCTTACGCATATTGATGCGGTCGTGCTCTCGCACGCCGACACCGATCACTACAATGCCTTGCCGGAGTTGCTGGAGCGATTCTCCGTGGGAACGGTTTACGTTTCGCCGGTGATGTTCGACCAACAGAACGAGTCGATCCAATTCTTGCACGACGCGATCGACCGGGCGAAGACGCCAATTCGCGTGATTGCCTGCGGCGACCGTTTGTCTGGCGGCCCAGACTGCTTGCTCGATATTCTTCATCCGCCGCCGCACGGCCTGCCGGCGACGTCCAACGCCAATAGCATCGTGCTTTCCATGGAATATGGCGGCCGGCGAGTGCTGCTGCCGGCCGATCTTCAGTCGCCGGGCTTGGATGACGTGCTGGCCGAACGTCCACTGCATTGCGACATGCTGCTGGTACCGCACCACGGCAGCAAGTCGAGCATGCCCGAGAAGCTTTCCGCCTGGAGCACGCCGGACTGGTCGGTCTTCAGCGCCGACCATCGTTACGACACGAGCGCGGTCGAGGCGATCTATGCGAAGCAGGGCCGCGTGCTGCACACGGCCGACAGCGGGGCTGTGATGGCAAGGATTGATGAGCAGGGTCTGAGGGTGGAGACGTTCGTGGGAGGGAAATAGCTGCTTTCAATATGCCCCTTTGCAGCCCAATACTTTCATCGGCGTCCGCCAGAGCAAATCGAGGTCGGTCGCCAAACTCTGGTTTCGCACGTACCAGAGATCCATCCGCGACCATTCCTCGAAGCCGATGTCGCTGCGGCCGCTGACCTGCCAGAGGCAGGTCAGTCCCGGCTTTACCGCCAGGCGACGAAGTTGCCAGGGAGCGAAACGGGCCACTTCGCGAACGTCCAGCGGACGCGGACCGACCAGCGACATCTGCCCGAAGAGTACGTGGAACAACTGCGGCGTCTCGTCGAGGCTCGTCTTCCGCAGGATGCGGCCCAGCCGAGTGATCCGCGGGTCACGGCGATTCTTGAAGACGGGTCCCGTGCTCTCGTTGGCTACCGTGTGCTTGATCTTGTCGGCATCCAGACGCATGGTACGGAACTTGACCATCAGGAATGTTTTGCCCAGGTGGCCGGCGCGACGCTGCCAGAAAACCGGTTTACCCCGCGTAGTGATCGTGAGCACGATGAGCAATGTCAGCAGCACCGGCGAGAGAAGAAAAATCAGGGCCAGCGACCCGACGATGTCGAGCAATCGTTTGGCAGCCTGATAAGTGACCGAGGGGTTCCCTTCCGGAGCGACGACCGGACGACCGGCAGAGAGGTTGCGGCTGATAAGCGAGACAGGCGGCATCGGCAAGGTGTTCATCAGGATCATCGCGAATTCCTCATGGTGGTCTGGCGGGTGTCAGGTGGATGACGGAAGAGCAAGCGGCGCGCCAAAACTGCGTTCCGGCGTGCAGATGGCCATTTATATCGCATAACCGTTACCACCCGATCAAAATAGTTGTTTACGACCTATCGAGAGACTCGCCGTGCGTTGCGAATTGGCAACATCAGTAACGAGAAAAGCAACGCAGGTATACATGCCATGACGTAGGGTTTGGTGAGATGAATCGGGTGTCGGTTGCGAAGCCGCAAGCGGCTTTTCAATTTTCAATTTTCAATTTTCAATTTCCTCCCTCTCATGGAAATCCTCGCCGCAATCGCCGCCCTCTGCGTGCTGGTCTGGACCGGAGTGATCCTGTTGCGCGGTGGGCCGCTGGCCGGGTGTCTGCTGTTCATGGCGGTAGCGACCTGCTTGAGTGCCGATTTTCTCAGCTTCAATGCCGGTACGCTGCGGCTGACGATCGATCGCGTCTTGTGGGGTGTGGTGATGCTGCTTTATCTCATCTGGCGACAGCGCGGCTGGACCGAGCCGAAACCTCTGCAAGCGGCAGACAAAGCGGCCTTGGCCCTGGTCGTTTACCTCGCGCTGCGAACGCTTCTGACCGATCCTCATGGCACCGGCCTGACGCCCGTTGTGAACTTGGTCCTGTGGTACGTCATGCCGCTGGGCATCTATTGGGTCGTGCGGCAGTCGCGGATCGATCGCCCGCAAAACACCTTGATTCTCACCTGCCTAACGCTTTTTGGAATCTACCTGGCGATAACGGTGATCGCCGAGCGGTTTGGGGCTTACGCGCTGGTCTATCCGCGCTACATAGTGACCTCGATGACCGATAAGACCGCCGAATTCGTGGGGCGCGGCCGCGGTCCGCTGTTGCATCCCATCATCACGGGCATTCAGTTGGCGGCCTGCTTCAGCGCGGCCTTGATGTTCTGGCCGCGGTGCGGCCGCTTCGGACGATGTGGCGTGGCGCTGGCGGCATTGGTTTTCGCCTTGGCCTTCTATAGCACAATGACTCGCAGCGTCTGGATGGGCGCCGGGCTGGGGTTGGTCGTGATTGTAGGGCTAAGCATGCCTTTGAACTGGCGTGCGCCTGTGCTGGGGGCGGCCGTTCTGCTGGCCGGGTTCTTTGCCGCAGCCAACTGGGAGCAATTCGTGGCCTTCAAACGCGACAAAAACCTGACGGCCAAGGAAACGGCCGATTCCGTGACCCTGCGGCCGGTAATGGCCCGCGTGGCATGGCTGATGGTGCTCGATCGGCCTCTGTGGGGATGCGGTTTTGGCCAGTATTTGCCGGAACACAAAAATTATCTAGCGGACCGATCGAGCGAGTTGGTGCTGGAGAAATGCCGGCCTTATTCGCCGCACAACCTGCTGTTTGGCATCGTCACCGAGACGGGTTTGATCGGTCTGGCGGTCTTTCTGGCATTACTGGCAATCTGGGGATACGATGCCTGGCAACTGTGGCGTGCCATCGAGGCGCCGCTCTGGGTGCGGCAGCAAGGACTGTTCTTTCTCGCCCTCTTGTCGGCCTATCTGGTGAACGGCATGTTCCATCACATCGCCTTGATCCCCATGTCAAACATCCTCTTGTTCTTCGCCGCCGGGATGAATGCGGCTGTGCGCATAAGGACGGTAAGGTAGGCTCCTTTTTGGAGTGCGAGGGCTTGCCCTCGCTATTCAAAACGCCTGGAGAGCCGGTTGGTTTAGAACTGGCCATATTGGAGTGCGGTGGCAAGCCACCGCACTCCAAAAGCCGGGATGAACGCCTCTTTACGAAAGCGTGGCGCTACTGAACTTGCCTTGCTCGTTTAAGAGCTTTAATGCCTGGGTGCAGTTCAAACTGCCGTGCGCGGCGACCGTCAGGCTCCAAGGCTCGTGGATTGGCGCCAAGGGAGTTATTTGCTGCGATCCACGCACGGCATACGGCACGAGGGCCATGCCCGGAGTAGACTGGGGAACAACAGATGCCGCCGACTGTGGTGCTGTTTTCGCCGCCGTGGCCGGCGCGGTGAGAAGAACGATGCCCAGTCCTGTCAGCAGGCCGCCCAGCACGCCACCCAAAACAATCATCGACCCGCTGGGGCTGACGGGACTGCACCCGGTATCGGGGGCATCGACACAGGTGATCAGACTGGCGGCCCGAGCACTCGCACTGTTGGATCGCGCGTTGGTAAGGTTCTGTTCGGCCCGGTCGAGCAACTTTGCACGGTTGGTGGATTCGCCAAGAACATTCATATAAGTGGCCCTCAGCCCAGCTAGGTGGGTCAGCCGATCGGCCGAGTTATTTCGCTGGTTTTCCAACATTTCCAGCCGATTGGCGTCGAAGGTCAACTCGGATTCCATGCCGCGGATTGCCGTGGAAAGTTCGGCGTGTAAGCGGCCAGCGACCTGGATCTCGGCCTCTTTGGCGGAAAGAACCGCAGGATGCTCGGCCGACATGCGGCCCTGCAAGGTCGCCGTGCGAAGTTGCGCGTCAACCAGACCGTCCTTCAGCCGCCGGAGGGCCGGCTGAGAATCCAACAGGCGGTTGGGCGCGGCGACCAACCGGGTCGGATCGGCCTGGGCTTCCTTGAGCAAGGCGAGCAATTGGCGATTGGCCTTCTCCGTTCCACGGAATTGCCTCAGTTCGTTCTCGATTTCCGAAACCGTGCGGCGAAGCGAAGTATCGCTGGAGTTTGAATCCAACAGCGAGCGAAGTTCTGGCAGATCGCTGCCGACCTGTTTTTCCAGCGCGGTCAATTGCGCGGTCGCAGTCTGGAGATCGGACTTGGACAATTGCACCGCCTTGTTCAGTTCATCGACCATGCTCTGCGCCTTGGCGTCGCGGATCTCTTGCAGATGGAGCTGCAACTGACGGCTCAGCGCCGAATTGAGATCCGTGGTCCGGGTTCGGTCCCTGTCGCGAACCTCCAGGTAAAAGACCTCCGAGGCGCCAAACTCCACACCCTTGGGCGGGGTGATTTTCACGGCCTTTTGCAGGTTTTCGATGTCGTTGTCGGTGGGCCAGGCCGCGGGTCGGGCGTAATCGACCGGAGGGCCAACGGTCAGCAGCGTCGTCTTGAGCACGCCGTGGCTCTTGGACAACTCCATGATGGTTTCCTGAATATTCTTCAGGTCGTCACCCCCGCGAAACTTACCTGGTTCCGTGTCGCCGCCGACAGCCTCGTTGCGCACGATCAGGGCCTGCGAGGCCTGCCAAGTCTTGGGGGCAAGCAGGGCATAGGCCACCGCGGCTGCGGTGGCCAGCAGTGTGGCCGTGGCCCATCGCCGCCAGTAAATAACCAGAAGTCGGCCTAGCTCTCGCGGTTCCGATAACGAATTCTGCACGGCGTTCATCGGTTGGGTTCTCCAGGGTCGGTGCGTTCCTATCGCTTCACGGAGCAAAGCCGATGCCACCTCGCCGCGGCCGAATTATCCAGATTCGCTTTTCCATCGCTAAGCCCGGCCCTGGCTCGACTTTGCAGCATCATGGTTCGCCAAATCAAATTCTCAATTACGTCCTCTGCCATGTTGCCAAAAAACAACATCGTGCTCTCTTCAAGCAACAATTCGATACCCCGGCAAGAAAGGAAATCACGTAGGTCAGGCTTTCGAGCCTGACTGGACTGTTCTGTCGGGCTGGAAAGCCTGACCTACTCCATGCCGCAGTAATATTCTTTTCGCGAATTCTGTATTTTACTTGCTTCTGTCCACTGTATGACTGAGATTTAGGTATGCAAATCATAGCTTTTTCCACGTGGGACGAAATCGTCCCCCACGCAGAATCCTGGGACCGCCTTGCCCAGGCTGTTCCCTTCCGGTCTTGGGCATGGCTCTCGTGTTGGTGGCGGCACTATGGGCCGCAATCGCCCGACGATCCGAGCACGCGCCTCATGGTGCTCGGCGTTCTGGATAACTCAGGCCGACTGGCGGGCATTGCCCCTTGGTATCTGAAGCACTCGGCGGCCAAGGGCTGGGTAGTGCGTTGGCTGGGCAGCGGCGAGGTCTGTTCCGACTACGCGAGCATCCTCTGCCTGCCCGAGGACGGCGACCGCGTGACCGAGGCCATCGCCGGATACCTGACCGGATCGAACTCTGCTTCCGGCGCTGGTCACTGCTGGGATCTCTTGGAAGTCGATGGCGTGGACGCGGAAGACTCGAACGTCGTGCGGCTCTTACGGCATCTTGATGAACGTGGTTGCTCGCAACATGAAAACTCGCCAATCCGCACCTGGCGGCTCGCCTTGCCCAAAACGTGGGAGGAGTTTCTGGGCCTGGTTTCCAAAGGCCATCGCAAGAAACTTCGCCGGGCCGATCGCGAGTTATTCCAAACTGGCAGGGCATTGTTACGCACGGTCGAGAATTGCGAGCAACTCGACCCGGCCTTGGAAGTGCTCATCGACCTACACCAGAAGCGGCGGCAGATGCTGGGCGAGCCAGGCTGCTTTGCCTCGCCGCGATTCATGGCTTTTCACCGCGAGGTCGCCCGAAGTCTGCTGTTGGCCGGTCAGTTGCAACTTCAATTGTTGGAACTCGACGGTCGGACAGTGGCCGCGGAATATCAGTTGGCCAGCCAGGGAGTGACGTACGTTTATCAGGCTGGCATCGATCCGCAGTGTTTGGCCGACGAGCCGGGGAATCTGATTACCGCCGCTACGATAAAGCGGGCCATCGAGCAAGGTGGGCGGGCTATCGATTTCCTTCGCGGCGACGAACCCTACAAGGCCCACTTCCGCGCCGTTGCCCGACCGTTGCTGGCTTTGCGCGTCGTTCCCAACCGTACGATGTCGCGAATGCGGAATAACCTTTGGCTGGCTGGCCGCAGTGTGAAACATTGGCTGAATCAATCGTCGCAAAGCGACAATGCTTCGGTTGAGAGTTGCGAAGCCGCAAGCGGCATCTCAGATCTCAAATCCCCAGTCCCTAATTCCTAGTCCCTAATTCCCTCCCACCATGCCACTCGGGAAATGGTTACTGTTGAACGTCTACTATCACGCCTCCCAACCGGCGCGGTGGTGGATCCATCGCAAGCTTGCCGCTCAGCGGCGGATACCGATTGCGGTGCTGTATTATCACCGTATCGCCGACGACGGGGCCACGGACTGGACGATGCCGAACCAGACGTTCATCGATCAAATGTGCTGGCTGCGGCGGAACTTCGAGCTGATTTCCATGGAAGAGGTGCAGCGGCGGGTGCGGAGCGGTGTCAACGATCGGCCGGCCGTGCATATCACCTTTGACGATGGTTATGCCGACAACTGCCAGACTGCGATTCCTTGGCTGGTCAAAGAGCGAATTCCCTGCACCTATTTCGTCACCGCGCAGAACATCCTGGGATGTCGGCCGTTCGACCACGATCTGAAGTGCGGAGTGTGCCTGCCGTCGAACTCGGTCGAAGAGATCCGCGCGATGGCCAACGCCGGCATCGAAATCGGTGCACATACCTACAGCCATGCGGATCTGGGCAAGGTGACCGACACGGCCGTGCTGCACAAGGAGCTAGTCGTTGCCCGGCAGGAACTTCAGTTAACGATCGGTCGGCCAATCCGCTATTTCTCGTTTCCCTTTGGTCTACACGCCAACTTGAGTTGCCAGGCATTCGCCCTGGCCACCCAGTGCGGCTATGAGGGGGTCTGTTCGGCGTATGGCGGCTACAACTACCCAGGCGACGATCCTTTCCATTTGCAACGCATCCCGGCCGTCTGCGAAATACTACGCTTGAAGAACTGGCTCACCGCCGACCCGCGAAAGATCCACACGCGACGTTTTGAATACCGCTGGAACGAGGATCGCATCGAGCTTCCGCGGGACGAGGCAAGAAATGAAGAGGCATTCCATGTTGTTTCGACGTAAACCTCTGATCGATTTACACGACCGCGGCCCCTTGCGGGTGATGTTCGTCATCACGAGCATGCCTGTCGGCGGGGCAGAAACGCTGCTGGTCGAACTGATTCGCCGCTTGGATCGTTCGCGGTTCCTGCCCGAACTCTGCTGCCTCAAGGATCTAGGCCCCCTGGGCGAGACGTTGGCACTGGAGATTCCCGCACATCATGGCCTGTTAACTCGCAAGACCGATGTAAGCGTCTGCTGGCGTTTAGCGAGGTTGATACGGCAGAGGCGGATCGATGCAGTCGTCACCGTTGGTGCCGGTGACAAGATGTTCTGGGGGCGACTGGCAGCTCGCCTGGCGGGCGCGCCGGTAATCGCTTCCGCATTGCATTCGACCGGCTGGCCCGACCGCGTGCAATTTGCCAATCGCCTGCTGGCTCCGATCACCGACGCCTTTATCGCCGTGGCCGAACCGCATGGCCGTTACCTGGCGGCACACGAAGGCTGCACGGCGTCGAAGATCCACGTGATTCCCAACGGCGTCGACGTCGAACGGTTTCGTCCGCGACCGCCCGACGAGACGCTGCGGAAGGAGTTCGACCTGGCTGCTAACGCGCCCGTCATCGGCATCGTGGCCGCGCTCCGCCCGGAAAAGAACCATTCCTTGTTTCTGAGGGCTGCCGTGCGCGTGCGGCGTGCGATACCCAACGCCCGCTTCTTGATCGTGGGCGACGGCCCGCAACGCGTCGAGCTGGAGGCCCTGGCCGGGTTGCTCTCCATCTCCGATGCCGTCCGCTTCTTGGGTACGCGGAGCGATGTACCCGAAGTGCTTTCCCTGATCGACGTGCTGGCTTTAAGCTCGCATATCGAAGCCAATCCGGTCTCGATCCTGGAGGCGATGGCCGCCGAAAAGCCCGTTGTGGCCACGCGGGTCGGCTCGATCGATAAGGCCGTGCATGACGGCCGAAGTGGTTATCTGGTTTCGCCGGGCAGTGAAGAGGAGTTGGCTGGCCGGCTGATCGAACTGTTGCAAGATCGCGCGCGGGCGGCCGCCTTCGGCCGTACCGGACGGCAGCACGTGCTGGAACACGCCTCGATCCAGCGGATGGTTGTCGGTTACGAGGAAATGCTGGAGGGGATCTATCAGCAAAAAGCGGTCGGCCGTGCGAGAAAAAAACCTTCTTCCCCCATCGCTATCGCAGCCACCGATTCGGGGCTTGGCTTCAAGCAGCCGGTACGCTAGGATAATAGTTTGTTTTTCCCCTGCCACAGATCGAGCAGCGCGGAGCATGGACAAAGTCTCCTTGATGAGGAACGTACTGGCCGTGGCGGCTCAATTCCTCAGTGGTGCTAGTACACGTTGGATAGATTCGCAGCCCGACACCTGCCAGCGAGTCTATTTTGCTAATCATACTAGCCACCTGGACGCAATCGTCCTCTGGGCGGCCCTGCCGGCCAACGTGCGGGAATTGACCCGGCCTGTTGCTGCTAAAGACTATTGGATCAAAGGACGCATCCGCCGCTATCTGGCAACCCAAGTCTTCAACGCCATGTTGATCGACCGAACGGAAATCAAGGTCCACCAAAGCCCGGTCGATGTGATGATTCGCGAAATCGGCCAGCGCTATTCGCTCATCGTTTTTCCGGAAGGCGGCCGCGGCGACGGGCAGGAAATCGGCGATTTCAAAAGCGGCCTATATTATCTCAGCAAAAAGCGGCCCGACCTGGAATTGATCCCCGTGTACCTCGATAATATGAATCGGATCCTGCCGCGCGGCAAGCTCCTGCCCGTGCCGCTGCTGAGTTGCATCACCTTCGGCTCGCCGATGTGGCTGGAATCGGGTGAGCCAAAGAACGTATTCTTGGATCGGGCGCGGAATGCGGTGCAGCGTCTGAAGGAACTTTAGAAGCGGCTTCAGCACGACCCCTAGGCATCCTTAAGGACGCAATATTCATGTTTGAACCGAGAACCTTGGGACTGGTGGGTGGCGTGCTGATTTTGCTCGCCGCGGCGACGGTCATTATCCGCGCCCTCCGCGCCCGCAACGATAGCGGCCTGAACACCGCCATCCTGGAAACCGTCCGCATGCGCGTGTATGCCTGGTGGGTGCTCTGCTCAATCCTGGCCGCCACGTTCTTCATTGGCCAGACGGCCACGGTCGTGCTCTCGGGCTTGGGCGCTTTTTGGGCGCTCCGCGAGTTCATCACGCTCACACCCACCCGGCCCGGCGACCATCGCACGCTCTTCCTGGTCTTCTTCGTCATCGCGCCCTTGCAGTTCGTGCTCGTGGGCATGGAGAACTATCCGCTCTACAGCATCGTGATTCCCGTCTATGCGTTTCTCATCATTCCCGGTTTGATCGCCGTGGCGGGCGACCACAAGCGATTTCTCGAACGGACGGCGAAGATCGAGACCGGACTCTTGATCTGCGTCTACTGCCTGAGCTACGCCCCGGCCCTCTTGACGCTGCGGCTCGAACGGGATCCTGGGGCCACGCTCACGACCGGGGCCAACACCCGGCTGCTCTTCTTCTTCGTGCTCATCGTCCAACTCAGCGACGCCTTGCAATACGCCTGGGCACAGATTCCCAGCCGGCACGTCATAGCGCCCGCGATCAATCCCACGAAGACCTGGGAAGGCCTGTTGGGCGGTTCGGCCAGCGTGACCTTGATCGGCGGCGTGCTGTGGTGGGCCACCCCGTTTCAAGGCTCCAACTGGTGGATGGCTGCCGCCATGTCGCTGGTCATTTCCGTGATGGGTTTTGCCGGCGGCCTGACCCTCTCCGCCATCAAACGCGACCGCGGCGTCCGCGACTACGGCACCTTAATCGCGGGCCACGGCGGTCTCTTGGACCGCATCGATTCCCTCTGCTTCTCCGCCCCCGTCTTTTTCCACCTCACGCTTTACTGGTTGAAGATGCAGGGTGTCAAGCAGCCCTGGGAAGGGTGAGGGCATTGTCGTTACGACGCACTCAATATCCTGTGACTACTCGCCGGCCTCCCGCAGGATCAGTGCCCGTACCGAAGGCGATACTCGGAAACGCAATTCCTGAAGTCGGTCCAGCAGCGATCCGACGCTATCAATCAACCCGGCACGCTTGGCCTCAACCAATATCCCGAGTGTGCCAGTGAATTTGATTCCCAGATTCTCCGCAATTACGCGGGCAAGTTTATCGTCGATGACTGCGATCGCGTCAGCTCGCTCCCTCACCAACATGAGTACCTCAGTCTCACCTGCACCGAGGTCATCCATCCGAGGTTCGGCGGATAGGGCAGATGGACGACAAACCTCAATCCAGTCAAAGGCTTGCGGTATCGGAACACTATGGCCTGCCTCGCTGCCCACTGCCAGTTCATCGACGACGGCACGCGGTACAATAATTCTATCGGCCAGTTCATGCAATAGATTCAGACACCCCAGTTGATGAAGATACTGGAGTGACGAGGTATCACAAACCAATTCAGGCAAGACGAGTTTCCTTCGCAAATTGCTCTTCGCTCATATCGAACGTATCGACGCCATAGTCGGCCAATTTCGCCAAAAAGACCACGCGAGGTACGCCAGCGAGCCCCGCAGCTACTCCCGAGGACAGTTTTCCAAGTTCGTAAAGCTTCGCTGCTGCTGCCATACGCAGCGCAGCGGCAGCCTCACTCGGCGGCAGCTTTAAGGCAGTTACCGTTTCATTCGGAATATCTATCGTGATCTGGCTCATGCGACCCATCCTTTCTCGTTTGCAATACTTTCACCTTCTTGCCACAATTATAACAGATACATCATGGCTACTCGAACAACACGGTTCAGATTTTCAAACGGAGACAGGAAGACGATTACTTAGAGGCTGTCTAAGGAGTGAGCAACGGCACGCGGTTATTTCGGCTCCTGCCGCGACGGTTCCATCGTGGGCGGACGGGCAACCTGTGATGTGGTTGCTTCCGAAGGTGGAATGCTCTGGGCCGCTGCGCCGGCGGCGTTGTGCCAGCCCTGCGAGGGAAGCGTCTGTGGCGGAGCGTCCTGTTTTGGCGGCTCCCTGCTCCCCGTTCCCTGCTCCCTGCCTTCCGTGCCGCTGACTGCCTGCGGCGTTGGTTCGGCTCCGCCCTTGTCGTGGACGCGATAGATCAGGTTCGGTTCCGGCCGGGTGCGACGTACATCGGCAATCGCCACAGTGCTCGTGGTTCCGCCTTCAGGTGGAATTCCGCCGACTAGGAGGCCATGCTGCCCTGGCGGGACTGCGATCGCAGCCGAGGCGGCCAGCACGTTGCTCGCAACGGACGGGGCGGGGAAGCCTTGGCCAACCCACGCCACCCAAATGTTCTGCAAGGCAGGCAAATCGCTGACGTTGTAGTTTCGCTGCACGGCCGCCGACCACTGCCCGTCGCGCATCCCGTCGGCTAGGAACGCGATGAACTTTTTCCGTCCCCCGTGATCGATCAGGAACTCGGCCAGTGAGTAACCCTGGGCATAAAGCGGCATGACGTCTTGCGGGTACTCGGTCATGGCGAACATCTGGCCGAAGGCGATACCGCGGCCCGTGCGGAGGAACTGCACGAGCATTTGCCGGTGCCTCTGTTTCTCGCTGATATGTTCGACGCTCGTGGCACCGCCTTCGTCGGCCCAGCGAGGCAGGGGACGGCGGAAGTAGCTAGCGAAAACCATGTGCGTGATTTCGTGAGGAAGCACGGAATCCAAGACGCGCTCGGCCGAGCCTTGGATCGTCATTCGCCAGCCAAACACCTCGCCGTTATCGAAGACAAAGGTCGTGGCCCCGCCTGCACCCAAGTGTGGCGCGACCTGCACCGTCATCGTGCAAGGCTGTGCCCAATTGGGCATCGACTGTCCTAGCCATTCGATGGCCAGGTCGTGGCGGAATTGCTCGGCCGCCTGAGAAATGCGGGCGGCCATTTGCGGATCGGCGGTCTCAATAACGAAATTGGCGCTGCGATAACTCGCGCCCATCGAGACCATCAACAATGCCGCCAGCAGGGCGAACCGATTCAGACGAGCTTCCATGCTCCTCGATATCTCCTAGTATCTTGACCACGACGGTTCGATTCATCCTTGAGCCGATGGGCCGTGGACGTGGGCCGTTTGTCGAAAAGCCACTCTACGAAATATCCCGGTTGGACGCAACGCCGCAAAGACTATTTTGACTTGGACTTTGCGGTTCTCCTGAAAAGCACCCAAAGCGCACACGGAATGAGCGTCAGCCAGCACTTGATCGTAAGGTGGCGAAGTGCTAGCAGTGACAGCAACCCGTAGGGTGCGTGAAGCGAACCACCCCGAAAATGGTGGGTTGCGCACGAAGTCGAACCATCGAGAACTTACCGCTGTTTTGTACCTGTTCGCGTAACGCACCAATCCTGCTCCAGCAGTGACAGCAGTTCGGCGCTTTACGATCGAGGCCCGTCAGCCAGCACTGCCCCCCTTACCAGGGGTAAGAATCAGATTGCTTGGCCGATTCGTCCTGACTGTCCGCTAAGTGCTCGCCCAAAAACAACTTGTGGTGCGGGCGTCTCGCCTGCACATGCAGCCGGGACGGCCGCACCACAAAATCACGTGTTAATGTTGGACAGGTACTAAGTCTCGACTTACACGATCGGCCGCAGTGGCAGTCGGCTACCGTGCTTCGGCTATCCTCTGCAAAATTACGTGATTCTCCCCCTCCCTTGTGGAATATAGCCATGTATCTTGGTATACTAACGTGCGTCGGGCTTGCATCGTGCGAGCCGCGCGATATTTGAGTTTGAGGAACGAAGCCAATTACAGCCGTGCGTTAGCCACGGCGATGAAGACAATTGATCGACGCGCGTGCGTCAAAGTTCTGCTTTCTACCAAACGACCAACTAGAGCCTTCGGGCTTTAGAACTACAGAAGCAGTGCTTGGCACCGTGCTCCGAAAGGAGCGTCGGGCCTTGTGCTGTTCTGTAGTGCCCCTTGGTCGGGGTGGTAGGAGCGGTTCTTGGTTTCGGCGCTCCTTTTTCGTTTGGAAGGCGACATGATGCGTGAAAAGATTACCATTACCTACGGGGTTTTCGGCCCCTTCACAGTACCCAGGGTGGCAACCTTTGACCCGAAGGCATTGAAAGCATTTTGGGATGAAGAAGTAGACAAGAGCGAACCTGGGCTTTGTGGCGCTTGCGGGTGCTACGTTATCTCGGTTCACGAAAAGGTTTGGTATGTGGGCCTTGCCCAGCGGCAGGACTTCGCCAGGGAATGCTCAACGGCGGACAAGTTACTTAAGTTGGCTCGTGCAATCCACGCCGGCAAGGGAGACGCATACATGCACCTTGTTGCTCTCACAACACCTGGAGGCAAGTTTGCCAAGCCGTCGCGCAGCCACAAGCACATTGACAAGCTTGAAACCATGCTGATTACGCTCGCGCTACAACAGAACAAGCACCTGATTAACAGGAGCAAGACTAAGTTCTTCCGCTCTGCCACAGTTCCCGGGATTCTCAATTCGCCACGATCGCAAGAAAAAAAGAAGTCCGTTCGCAGTCTCACGGAGCTGCTTGGCGCCAGGCTGACGGGTATTGTCAAGCGACGTGTCGGAGAAGAGAAGACACTGGAGAAAATCGACGGGCCAGAGAATGCCCAAGAGCTGACCGCGACCCCGACCCCCATCGACGACAGCACAGCTCCGCCAGCCAAGTCTGAGAGCGTTAGCTATGGCAGCAAGGTAACCATGACCAATATCAAGGAGTTGCTTACTACCCGAAAAGAGGGCTACTCTGTTGAAGAGCTGGCCGACAAGCTTGGCAAGAAACTTTCGACCATCAGGACGAATCTGCTGTACATGCCTACGGCCAATAGCAAAATTGGCTATGTCAATGTGGTCAAGAATGACACTGACGGTAAGTACTACCTGAAAAAGTAGAGGGGGCGCGGCGTCATGGCACTTGAACAATCGCAGCATCATTGTAATCAGTGCGGGAAACCGACACTTCACCAGCGCAATACGAGAGAATCATCCCACTTGGGTTGCCTCATCGTTGTGGTTGTACTGGGGATCGTCTCGTTCATATTTCCCTTGGCTTTGATCGTCACCGTACCGGTATTGATCATCGCCATTCCCGTCGTCTTCTTGCTCGTGCTGGTTTCTCTTCTAACCCCCCAACCTCCATTCCGCTGCGCGCATTGCGGGCAAGTCGTTGGAGAACTTACCTCCAAGCAGAAGGCCGCCACCGCTCAAGAACAATCTATCGAAAGCATCGCGATGCACGAACTCCGAGCAGAGCAGGCAAGAGCGTTGGCTGCCAAGATGCGACGTGCGTGCGTTAAATCCTTTGAATTGCTGCAATCGGCGTCGCGGGGCCTTGGTCGGTTTGTCGAGACCGCAGTGAGTCAGGTTAATCGTCTTTTACTGAAGATGGTCGGCGGCGAGGAAAACATAATTCTCTATCGTTTTCTTCAGGTGATCGTAGTTAGCATTCCCTTTGCAGTGATCGCAATCCCTATGGCTATAAGCAGCAGCAATCGCCATGCCGAGCAAGCACGGATTGAAGCCGCAAACCAAGGGGTGCGACAAGCCGTCGAAAAGGCCGAAAAGTGGATTCAGGTTGGCCAACTTGCCAATGCCGACCAGATTGAAGAAGGATTGAACTCGGCAGAGGCAGACGCGGTAGCGACTCAGAAAACTTCGGTCGCCACCACCTTAGCGGCATTCAGGAACATAAAGGTGGAGCGGCAGGCAGCAAGGATATTGGAATCGGCCCTCAAATTCATTGCTCAAAAGCAGTTCGACAAGGCGCAACGATTCCTGCGGCAGTATCGTGAGCATCCATACGCGACCGAGCAACAAAAGGCGAGGACTTTGCTCTCGGAAATCACCTTGGCAACTTCCGACGAAGACGCCTTGCGTACTTTGCTGGCAATGGACGACAAGGCGTTTTCTGCTTTGTCGAACGGCAGTGCCATGCCAGCAATTCCTTCGATTACCCACCCTGTCTTGCTCGAAACCCGCATTGACACCCTTAAAAGGAACGTGGCTGAGGCTGGCCGCCAGCGAGAGGAGCAACGCAAAAAGGCCGAGGCGGAACAGTTAGCCGAAAAAGAGGCAATTCAACGTAGTAAGCAGCTTGCAGCGAAGGCGATACAAAAGGAAAAAGAGGCGGCTGAACGCTTAGAACAACTGGCGGCGAAAGCAAAACAGGATGAGGAGGACAAAAAACAGCATCTGGCGGCATCATGCCCGTTGTCAATAGAGGGGCTTCCCTTTGATAGGGATGTAATTGGCACTCCGCAAATAAAGCTTAGGGTAAGGAACCGTGAATCTCAGTCGATTGAGGCATTCAAAGTGGTCGTGGCGTGCTACAACAAATTCGGTGATCCAATCAATAGAGGATTTGGTGGGAACGAGAAAACTCTTATCTATCAACAGAAGATTGATGCCAGGGAGCTAATTGTCACCAATGGCTCATGGGCGTTTTACGGGTACGATGCCGCAACGAGGTTCAAGGTTACGGTTGTTCAGGTGAAGATGGGCGACGGGACGGAGTGGAGCCCACCCAAAGGATTCGAGGATGTCAATTCAAAGTCGTATGAGGTAACCAAATAATGGATGAACTTGACAGGGCTTAGTAAAATCAAACAGATTCTATAGCGAAAGGGATCATCATGGTTCAAGTCACGCGGGCTAATGGGTACGCAAAACTGTTGCTGGGCCTAATTGCGGCGGCTTTCATCTTCGTTTGTTTTGCCTGTGGTGGTGGCCTAACACCTGAGCAACGAGGAGCAGAAAAAAAACGACGGGCATCCCTCACGCCCGTGCAACGTGCAGCCGAGGACAAGGCGAACGCCGATCCTGTTGACGCTCTCGTGGAGGGTAGTATTTTTGAGGTGAAGACTGCCAGCATTTTCATCATCAAGTCCACAGCCTGCGCCAACGAGGCAGCGGACGCGGCCACGGCAGAGGATGGGCGGTTTGAAAAAATGATTCGGGAAGGCAGGATCATGCTCTTGGAGGTGGGAGATCGTCTGCGTGTTTCGGGAAGGGAAACGAGCCCAGGAGGCGATGACAGGCCGCGTATTCGTTTTGTTGTGTGCAGCGTCACGCGCAAGGGCAAAGATATGGGGACGTGGTTGGTCAATCCTGTGTATGTCGTTGACGACGATATGAAGAGGCTGGGCCAAGTGAGTGAAGAGCCAGCCAAAGGCGAAAAAGAACTCAACGCCCCAGTCGAGGGCAGGACAGCCCCGCCATCGTCACCTGAGTTCTCGCCGGCTGTCCAGGAGAGAATGGCGAGGGAAAAGACGGAACGAGAAAGCGCGGCGCAAAAGAAAATGGAAGAAGAACGCAAGGTGGCAGTCGAGGCTGCCAATTTGCGGACATGGACTGATTCAACGGGAAAGCACAAAATCAAGGCGAAGTACGACGGGATGGCGGCGGACCGGGTAAAACTGACCAAGGGGGATGGCTCCGCGATTCAGATCCCATTGGAAAAATTTTCAGGTGATGATCGGCAGTGGATTGATAAGCAGAAAGCCGAAGAGGACGCCGCGCAGATAAACGGCGATTATTTGGGGGCGAAGAACGCACAATGGCACGGAGATGTGAACGTCTTTCTTCGCGGCATCGACAAAAGCCGGTTAATAGTTTGGAAGTCGGCAGCCGAAAAGGGAATGCCCGAAGCCCAGTGGCTTTATGGTCTCGTTCTTTTGGACGGGGTGCAATGCCAGAAGGACCAAGAACAGGCTGTGAAGTGGTTCCGCAAGGCCGCCGAACAGGGATTTGCCCCCGCACAGGGCACGTTGGGCTTTTGCTACCACGACGGTCGGGGAGTACCCCAGGACTACGACGAGGCCGCGAAGTGGTCTCGTAAGGCTGCTGAACAAGGATTTTCCAGAGCACAGTGCAACTTGGGCGTTTGCTACCGCGAGGGTCAGGGAGTACCGCAGGACTACGATGAGGCCGCGAAGTGGTATCGCAAGGCTGCCGAACAAAAATTTGCCCATGCGCAGTGC
>Ga0118677_10005246_pt1 | contig 22810 bp, 20 predicted proteins | sample AliMusrvi5mmetaG_FD_86154 | JGI IMG/M metagenome (GOLD analysis project Ga0118677, IMG submission 86154)
ATATATATTTTTGGGTCAGATTATAAAAATTTAAACCAAATAAATAACAGCCATGAAAACAAAAACATTACTCATCATTTTTTCATTAATAAGTATAATGATAAAAGCACAGGTAGGAAACATAAGCACTATTGCAGGAATTGGAACTGCAGGTTACAGCGGAGATAGCGGTCAGGCTGTTTCAGCCAAGCTGAATATTCCTTTTGGGATGGTTTTCGACGCTGCAGGAGACCTTTATTTTGCAGATGAAGCCAACAATGTAATTAGAAAAGTGACCACATCAACAGGCGTCATAACTACTTATGCCGGCACTTATTATCCCACTGGCAGCAACTGGTATTATGGCGGAGATGGAGGCCCTGCCGATTCAGCTTATCTGGCAAACCCATTAGGAATAGCCTTAGATGCTGCAGGCAATATTTATATTGCTGATAATAAAAACAATGTTATTCGTAAAATTACGGTTTCAACAGGTGAAATCAGTACAGTAGCAGGAGATATAATGAATCTTATGGGCATTTATGCCTTTGCAGGAGATGGTGGCCTGGCTACAGATGCCGAACTAAACAGTCCCTGGGGTGTAGCAGTAGACGCAGCAGGTAATATTTATATAGCCGACCAGGGTTTAATGTAATTCGCAAGGTAACTGTAGCTACAGGAATTATAACAACCGTTGTTGGAGATGGTACTGCCGGTTACAGTGGCGATGGTGGTCAGGCTGCTGATGCTGTAATAAGCGCTCCCAGTGGCATCACCATAGATGCCGATGGGAACATGTACATCTCAGATAATGGCAATAATGTAATCCGCAAGGTTACGGCCTCTACAGGGATAATAACCACTTTTGCCGGAAATGGAATTGCAGGTAGTAGTGGAGATGGTGGACAGGCAACGGCTGCCAAACTAAACGACCCATCTCAGGGTGTTGCTATTGATGCCACAGGAAATATTTATATCTCTGATGATGGCAACAATAAAATACGCAAGATAACTGCTTCTTCAGGAATTATAACTACCATTGCCGGGACAGGAACAGTTGGTTATACCGGAGATGGTGGGCCGGCAACTTTGGCTACCTTTGACGGACCGGAAGCTGTAGCATTAGATGCAGCAGGAAATATATATATTTCTGATGAAAACCATGTGATACGCAAGATTAATACTGCTACAGGTACTGCTCCTGCCACTCCCGGAGCCATCACAGGAAGCACTTCTGTATGTTTTGGCAGCATCAACACTTACAGCGTAATACCTGTAAGTGGTGCCACAAGCTACACCTGGACTTTGCCCAACGGATGGACTGGCACCAGCACCACTGAAACAATAACTGCCACTGCTGGCCAGAGCGGCATTATTTCGGTTACAGCAAATAATACTTACGGCTCTTCATCACCACAAACATTAAATATAACAGTAAATACAGTAGATGCATCTGTTACTCAGGCAGGTTTAACGTTAACTGCCAACACCAACGGCGCAGGCTATGTGTGGCTCAATTGCAGTGGCAATATACCTGTTTCCGGACAGACTGCTCAGAGCTTTACAGTAACCACTACAGGGAGTTACGCTGTAATAGTTTCACAAGCCGGATGTATCGATACTTCTGCCTGTTTTCCCGTAAATACATCAGGCAGTGCCCCGGCAACACCTATAGCTATCCTGGGCAGCTCATCAGTATGTTTCGGCAGTTCAATAACATACAGTGTTGCTCCTGTAAGCGGTGCCACAAGCTACACATGGACATTGCCCAACGGGTGGAGCGGCGCAAGCACTACAGAGTCTATTAATGCTAATGCAGGCTCAAGCGGCATTATTTCGGTTACAGCAAATAATTCTTACGGCTCATCATTACCTCAAACAATAAATGTAACCGTCATTACAGTAAATACTTCGGTTACTCAAACAGGTTCAACGCTTACTGCTGATGAAAGCGGTGCAGCTTACGTATGGCTTAATTGCAGTGGCAATATCCCTGTTTCAGGGGAAACGGCACAAAGTTTTACATCAACATCCACAGGAAGCTATGCCGTTATTATAACCCAAAGTGGTTGTGCTGATACGTCATTGTGCTTTTCCACTGACCTGACATGTAATATCTCAATTACAGGTGCTGATATGCCTTATTCGGGCTTATCCGTTCTGCTTGCGGAAGACACACTTCCTAATATATCACTTGGAGGTTCGGGAATTTCTCAGATATGGAATTATTCATCACTGGGATTAAGCTATTATAAATTTGCTGTATATAACTCAACATCTACAACCCCTTATGCCACTACTTTCCCGTCATCAAACGTTTACACATATGGGCCGGGATATATGTACGGCACCTTATATGGTAGTGCACCTGTAGGTTCAAATGACAACGGCTATGTTTTCTGGAAAAGCGATAATACAGGTTTCTGGGTAACGGGATTCAGACCAGATGGTGGCCTTTGTGCAGGTAAAAATGTTCATGAAGTTCCCCAGGAATTATTAATCGGTGCACCGGCAACTTATGGAAGTGTGTTTAATAACTCTGCACGTTGGGAGTTGCCTTTTAACAATAACCCATCTGATGTTGACACTTTTTATGTTCGCACATTAACCAAAGTAATTACTGCTGATGCCTGTGGTTCTTTAACAACACCTTACGGCTCCTATCCAAGCGTTTTACGTGAACACGAATATGTAATCACTATTGACAGTATATATGGTAAATATGGCAATTATACTGTTTATTCGATGGAATATAAAAGAGACACCTTAAATAACTACACTTATATTTCTAATGGTCTGGGCTATCCTCCTTGCATTGTTCATGCTGACAAGTACAATAACATCATGGATGTGGAATATTTTTCCGGAACTTTTGTAGGTATAAATGATAAACCTGTCGCAGAAACAAAATTCTCAGTATTTCCTAACCCTTCTGATGGCAATATCACAATAGAAATTCCTCCAAGTAAAACTAATACTGATAACCAGATTTCTATTTACAACTCCGTGGGAAGTTTAATTTGGGAGAAAAGCACTTTTGAAACTGTTGTGAATGTTGATTTGCATAACTTTGCCAAAGGCATTTACTATGTGAAAATCAATAACAACGAGAAAAATTATTCTGAAAAAATTGTTGTGCAGTAACATTATTGATTAATTCATGAAATTCGACTAAAGTCCAGATTATCAAAAAATTCAATAGCCCCGACTTTAAGGTCGGGGCTTATTGATTGCACTATATAAAGGGCTTTAGCCCAAATATAAAATTGTGAATTAAGCTTGTTGAAAAGAAAAAATCTATTACTTTTCTAAAACATTAGTATATTTGATTTAATTATCTGCAAAAATCAATTCCCAAAATAAATCCTGAATCCATGAAACCATTCTTTACTTTTTCTTTTATACTGACGTTGCTCCTTTCAACTGTTATTAAAGCCCAACCTGGTCTGCTCTGGCAGAAAACATATGGTGGCAGCGGTCATGAATATGCTTATAAAACTATTCCAACTTCCGATGGTGGTTTTGCATTTGTAGGGTATTCAGAATCTTCTGATGGAGGATACATTCTTACAGGTCTTACCAACTCAACAGATGGCAATGTTTCTGGTTTTCATTCGGGTGGTTTTTTCGACCCTGATGTATGGGTTTGCAAAGTCAATGCGTCAGGAGATTTTCAATGGCAACGCTGCTGCGGTGGCTCAAGACAAGATGAAGCTTTTAATGTGTTTGAACTCTCCAGTGGCGTTTATGTGGTTACAGCTTTCACGTATTCTCCCGATGGTGATATAACCAATTGGCTTGGCGATGCTGATGGCTGGATTTTTAAAGTGTCGGGCAGCACTGGTATTGAGACTTATAATGCAGAAATGTTCCTTAAACTCTATCCCAATCCGGCCAATTCACAACTAAACATAGACTATAATCATGATAAAGAAGTGTATAATGTACAAATAACGAACATTAACGGACAACTCCTTTACGATAATCCACACTTTGATGCTGCTTGTCTTGATATTAATGAAATGCTTTTATGTAACGGTCAATATCTGTTGAAGATGGGTGACGGGAAACATTTTACCTCGCAGAAATTTATTGTGGCAAAATAAATTTCAATATTTTTGTTAAAGTATTAGTAACCTATCAGCTTTAAATACCGTCCCATTAAAAAGCACAGCCGATGGGAAAAGGTACTCTGGTATATAAAAATGCTGTTGAAAGAGAAATCTCAGTAATTACAAGAAACGTTATTGACAATATAAAACAGACTATTCGTGCGCCCCAGATTAACAGCCCTTCATTAAAAGTTTTATATTACCTGGATTACAAGTATTTCAAGAAAACAAAAAAAATAATCTCCCGAAATCAAAATGATTATTATTTATCTTTGCCTGCATATTTTTTATCTGTTACTATTAAAATAATCTAATCTTAATGAACATTATGAACAACTTTTTAATTAAAAGATTTTCTCTTGTTGTAATGCTTTTCATAGCCTTACAAAGCTTTTCGCAGAAAAGTTACAAATACGAATCTGTTGAAAACGACCCTTTAAAAGTACGCATTTATACACTGGACAACGGGCTAAAAGTGTATATGTCGGTTTACAAGGATGCGCCTCGCATTCAGACTGCTATTGCTGTAAGAACAGGAGGCAAAAACGACCCAGACGATAATACAGGTTTATCACACTACCTTGAGCACCTTATGTTTAAAGGCACTCAGCATTTCAGCACTAAAGATTTTACAAAAGAGAATTATTATTTATTGAAAATAGACAGTCTTTTTGAAGCTTACCGCAAGATGACAGACCCCAAGCAAAGAAAAGACACGTATAAAATCATCGATAGCATATCAAACATAGCCTCTACTTTTGCCATCGCCAACGAATACGATAAAATGATGGCAGCCCTGGGTGTAAAGGGCACCAATGCCTATACCAGTGTAGAACAGACTGTTTATGTCAATGATGTGCCCTCTAACCAGTTTAACAAATGGTTAGACATAGAATATGACAGGTTTACAGCCCCTGTTTTCCGTATTTTTCATACAGAGCTGGAGACTATTTATGAAGAAAAAAACATGAGCCTCGACAATGACAGCCGTAAAATTAATGAAGCGCTTATGAGTGGGATATTTCCAACACACAACTACGGACAGCACACTGTTCTGGGAAGGCCTGAGCATCTGAAAAATCCTTCATTGGTAAGTCTTAAAGAATATTTCAATGCCCGCTATGTACCTAACAATATGGCCATTGTGCTTTCTGGCGATTTCGACCCTGATGTTGTCATTAAGCGTATCGATGAAACTTTCGGACAGGTGAAATCCAAAAAACTTAACAATTACATACCACCAGTAGAAAGCCCTATTGCCCAACCGGTGGTTAAAGAAGTTTTTGGCCCCGATGCAGAAAATATGCAGCTGGCCTTCCGTTTTGCTGGTGCTAAATGGGAAGATTTAGACAAACTGATCCTTATGGATGATATCCTCAGCAACAATACAGCAGGTCTTATAGACCTTAATCTGGTACAAGGACAAAAGGTGCTTTCTGCCGGTTCATCATTATATAATATGAATGATTATACAGCTCATATATTAAACGGTAAACCTAAAAAAGGACAAACACTGGATGAAGTAAGAGACCTCTTGTTATCGCAGATAGAGCTTGTAAAAAAAGGAGACTTCCCTGATTGGCTTATCCCCGCTATTATCAATGATTTAAAACTTTCTGAAATAAAAGAATCTGAAAGCAATTCCAGAAGAAACAGCACCATGATTGAGGCATTTGTAAGTGATGTAAGCTGGGCAGACAAAGTAAATCATTTAAAGAAAATGGCTCAGATAACTAAAAAAGAAATCATTGACTTTGCCAATAAATATTATTCAAATAATTATGTCATCGTTTACAAACGCACCGGTGCCAATCCTGATGTAGTAAAGATAGAAAAACCGCAGATAACACCTGTAAAAATAGACAGAGAATCTCAGTCCGACTTTTTCAAGAAGATAGCAGCACAGAAAGTAGAACCTGTGGAACCTGTGTTTTTAGATTACACCAAGGATATTGTTACTTTTAATATTAAAAATGATATCCGTGTAAATTATCTCAAAAACATTGAAAATCCCACATTTTCATTGTACTACCTCTTTGATATGGGCACCAATCACAATAAGAAACTAGGTGTTGCACTTTCATACATAGAATATCTTGGCACGTCAAAACTCACACCAGCACAGGTTAAACAGGAGTTTTACAAAGCAGGTTGTTCGTTTAATGTGAGCAGTTCAGACGAACAAGTCTATGTAACGTTAACAGGTTTAAGCGAAAACCTCGAAAAAGGATTGACATTGTTTGAAAACCTTCTCCACGATGCCCAACCCAATGCTGACGCTCTTAAAAACCTTGTTGATGACGTCATTAAAAAACGTGCTGATAACAAATTATCAAAAAGCAGGATTTCTACGGGACTATACAGCTATGGTGTATTTGGTGATGCCAATCCTACAACAAATATACTGTCAGAAACTGAATTAAAAAATTTAAAACCAGAAGATTTGTTATCCATTATTAAAGAGCTTACCTCTTATGAACACAGGATTCTGTATTATGGCACCCACACTCCTGCTGAGCTTACCACGCTGCTCAACAAGTATCATAAATTACCTAAGTCGCTCAAACCACTGCCACAGGAAACCATGTTTACTGAATTACCCAACACAAAGGGCAAAGTGTATATTGTTAACTATGACATGAAGCAAGTAGAAATTATAATGCTTTCTAAATCAGAGAAATACAATCCGGCAATCATACCACAGATTAATGTTTTCAACGAGTATTTTGGCAGTGGCATGTCGTCAATAGTATTTCAGGAATTAAGAGAAGCCAAAGGACTGGCTTACACTGCCTATGGAAGTTTCAGAATACCTTCACGTCCTGACAGGAGCAACTATATCATGTCGTTTATAGGCACCCAGAGCGACAAACTTCCTGAAGCTACTGCAGGCATGTACGATCTCCTCAACAATATGCCGGCATCGGAAAAGAATTTCAACAATGCCAAAGATGCTGTTGTTGAAAAAATACGTACCGAACGCATTACTAAATCAGCGATTCTTTTCAATTATGAAAAAGCAAAGAAAATGGGCTTAACCTACGACATAAGAAAAGATGTTTATGAAAAAGCGCCTAAGTTATCTCTTGATGATATCAAAGCTTTCCAGCAGAAGTATCTTAAAGATAAAAACTACACCCTGCTTATCCTTGGCAAGAAAGAAAACCTTAACATGGATGCGTTGAAAAAATACGGCGATATTTATTATCTTACTTTGAAAGACATTTTTGGATATTAAATTAAAGAATGGAAAAATGGAATATTGGAAAAATGGAAATGCCCATGACTCCAGTATTCCACTATTCCAACGAACAAAAACCCATTAAAAAAACAATATTATCTGATTTATTAAATATTATTTTAAACTTTTTTTGGTTGTATTAAAAAATTGCTTAATTTTGCAGTCCCAAAACAAACAAGTTTTGAAAATGGTCCGTTCGTCTAGGGGTTAGGACGTCAGGTTTTCATCCTGGTAACAGGGGTTCGATTCCCCTACGGACTACATAAAAATTTAATTTAAAAATAAAATGGCAAATCACAAATCCACTTTAAAAAGTATAAGAAAAGACGATAAGAAAAGAATTCTTAACAGATACAAAGCTAAAACAATGCGTAATGCTGTGAAGAAATTAAGAGGCCTAACAGATAAAGCTGAAGCGACTACTCTGTTGCCCAAGGTGATTTCTATGCTGGACAAGAATGTGAAAAGTGCCATTATTCATAAGAATAAATCAGGCAACCTGAAATCTAAACTGATGAAAAAAGTTAGCTCTTTATAATCTGACCTTTAAAAGATATTTAAAAAGCCTGTCTTGGTAAGATGGGCTTTTTTTATTTTTAAAATATTTTATCCAAATAAATGGAAACCAAAAATAAACAAACCATTAAAAACTGGTCGGAGGATGACCGCCCGCGTGAGAAGTTCCTGAAAAAGGGAAGGGAGGCCCTTAGTGATGCCGAGCTGCTGGCAATTCTTCTAAGCTCCGGTTCTACAGATGAAAGTGCTGTTGATTTGTCGAAAAGGATTCTTAATGATGTCTCCAACAATCTTATTCAGCTTTCAAGGTTAGACATTGCTGCTCTCACCAGATACAAAGGTATAGGCGTTGTTAAAGCGCTTACTGTTGCCTCAGCTCTTGAGCTGGGAAGGCGAAGAAGAGAAGCCGAAGTGATGCAGAAGAAGACATTTAAAAGCAGCAGGGATGTCTTCGAATATATGCAGGCTGAGCTTAGCGATAAGATATACGAAGAATTCTGGGTCATTAACCTGAATGTTGCCAACAAAATAATCAATAAAAACGTTATTGGTGAAGGAGGGTTAACGCAAGCTACTGTTGATGTAAGACGTATTTTTAAGCTAGCACTCGAAAACAATGCAGCCTCAATAATATTATGTCATAACCATCCATCAGGAAATATTTTGCCCAGCGATAATGATATTGAACTTACCCGGAAGATAAAAAGTGGTGGCGAAACGCTTAATATTAAAGTACTTGACCATATCATTGTAGGAGAAGAGAAATACTATAGCTTCGCGGATGAAGGGAAGATGTAGGAAGTACTTAAAGTGCCTGAAGTGAACTAAAGTGCCTACAGTTAAGGACTGGAGAGCTGTTTAGGAAGTATTTAAAAAATTAGCACGGATGTTCTTGAAAAAACCTATTTTTGCATGGTGAGGTATTAATCCTGTGCCTATATATCCGTTTAACGTATTCTAAATTTTATAAGCTGGACACAAATGCTATCATTGCTGCTACAACTAATACGGCAGAAATACTATAGCCAATAAGTTCAAATTTTAAAACATTAATGCCTGTACCATATGCTAACGGTTTTGATGTTTTGGCATCAAAAATTTTTCCGTTAGTAGTTATGTCATATATAAATGCTATTTGTTCATCCTGAGCTTCTATTGCATCTGCAATTTCTTGTTTATCTGCAAGTTTAACCTGTTCACTTTTTAAAGAAAAGTTCTTACAAAATTGTTTTATTTTAAAATATTTACCTGTGGCATTTTTAGATATTAACACTTTTTTATTCTTTAAAACTTCAAACCCATCATTATAAAAATAGGCATTCTTTTTCTTTTCAATTTTGTTTACCTTTTTATTTAAATAATCATTAATAGTAGCATCAAGATTTTTAATAAAAAATGGAATCAGGTAATCATATTCCATTAATTTGTTTCCTGAATTAAAGGTCTCAATGTCTGGCAGAGAAACAGAGGCTACAATTTCTGCATCATTCACTTTTTTATTTTTTTTATTGCCAAGCAATATAGAAAAGGTATATTCTGTAGCTTTTTTGCTTTTATCTCCTGAAACATGTTTAAACAATCCTAGTACAGCATATTTATCATCTGAAATATATTCGCTGCATTGCTCTGCCTTCACAAAATCGTATGCTGTAAGTTTCCAGTATTTCTCTACGCTGGAAATCAATACATCTGAAGCAAATGCGGCATCATTATCTAATAGCACAATAAGTTTCATGTTTTTTAATCTGATGGCACTTAAGTTTTTTCTACCAATATCATTTCCTTCATCTAGTCCTTTACCAGATTGTGCATGTAAACTTCCCGACAATATAATTGCCAAATAAAACAATAATAATTTGATTTTACTCATTTGAAGATATTTTAAATTATTAATTAAACTTTTATAAACCTATCTGAAGCTATCATACGCTGCTTTTTTTAATTCCTTATCACTACGCTGTTTTTCATTACTTATAACAGCAGGCACATCAATAAATTTTGGTAATGGCGAACGGTCTCCTCCGGTTAAAAGATCTATAACAGTAAAAACGCCACATGTAAATAACCCTTCTACTATTAATAATTTAACGCCTCTTTTTGAGTTAATTGTAACTTCACCTGATTGATCGCCTGCTTTAACAACAATTTTAAATGGCTTTTTATTAATTTTAGTCATGAATCCAGGATAATGATAAACATATCTCGTATGCCCAGACTCATAACTGCCTAATACTAAATTACTTACTTTTAAAGGAACATTATCCTTCAATACTTCCACATCTTTTGGAGCATCTACCAGATAAATACATTTTTTATAACTTATCGTCCCACAACTTGAAATAAAGAAAGCTGAAATGATTAATAAAGTAATAATTTTTTTCATAACTTTTAATTTAATTATTTAATGTCATATTTTCGTGCAACAAAAATAAAAGAATAATTTAAAAAAGCATAAAATTATTCGTTTTTTTTTACAAATTAAAATGAGAAATTTGTTTTATACCGATGCTTTATATAAAATAGTCTATACTTTTTTGAAAACGCAGGCCGGAGATTGCATTTATAGCACGACTACAGCAGCGCCTATTAGGCTGGAAGAATTATTTCTCTTTTGTAAATATAAACCGTCCTCCTGCTTGTTTTAAAATCATCTCGTTCTTAGCGGGATTAAATTCCATTACTATGCCGGCCTGCTCAAACTGAAATTTATCTTTTTCTGTAGGTTCAAGGGGGAAAGAAGATTGTCCGGTGGCTTGTGCAATAAGTTTCGTATCATCTTTTGTAATGGAAATTTTTAAAGGCAATTGAGTGCTTGAATATACGCCCAGATATTTATCCATATCTTCTTTTTTTAACATAATAGCTGACTTAGTAAACGTTGGTATGGTATAGTCCTTATTAAAACAAATATTCAGAATACCTATTAATATACTGTTCAGCGGATACACGGTAACATTAGAGCAATATGCAATGGCAAGGCTATCTTCCGGGAAATATGCCAACACGGATTCGAAGCCGTCTATACCACCGTTATGGCCATAGGCCATTCTGGTAAAGAAAGGTATCTTATACATGCCCATTCCGTAGCCGTCTATCATTGTTTTCATCATATCAAGGCTGTTTTGTGAAACTAATTTTAATGAAAACAGCCCTTCAATAAACCCGGTAAGGTCTGCCGGCGTTGAAACGATGGCCCCGGCGCCACCGGGAATACTCATATCTGTTTCGGGCTGTTGCTCCCATTTGGTGGTATACAGATAGGAAAAACTCTCATTATTTTTAACGTTTATTTTATCACCATAATAAGTATTTGTTAAAGCTACCTTTGAAATAATCCGCTCATTTAGAACATCTTTATACGGCTTGTTGCAAATCTTTTCGATGATGTAGCCTAAAATAATATAGTTGGGGTTGCTGTACGCGAACTTTTCATCAGGCTTAAAGTCGATGCCGCTTTTAGCAATGATAGCAAGCATCTCATCATGTGTTTTGGGTTGTGTCATATACGATGTATACGTTGAATCATCGGTAATATTATGCAGGCCACTTCTGTGATTAAGCAGGTTGCTCATTGTTATTTTGTTGGCGTTTGGAATACCCGGATAAAAATTGTCTACTGTTGTGGTAAGCGTTAACTTGCCTTCGTCAACAAGCTGCAGAATCATTGTGGCTGTGAACATCTTTGAAATGGAGCCAATGCGATACCTGGTTTTTTCTGTAGCCTGTATTTTCTGTGTATCAGAAATATAACTATACCCTATGGCTTTGCTGTAAATGACAGTTCCTTTTTTAGAAATTGCCAGACACCCCATAGCTTTATTTTTCTCAGCAAGTATGTTGAACAAGCTGTCCAGCTTAGGTTTGTTTAAACTCTGTGAAAAAGTTGCGCTGACCGAAAGGGCCGTCAGAAGGATTGTTGTAAGGATTTTTTGTTTCATGGGGGTGTAATTAGGGTTTAGGTGATTATTTATTTTAGCCTTAAAATGATTTCTGTCGGGTCTAAAGTGATTTTAGAAAAGGCAAACCATTTCTTCCCCAAGTCTTTTAATGACGCACCTATGTGATAGACAATCTGATTATCTATAATTAAAAACCGGTCGTGAGATTTTGCAAATATTTTAATATCAATAGTGGGATATTGAACATTGTGTTTTTTTAAATCAAGTTTCAGCTCTTTCGTTAGATTAGAAGTGTAAATGGTAGCTGTAACACCTTTATTCCTCTTTGATAATAAAGATAACACACTTTCATCAACATAGTTATCAATAAGAACGAGCGATTCTTTTGCCGATTTAATTAAATCCGCCACAAATAGATAAGCATCAAATACTTGTCCCTCAAAAAAAATTCCTTCATTTGGGGGTAAACTGGTTTTTATTTGAAAATCGAAGTCCTTTACCTTCTCTTTTAAATGACCTATTTCAGCTTCAATACATTCAAAACGCTGATTTATAGCATATCCCTTTAAAAGATAATCTTTCAACACTTTGTTTACCCAAATTCTGAACTGAGTGCCACGCTGTGATTTAACACGATAACCAATAGAGATAATCATGTCAAGATTATAATATTCCACTTGATATGCTTTACCATCTGTTGCAGTTGTCGCAAATTTTGCGACAACTGAAAAGTTTTTTAATTCTTCTTTTAGTACATTTGTTATATGTTTGCCGATTGTCTTAACATCTCTGTCAAACAGCATTGATATTTGATGGCGGTTCAACCAAACGGTATCCTCTTCAATTCGTACCTCAAGTCGGGTTGATTGTTTGTCAGCCTGATATATTATTATTTCATCTTTCATTTATTTTCTTTTCGTAAAGCAATGTCTGTATTATATTGACAAATATACAACTTTTCAATAGGCATATAACTTGGCAAATGAAAAATGGGCATTTAGCCTATGCACTATGCATCATTTAATGCTAGTATATCTTATCCATATAGCCCCTTTTAGTATCAATCTTTTTTAGCTACTGTTATTGTCTAATTATTATCAGTTTTTTGTTTTTTATTTTCATTAATTGTCTTTACCAATTTCCCTTTTTCGTCATAAATTAAGGACTTTGCTAATTTAAATCTTCCCGCCTTACCTTTATTTTTAAAAATATACTTATCAATTTTTGAAGTTTTTCCATTTTTATATTCAATCGTTTTCCATTTATTAAGTGTCCTTCCATCATGAAAGAATCGATTTGTTGAACGCTTCTCAAACTTTTCATAGACAAGTTTATTATCAGAATACTTTTCGGAAATTTCATATAAACCAAAAATGCCATTTCGAGAAATTCTCAAATAATTATAGGTTTTAATTATTGTTAAAGTATCTTTTTTAATCGAATCAACTTTGATAAGATTACTTGTCAAAGGCTTTGAGTATCTGCATGAAATAAATTGAAGCAGCGTTACAATTAAGATTAAAATTCTCAATATATAATAACTTTTCTTCATCTTACAAACAAGTAACTGAATTATAGCGCTTTATTTATATTCCTCAAACAAAAATATAAATAAAGTTGCAAAAATGAACAACAAGTATAAAAAAATATTTACTTTAAAGAAGTAATTGAAAAAAATTAATTGGGACTATCCTGATTTTTCAAAAAAGCATCTGCAATGTTTTCTTATTGTAGCAAATGCTACAAAAATAATCGGACGAAGCAAATGCTTCGCACTACAGGTTTCTTTTTTATTTAGGGTTATCAAACTATGAAGAGCAGAAGACCTAAGAGGGCAAAAATGCTTATCTTCTTATGGAATTTCATTCTATATTTCATCTATAAACCAAACAAATAAAAAACATTTACCATGATTAATTTAAGTTTCTCTTTACCAAATACCTTCAAGGCTATTTTCAAAACTTTGTTATTCATAGCCTTGTTATTAGCGTTTAAGCCTCTTTCGGCCCAGCTGAATGAAGATTATTTTGATGTAAGAACCATTTACGAAATGACATCAGGAGGAGCTGCCGGTTCGGGCAGCAGAGCCACTTATAGTTTCAGGATAAAATTTATTAAAGATGCTGATATGCGTTTCGACACGGTTTGGTTTGATAACCTCCCGAAAACAACCTACTATAATTTCCCGGGTAATGCCAGCCCCGCTTCCTTTAAAAAAGGAGATTCTGTTAATATAGCTATAGGATTTTATTATCCCGGAGAAAGAGACCGGTTAGAATTTAAAAACATTGATGATGAAAATGCAAACACTAAGGCATACAAAAACCCGCTTCCCGAATATAAGGGCATAGCTCTCATTCAATTTTATGTTAACAACAGAAAGTATTATTATGGTGTAAAAAAAATCGATCAGTCTATTCAGAATAATTTGCCATAATTGCCAATGCAAGTCATGGCTTCACTTGCCCCACTCATTCCTGCCCTTAGTGAAACTATGACAGGCCACTCCAAACTCCAAACTCCAAACTTCTTATTTCAGGCTTTCATTATACATCAAATAAATCAGCCCATCAGAAAGGCCAATTTTGGGAACATAAATGGCTTTGGCTTTAATGGTTTTCATGATGGTCAGGAATATTTTGGCAGCAGGTTCTATAACGTCTGCCCTGTCGGGCCGCATGCCCATCTTTTCTATCCTGTCGGTTAGAGGCGTTACTGCTATTTCGAGGTATCCTTTTTCAAGGTTTTTATAGGTCAGGGTTCTGTCCTCGTAACAGCCATATATCTTAGCCAGCTTATTGATGTTGCCCCCTGAGCCTACGCAATAGAATTTATCGAAATCGGCTTTGTATGTTTTTAACCATTTAGTAAGTCTGCTCCATTCGGCATCTTCAACCTTATTGCATAGCATACGGATGGTGCCTATTCTAAATGAATTGGAATCGACAAGTTTATGATTCTGTACAACGGAAATTTCCGTACTCCCCCCTCCCACATCAATATACATGGCATATTTGTACTTGCAATCCATCTCTGCAATATCCGTTGCACCCACAATGCGGGCTTCTTCCAGGCCATCAATAATTTTCACATCGATGCCGGCTTTTTCTTTAATCTCTTTTATAACCACAGCATTATTGGAGGCTTCACGCATGGCAGAAGTGCCACAAGCCATATAACGCACAGGTTTATAAACATCTATCAGCATTTTAAACGCTGTCATTGTCTGAAGCAAGTCTTTGCGTTTTACATCAGAGATATAACCAATGCTAAAGACATCTTCTCCCAACCGCACAGGAATCCTTATCAGTGATGCCTTTTCGGCTACAACCACATTGTTTTTAATGAAAATGTTGGCAAAATATAACCTTACGGCATTACTTCCTATATCTATGGCGGCTAATAACATACTTTTTTTTTGATTATTATGAACGTTTTTGACATTAATGATATTTTTTTTGAATAACGAATATCGAACAACGAATTTTGAAGTCAGAAGTATTTAATTCATAAAAGGATATAAATTATTATGTTTATTTATTTTGCCTCAAATCCTATACTTCGACAGGCTCAGCATCCATGAAGAATTGATTTTCAGCAATTTACATCCTTTAGTACCGAGGCAAAATAAATTGCTGAGAATCAACTTTTCAAACTATCAAACTAACTCTTTCAGGTATTTATAAATTTCTTTCTGCGACTGTATCTTTTCGCTGTCATTTTTTTTCAACCTGTTGATTTCCTGATGATTTAACCTCCTAGCCTTAACATTATCTTTCAGTTGGATGTTCAGTATTGTTCTTAATTCTTCCTGAATATTTTTATCATAAACCGGGCATGTCACTTCAATACGATGGTCTATATTGCGTTTCATAAGGTCGGCAGAGGAAATAAAAAACCGCTCATCACCACCGTTATAAAAATAGTAAATCCTTGAATGCTCGAGGTAGCGGTCAACGATGCTCACGGCCTGTATATTCTCGCTGACCTTTTTGTATTCAGGCATCAGCACACAAATACCTCTTGCAATTATTTTAATCTTAACCCCGGCATTGCTGGCATCATAAAGTTTCTTAACTATTTTCTCATCAACAAGGCTGTTAAGTTTTAGAATAATCCTTGCTTTTTTACCTTTTTTAGCCTGCAGGATTTCTTTGTTAATAAGTTTCATAAACTGAGTTCTGAAGTTATAAGGACAAACCATAAGATGCGTTGTTTCAGCAGGCTTATAATTATTTTCAAGGATATCGAAAACTTTCTCAACTTCTCTGGTAATCCTTCTGTCGGCAGTAAAAAGACTATCATCTGCATAAACCTTTGCGGTATATTCATTAAAGTTTCCTGTGCCCACATTGGCATATTGTACCGGCAATCCCTTTTCAATTCTCTTTATAAGAATAAGTTTTGAATGTACTTTAAGTTCAGGAACACCATGAATTACCCTGGCCCCTTCCTCTGTCAGCGCCTTCGACCAATATATATTGGCTTCTTCATCAAAACGGGCCTGAAGTTCCAGAAATACCGTTACAGCTTTCCCATTGTGGGCTGCATTAATAAGGGCATTGATAACATTGGAGTTTTTGGCTACCCTGTAAAGGGTCATCTTTATAGATACAACTTTAGGATCTATTGAAGCCTCACGCAATACATCAATGATGTACTGGAACGACTGGTAAGGGAAATGCAGCATGACATCCTTAAGCCTGACCACATCGAGAATACTGTTGACATTCTGCAGGTCCTTATGCGGCAGGTGCTCAACAGAAGGAAACTCAAAATGAGAACCTATGTTAGGGAAGTCCGTGAAGTCCTTGAAGTTATGATATCTGTCGCCGGCAACAACGCTGTCTTTCTTTGTAGCGCTTAGTTTGCGTAAAATCAATTTAAGCATAGGCATAGGCATCTCCCTGTCGTAAACAAACCGTACGGCTTTACCCTTTTTTCTTTGCTTAAGGCTCTCGGCAACAAGTTCCATAAAGCTCTTTGCCACATCATTATCTATGTCGAGCTCTGCATCTCTCGAAAATTTAATCGTATACGCATGGTACTCATCGTAATTAAAAATAGAGAAAAGCTCATTAAGGCAATAGCGGATAACATCGTCGAGCAAAATGATGTGTTTTTTATTGTCTATTTCAGGCAGCACAAGAAAACGTGATAGTGGTGGTACCGGCACTTTTATCAAAGCATAATTATCTTTCTCAGGTTCATTATTAAATTTCATCCACACAGCCAGATAAACAGCTTTGTCCTTCAGGGAAGTAAGCTCCTTTACATTGTTAAGCATCAGGGGGAACAGGTTGGTGCGCACCTCTTCGTGAAAATATTTCTTTACATACTCACCATGCTGAGGACACAACTGCTTCTCGTTGATGATAAAAATATTTTGTTTTTCAAGGTCAAGCAACAAGTTACTGTAAATTTTCGAAAACTCATTTTGCAGGTCAACGATAAACTCACTAATCTCTTCAAGTATCTTCTGAGGCTTGAAAGGGCCATACTTTGTCTTTTTAGGCTCAAAAGCCGACAGCCGATTAAGTGTAGCCACCCTAACCCTGTAGAACTCATCGAGGTTATTGGAAAAGATGCCCAGAAATTTCAGACGCTCTATTAATGGTAAGCTCACATCAGAGGCTTCCTGAAGAACTCTTTCATTAAAATAAAGCCAGCTGATTTCCCTGTTGATTAAAGGAATTTTATTTAAAGGCATAGTTATTTAATTCTTTTGGGGAAAGCCACAAAATTAACCTTTTTAATGCAGCTTTCTATTTTTTCCCATCTTTCAGTATCAAATGAGATGCTGATGACCGCTGAAGTGGGCAGGAAATCTATTTTTTTAGCAAGAAAGAAATTAGCAAATTGTGTAAATGTGGGATTATGTCCGATGAGCATTATATTGTCTTTATCGTTGGGCAGGGCATAAACTTCGTTCAGCATGTGTTCTTCGTCGCTGTTGTATATATTGGTATTAATAAGAATGTCCGATTTCTGATAACCTAAGCCATCAGCCAAAAGACGTGCTGTTTCTATAGCCCTTAGGGCATGACTTGAAATGATAAGGTCAACTCCCACATTTTCGTTGAGAAGAAAGTCTATTACTTTTTTTGTTTTCCTGATGCCATTTTCAATGACAGGTCTGTTCAAATCATCCAGGTCGGGACTTTCCCACGATGACTTGGCATGCCTTACGATATATAATGTTTTCATATACTCTTTATATAATAACCTATTTTCTAATGCTTTAGGCCACCAAGACACAAAAGCACTAAGTTTACACAAAGTTTATAAACAAAAATAAAATACAAAGTTACGAAATATCAGAATAATAAAAAAAAATCAAAAAAAACAGTTAAATTTGCATTAGAAATACTTAAAATTCTATGACAACACTTCAAATAGAAAAAACGTTAAGCAGATATATAAAAGGGCTTCCTGATGACGCTATTCAGGAAATTCTTGATTTTATAATATTTATTCGCCATAAGAGGTTGAAAAAACCATCTGAGAATTTAACTATTGAACTTAGCAATCTTAATTTAAATCAAACTACTCATTTGGAAGAGGAGTTTAATGATTACAAACAAATTTATCCTAATGAATAAATATATAGCTGATTCAATGGCTTTTATCCTACGTCTTGAGAACAGAAAAATGCCTTTGTATGCAAAAAAGAAATTTGAAATGGCAGAAAAAGGGCAAGCAGAAATTGTTGTTCCGGCAATGGTATTTGCTGAATTAGCCTACCTCTCTGAACGCAATAAAATTGACACAAATCTAAATGAAGCCAAGAAATATTTAGACAAGTACACTTTAATAAATGAATATCCGCTTACTTATAAAACAGTGACATTTGCATTTAGCATTGATGATATTCCTGAACTTCATGACCGGCTTATTGCAGCTGTTGGGAAAGAACTTGACGCCGAAGTAATTACCAATGACCCTGTAATTGAACATTCAAGACATGTTAAAACTATATGGAAATGATTTAGCATTTCTTACTTAGAATTTAAATGTTATTCCAGAAGAATCCAAATCAATGAATCTCGACAATACAATAAACAAGATAACGGACCGGCAGGAACTGAACATAAAAGAAGCCTTGAATATTTATATGGGACTTCCTACCTCAGAGCTTATGCAGATAGCCTACAGCATCAGGAAGATGATGAAGCCGGGAAATGTTGTCAGCTGGATAATAGACCGAAACATAAACATCAGCAATATTTGCTCATCAGGCTGTGCCTTCTGTAGTTTTTATTGCGCTTCAGAAAAGGAGAAGAAGTCATTTACAACCACTTTAGCAGAATATAAAGTTAAAATAGAAGAACTTTTTCGTTTGGGAGGGTCACAGTTGCTTCTGCAGGGAGGTCTCAACCCGGAGTTCCGATTGAGTTATTACGAAAATCTCTTTACTGAGTTAAAACAAATGTTTCCCAAACTTAAATTGCATGCCTTAGGACCTCCTGAAATTTACTATCTGGCTCGAATGGAAAAGATAAGTGTTGCCAGCGTTATTGAAAGGCTTATCAGATCTGGTCTCGACAGCCTGCCGGGAGCTGGTGCAGAAATACTGTGCGACAGGGTGAGGCGCATCGTATCGCCCAATAAGTGTACTTCAGCCCAATGGCTCAATGTGATGCACGAAGCACACAAACAGCATATGCTGACGACAGCCACCATGATGTTCGGCCATATTGAAACGCCGGAAGAAAGATTAATACATATCTTTAAAATTAAGAATACGCAGTCTCAAAAGCCGGCAGATGCTGTGGGCTTCATTGCTTTTATACCCTGGACCTTCCAAAGCCCTAATACGGCCTTGATACAAAAATTTCCGGGCATTAAAAAAACGAGCATTGATACGTACCTCCGCACCATTGCCATCAGCCGTATCATCCTTCAGAATGTTGACAACATACAAGCCTCGTGGCTGACTACAGGCACCGAAACCGCCAGGCTGGCCCTTTATGCAGGCGCCAACGACCTGGGTTCCATTATGATAGAAGAAAATGTGGTGGCTTCTTCGGGCGTTACCAACAAACTGACAGCAGTACAGATGCAGGAGCTTATAAAAGATGCCGGTTTTGAACCAAGGATGAGGGACCAGAATTATTGTTTTGCAGATTGTGACAAAAAAATATTAGGTTATTGAATAAGTGTGTAACGGCAACAGCTTTGTTTTGAACTTGCATTTACACCCACTAATCCGTCAAACTGCACACCAAACTTACAAATAAATTCAATATATCAAGTACAGATGACCTGCAAGGATAACGCGAAGCTGGTGTTATGGGCTGTAAATTCTATTCTTTTACAAACTTTGTTACCTCTGTCATGACTTTGCTATTAAGTCTCAGAATATAAAGTCCTTTTGCAAGTCTGCTTATGTCAATGTCTGTTTTCCCTTGTTGTAATTGTCGTTGAATTAATGTTTGGCCTTGTATGTTTGTAATTTCTATCACTGCACCTTGGGAGCTTTCGATGGAAAGATCATGAATTGCAGGGTTTGGGTAAATAATAAAAATATTTTGATTGCTAAATTCAGCTATACCAGAAACAAATTGAATAATATTTGATTTATCTGAGGAACAATAATAGTTTGATACAACAGAATAATAATTCCCGGGTATAACTGCGATGTAAGTATTATAATACGCACCATTAATTAAAGTATCATTTCTATACCATTGATTTCCGTATAAAACATCAGAAAATAATGTATCACCATTAATACTAATAACAGGTGCCGGAGGGATCGGAGTTACCTGAACAGGAATTGCAACAGTACAAGAATTGTATTGACTATCAGTAATTGTCACAGCATATGTGGTATTAGAAGAAGGATTAACTGTTATCGAAGATGTCTGAAGTGAATTATTCCACTGATATGAAAGAGGCTTTGCTCCTCCAAAAATATTTGGTTTTATTAAAATAGAATCGCTGTAACATACGGTGTAATTAGTTTGGTTCAATGTGGTTAAACTACAACCGCCATTTGTTGTTTTCAGAATTGTTCCAAAAGAGCCAACCACATAACCTGTATTAATATCTGTAAACCAGACTGACCTTAAACCCTCATTTGTTCCTGAGTTCAATAAAAACCAATTACTTCCGCAATCTTCTGTTTTTGATATTTCGCCATTTTCTCCTACAACATAACCTGTATTTTCATCAGTAAAGAAAATATCAAAATAAGTGTTTCCATTGTGAAAAGATGAAGTCCAGTTATTCCCTCCATCTGTAGTTTTAATAATAGCACCATTACCGGCAGCAATAAAACCAGTATCCGCATTTATAAAAATAAGCTTAAGCGGATACATTGCCCCACCTATGTAATTAATATTCCAGTTAATACCACCATTTGTTGTTTTAAGCAACATGGTCGAACCAACATTCCAATCATAACCTGTAATAAAGCCAATATCTTTATCTTTAAAATAAACCGAGTATAATTCCTGTGTTGTTCCCGAGGTCTGACTGTTCCATGTTACACCTCCATTTATTGTTTTAATTATTGTCCCACTACTTCCTACTGCATAACCTATAATGGGATCTGGAAAACATAGAGAATTCAGATTGTTTGAAGTTTGTGTATTCTGTACTGTCCAAGAATTTCCCGCATTGGCTGATTTAATTATTTTACCGCAATCAGTAACGACATAAATTGTGTTAGTATCTACAATCGTAAAGTTATTAATGTTGCATATATTAACACCACTGTCTAATTGAGACCATGAGTTGCCGGAATCAGTTGATTTAAGTATCATGCCGGAATATGTACCTGTATTTCCGCAAACAATATAAGCAACATTGGAATTTATAAATTTTATAGAATTTAAATACGTGGAAGTAAAAGAACTTGATTCTTGATTCCAGTTGTTACCACCATCTGAGGTCTTTATAATACCCGAAGCTGGATACATATCAATTCCACCAACTGCACAGCCATGAAGTGTATCTGTAAAATACACCGAACTTAACGAATAATTAGCTTGTGAAATTACAGTCCAATTGTTTCCTCCATTTGTAGTTTTCAGAATGTCACCCCCGCCAACAATAAAACCAGTATTGTTATCAATAAAACAAACAGAAGTAAGGTCATTCATCGTCAGATTTGTAGACGATTCATTTTGAATAATCCAGCTGTTGCCGGCATCTGTTGTCTTCATGATAGAACCAAGATAACCAATTAAATATCCTGTTTTGTTATCCGTGAAAATCACTGATGAACAGCATTCGGTAAGAGGTATCGTTATGCCCGTCCAGCTAACTCCACCATCAGTTGTTTTTAACACTTCCCCTGCTAGTCCGTTTCCTATAGACGCATATCCGGTATCAACCGTTGTAAAGAAAATAGAAGTTTCCTCCTGAAAAGTCAAGCTCCCTCCAATATACAACCATGTTTTACCATAGTCGGTTGTCTTATATAATTCCTCTCCGTCACCAGCTGCCCAACCTACAGCAGGATTAACAAAGAAAATAAAATTTGTATTGCTACTTGTATTTGGCTGAGTAAAAATTCTGACCCATGAATTTCCGCCATTAACGGTTTTATAAATGGCAAGGTCAACGCCACATACATATATTGTATCTTTGTCTATAACGGAAATTGAACACAAATCTCTTGTCGTTCCTGAAATCTGAATATTCCAGTTTAATCCGCCATTGGTAGTTTTTAGGATTGTTCCATATTTGCCAACCACATAACCAATGTTGGCATTGGCAAATTTTACACAATTTAAATAATTCCCACTTGGTTTAGGGTTAAGCCATTTCCAGTCTTGCGCATTTGCAGTTTCTACTGTCAAGCAGGCGCTCAAGCCAATAAAGGCGTACATTGTGATAAAAAATAATTTTGTTTTCATAAACCTTCCTTGTTTTATTTATAGCCCAGAACTCCTTAATAAGCAGTACCAAAGGTACGGTTTACAAACTTCCGTACCCCATATAGCCTTCCTATTAGTAGCGTTTATTTTTCTTCAAAATTAAATATTTTTAATATACGAATCCTTTTTTTACAGGAGAATTATGCGAGGCATCGGCATAGATATCGGCGGCAC
>Ga0118677_10005250_pt1 | contig 22800 bp, 8 predicted proteins | sample AliMusrvi5mmetaG_FD_86154 | JGI IMG/M metagenome (GOLD analysis project Ga0118677, IMG submission 86154)
GCGGTATGACTATGCTTCAAGCATTACCGAAGCGTTTACCAGTGATGATGTCAACTCTGAAGCTGCGCTGTTCTTTGCTACCTTGGTCGAGAACTTCGCATCCGGCGATTGTAGTGCGCAGCTTTCGGCATACTTACAGTCTTTGGCGGAGAACTCAGGGTTGGCAGATGCCAGCAGCATCGCTGCGCAGTTTGCGGGCACTGACGCGCTGACTCCCGCATCGTCGTTCGCGTTGGTGACGGTCTACCAGCCGACGTCGCTGGCTCTAGCGCCGGTGAGCGGCACAGCAGGAAGCCCGCTGACGTTGAGCGCGACCCTGGTGACCGTTCCGGGCGGAGTTCCGGTGGCCGGACAGACAGTAACCTTCTCCTTTAGTGGGACGGGTGCGCCAGGTCCGCAGACCGGGACGACTAACGCCAACGGCGTGGCCACCGTGCCGGTAGTGTTCACGGCGCCCGGTACGTTCACGGCGCAGGCATCCTTCTCCAACCTCGCAGGTTTCTTCGCGGATCCCAACGGGAACCTGATCGCGGACACGGCCAGCGCGCTGCTGACGGTGTACCAGGCCAACCTCAACTTCGGATCGGAGCAGGTGGGTACTCCCACGGCGGCGCAGACGGCTACTTTTGTATTCCCGAGCGGCAGTGGCGGCACATTGACCGCTCGCGTAGTGACCCAAGGCACGACTGGACTTGATTTCCTGCCCGGCAGCAGCGACACCTGCTCCAACCAGAGTATCTCCGCGGGCGGCACATGCAGCGTCAGCGTGGTGTTCAACCCGCTGGCGCCTGGGGTGCGCCTTGGCGCGGTCGAGGTGATCGCCAACGGGGCCATCCTCCAGACCATTTACCTGAGCGGTACTGGCACAGGACCGCTAGCGACATTCAGCAACGGTGGTCAGAGTGTCTTCCAGAACACACCCTACGCTCTGAATGGGGTTACCACGGATGCGTCCGGCAATGTGTATTACTCGACCTACCAGCCCGGTAACAGCGGCGTGTATAAGATCGCAGCAGCCACAGGGATTACTACCCAGCTCGCCAGCGGTCTTGGGTTAGGGTCCGGTGTAGCGATCGACGGTGCGGGCAATGTCTTCTATTCGGACTTCGGCACCGGGACAGTCAATGAGCTTTTGGGCGGAACTGGAAGTCCCATCGTGATCGCCACAGAGCCGAACCCGGAAGGACTTGCACTCGATCTTCAGGGGAACCTGTATGTAGCCGTCGGCGGGAACGTCGTGAAACTGCTGGCAGGCAGCTTTACCCCGTCTACAACTTACGGAACTGGCCTAAGCCATGCGCAGAGCGTTGCGGTTGACGCAGCAGGGAATGTCTACATCACGGACCGGGATGGCAACCAAGCGGTTGTGGTCACGCCTGACGGGATCACCCAGACCTCCATTGCCACCGGGATCACTACCCCGGCCGGAATCACATTGGATGCCGCCGGAAACATCTACATCGCCGTCATCAACGGCGCGGAACTGGAAGAATATGCGGCCGGGACCTATGCGGCGACCACTCTTGGCTCCTTTGTGCAACCGGCCTTCGTTGCGCTTGATCCCAGCGGCAATGTTCTGGTCGTAGACCGTGGTGCCAACACCATCGCTAAGCTGACCAGGGCCACTCCTGCTCTGTTGAGCTTTGCTACCACCCCGGAGGGATCGACCAGCAGCGACAGCCCGCAGACGGTGACGCTGACCAACGATGGCAACGCACCCTTGGTGCTGAGCGGCTTGTCGACGGCCACGCCCAGCTTCACGCTAGACGGAACTTCGACTTGCACATCCAGCACAACCCTGGCCACCAACTCCACATGCACCATTGGCGTGAGCTTTGCGCCGACGGTTCCCGGCAGTCCGTTGACGGATGCGGTAACGATCACGGACAACAACCTGAATGTGGCGGGAGCTGTTCAGACGGCACCTCTGAGCGGCACAGGCACGCAGCAGACCGCTATCGTGACGGTTACACCAGCGTCGATCAGCTACACAACAGACCCAACAACGCTGTCGGCTACCGTTGCGTATCTGGGCGCGACTGCTCCCACTGGGGCGGTGAGCTTCACGATCGATGGCGGCAGCGTTGTAACGGCAACCTGTGCTGGTTCATCTTCACCGCTGACCTGCACGGCAAGCTATCCGACCGGCACGCTGTCGGCGACGACGCACACAATTACCGCGACGCTTGCCGCTGACACTGACTTCTCCATCACTTCAGGCTCGGCGTCACTGACCGTGACTCCGATTGCACCAGCCATTACGTTTACCGTGCCGAACCATACCTACGGCGACGCAGCGTTTACGCTGGCGGCGACATCGAACTCCGGGGCTGCCATTACATACTCGGTGATAAGCGGCCCGGCGACTGTCTCTGGATCGACGCTGAGCATCACCGGCGCGGGCCCGGTCACGGTGCAGGCTTCGCAGATTGCGGCCGGCAACTATACTGCCGGGTCGCAGAACGCGAGCTTCACGGTTGCGCAATTGGCGTTGACCGCAGCCATCATAGGTAATCCGACGAAGACATATGATGGGACTACTATTGCTACGCTCGGTTCGGCGAACTACCAACTCACGACTCTGGTGGGTTCCGATGCCATCACTGTGACGCAGCCGTCTGGGGTCTATGCCTCGGCGAATGCTGGATCTGAGGGGGTGACGGCTGCACTGTCGGCGGCGAACTTCAGCGCGGCCTCAGGGCTGCTAACGAATTACATTCTCCCGGCCGTAGCAACCGGCCCGGGCACCATCACCCCGGCGACGGCTTCAGTGACTCCGGCGACAGCTACTAAGATTTACGGCACAACTGACCCGAGCTTCACGGGAACGCTGAGTGGCTTCGTTGCATCGGACAATGTGACGGCCACATACAGCCGGACGGTAGGCGAAACGGTTGCCGGCAGCTATACAATCAGCGCCGTCCTAAGTCCAACGGCTGTTCTAGGAAACTACAACATCAACTACAACACGGCGGCATTTACGATCACTCAAGCGACACCGACGATCACATGGGCGACGCCGGCTGCAATCACCTATGGCACGGCACTGAGCGGGACACAGTTGAATGCAAGTTCGACTGTGGCTGGAGCATTCAGCTATAGCCCAGCCTCGGGTATGTTGACGGCTGGATCGCATTTGTTGTCCGTGACCTTCACTCCGTCGGATGGGACTGACTACACCTCTGCAACCTCGACGGTGACCTTGCAGGTGAACCAGGCGACGCCGATGATTACATGGGCCACACCGGCTTCGTTCGCATATGGAACGGCGCTGAGTGGCACACAACTGAATGCGACAGCTTCAGTGGCTGGAACATTCAGCTATAGTCCGGCGAGCGGTGTGCTGACGGCTGGTTCACATCTGCTGTCCGTGACCTTTACGCCAACAGACACGACTGATTACACAACGGCAACCGCAGTCGTTACTCAGGTGGTGACCCAGGTTACGCCAACGATCACTTGGTCGAACCCTGGCGCGATCGCCTATGGAACGCATCTGAGTGCGACACAGCTCAATGCTGCTGCGTCCGTGGCCGGCACCTTCTCATATAATCCGACCTCGGGGAGTGTGCTTGCTGCGGGCCCCCATTCACTGTCTGTTATGTTCACGCCGACGGACACAACCGACTACACAACGGCGACGTCATCCGTAAGCATCTCGGTTACACCGATTGCTCTCACCATCACTGCGGGCAGCCCGACGACGATCTACGGCAGCGCCTTGCCCACGATCGTACCCGGCTTCAGCGGCTTTATTACCGGCGATAGCGCATCCAGCCTGACCACGCAGCCGACTTGCACGACCACGGCGACCAGCACAAGTAATGTGGGAAGTTACTCGACGAGTTGCTCGGGCGCAGTTGATGCGAACTACATAATCAGCTACAAGCCCGGCACGTTGACCATTACTCCGGCTGTCCTTACTGTGGCAGCTAACCGACTAACCTTTGCCTACGGCGGTGGTGACGGCGACAACGACGCAGACAGCTTGGCAAACCCGCTGACATACAGCATCACTGGCTTTGCGCCTGGCCAGACTGCTGTAACCGACCTTACGGGCACTCCGTCGGAGACCAGCAACACGCCCGAGGGCGGTCCCGTCGGCAGCTACACCATCACCATGGCAGCCGGAAGCCTCAGGCTGAAGCCGGCTTACACCAGCGACTACACCATCAAATACGTCTCAGCGCCGCTGACCATCATTCCCGCAGTTTTGACGGTCACTGCAACCAGCCAGAGTAATGTCTATGGAGCGGTGGATTCCGATAACTGCGGTCACCCGGAGCGCCACCTGAACTACACCGTCACTGGCTTCGCCTATAACCAGAAGCAGAACCAGGTGTTGGATGGTTCGCCTACCCTGACCACGACCGCTACCGCAAAGAGCAACGTTGGGTCTTATCCCATTACCATCACGCAAGGCAGCCTGTCATTTGATCGGAACTACGCCAGCGACTATACCTTGGTGTTCGTAAACGGCACAGTGACCGTAACCCCGGCCAAATTGTATGTGGTCGCAAACTCATATAATCGCCAGATCAACCTGTCCAACCCGGCCTTCGGCTACACAATCAACGGCTTCGTCAACGGGGATACGCAGATCAGCGCGACCACCGGCGCGCCGGCGTGCTGCTCTACCACTGCCACTACCGGCAGCCCGGTGGGCATCTACGCCATCATCATCGCTCCGGGCAGCCTCGCAGCAAAGAACGGCAACTACACGCTCAACTTCGTGAACGGTGTCCTGGTCGTCTACAACCCCAGGGACAGGAACGATGCGCACTGCGACCGCGACGGCAACTTTAGCCCCAATCGCCAATTCGACCACGATAACTGGCCCGACAACTCCAGCTATAACTACTACTGGGGCAACGGTAATGGCGGACCCAACTTTAACCATTGACCGTAGTCAGAAGGATTGAGATCGGTAACGGAATTTGATCAGGGCCTGCGACCTCCTCGTGAGGCGCAGGCCTTGGTTCGTTCAATCACTCAGCACTCATCGATTCATCGCGCTCATCCATCGATATGGCTGCGGCGCAGGCGGCGGCCAAGCAGGCCGGAGAGGCGATAGCAGAGCCGGTTGAGGGGCTGGCGATCGAGGATGCGGTGCGAAAGGAGCTTGGCGTGAGGCTGGAGAAGCAGCCGTTGCCCCTTCCCTTTCTGATCCTCGACCACATCGACGAGACGCCAACGGAGAATTGAGCCTCTGGACTTCCCTAAATAGGGATTACGGGTAAAGTTGGCGGGCACGGTATCGTCTGGGGCACTTTACCGCAAACGCTGACATTTCAGGCATGTCGATCGATGATTTCTTCATTCATATACCCATCTCGCCAGACCCTTTAGGAGGGGTACAATTTCAGCCTAACGACATGGAAAGGCGAGCAACCGAATCCAATGACACAGCCCTCCGGCTCGGGAATCGCCAATCGCAGGACAAAGCCCTTACGCCAGCTCGGAGAATCTCATGAACCAGCCTACGCAAATCCGCATCTCCCTCCGCAACATCGCCGCATGTAGTCTGGCCGCGACACTTCTACTCGCGCACGCTCCCGCGCTCACCGCGCAGGCGCCCGCGCCTACCGTTGAGATCCTGCGCAAGAACTTCGTCAATCCGCCAGCCGCCGCCAAGCCCATGGTGCGTTGGTGGTGGTTCGGCCCTTCCGTGGTCAAGCCCGAGATACTAAAGGAACTCCGGCAGATGAAGGCCGACGGCATTGGTGGGGCCGAACTCGCGTTCGTCTACGCCGAGCAGCTCGACGACCCAGCCACCGGTCTGAAGAACCTCCGCTTCCTCTCGCCCGAGATGCTGGACGACGTCGCCTACGCGCAGTCCGAAGGCCGCAAGCTCGGCCTCCGCATCGACGTCACGCTCTGCTCCGGATGGCCCTATGGCGGCCCCAACACCACCCTCGCTCAGGCCGTCACCCGTCTGCGCATCTCCGAGGCTCCAGTCGCCGCCAACGCAACATCCGTCCAGCTTATTGGGTCGGGAGGCCAGCCTCTGCTTTCAGAAGGAGAGTCCATCATCTCCGCCGTCATCGCCGAACCCTCCCACGCCGCTCTGCTGACGCCCGCCGACAGTGGCAGCAACGTGGACCCGCGTCCGCCCTCATTCGATCCCGCCACGGCGAAGCCCATCAATCTCACCGGTAATACAGCAAGCTTTGTAGCATCCGATAAGCCACGCGTTGCCGTCTTCTTCATCCAGTCCCACTCCAAGCAGCAGGTCAAGCGCGCGGCCGTCGGGGCCGAAGGCTACGTGCTCGATCCCTTTTCCCACGACGCTGTTGCCACCTATCTCCGCACCGTCGGCGAACCCTTGGTCAAGGCCTTCGGGGCGACCCCACCCTATGCCATCTTCTCCGACTCGCTCGAAGCCTACGGCGCCGATTGGACGCCGAAGCTTCCGGAGGAGTTCAAGAAGCGCCGTGGCTACGATTTCATCCCTCTCCTCCCCGAGCTGGTCGCCGGAGGTACACCCGCCGCCGACAACATCCGCCACGACTACGGCAAGACACTCACCGAACTCGTCAACCAGAACTACCTCACCCAGATCGACGACTGGGCCATCGCCCACCACACAAAGTTCCGCTCCCAGACCTACGGCGAACCCGCTGTCACCTTCACCAGCCAGAACCTAGCCGGCCTTGCCGAAGGCGAAGGCCCGCAGTGGCGAGCCTTCTCCACCCTGCGCTGGGCCACCTCGGCCAACCACGTCTTCGGCCACAACGTCTCCTCCGGCGAGACCTTCACCTGGCTGCACTCTCCCGTCTTCCGCGCCACCCCGCTCGACATGAAGACCGAGGCCGACATCGACTTCATCATGGGCGAAAACCTGCTCATCTTCCACGGCTGGCCTTACTCCCCGCCTCAGGCCTTCTACCCCGGCTGGTCGCTCTACGCCGCCGCCAACTTCAACGACAACAACCCCTGGCATCCGGTGATGCCCGCCGTTACCGCCTACATCGCGCGCCTCAGCTACCTCATGCGCCAAGGCAAGCCCGCCAATCAGGTCGCCATCCTGCTCCCCACCGACGACGCCTGGGCCAGCTTCTCCCCCACCCACACCACCGTCACTGGGGCCATGTCGAAGCTCGTCACCCCCGCGCTCATGTCCGCCATCCTTTCCGCCGGCTACAACGTGGACTATATCGATGCCGACGCGATCGATAAGGTCGGCCTAGGCACGCATCAGATCCTCGTTATCCCTCCCACAGACCGCATCCCGGTCGAAACGTTGCAAATAATCGCCGCATGGGTCAAATCCGGTGGACACGTCATCGCTATCGGCCACGCTCCGTCCATGGATCCAGAAGGCAAATCCGCCGCTGAGATCGCTACCCTATCGCCGCAGTTGTTCGACTTCCCCGCTGGCACCTTTGTCCCCGACGAAACCCACCTCGGCGACGCCCTCCACATAGCATCCGCTCCTGACTTCAAAATCGCAGACCCAAACTTTCCCATGAAGGACCAGATCGGCTTCGTCCGCCGCAAGCTCCCCAACGCCGACATCTACTTCGTCGTCAATACCTCCAACCAGCACATCGACACCACGGCAACCTTCGCCACCAGCTACAAGTTCGCCGAGGAGTGGGACCCCGACAGCACTGCGTCATCCCCCGCCACGGTAGCCTCCAAGCCCATCCATCTCGATCCCTACGGCTCGCGCGTCTTCGTCTTCTCCGACACCGCGCCAAAACGGGCCGAGACACCACGTAGTCGCGGTGTCGCGGCGGAGCCACACCCTTGGGAGATCGATCTTTCCAGCAATTGGCAAGTCCAATTCACAGGATCGAACAAGACCGAGATCGAGTCCACCCTAACCGACTGGACGGCAAACCCGGACACCAGGTTCTTCTCCGGCGAAGCGGTCTATAGCCGCGATCTGACACTGGTCAATCCCGGCTCTTCGGTCTACCTCGAAGTAGATGGCGGCACGGCCCTCCTCGGCGCGCCCAGCTCTCTGCCCGAGCACATCGCCACCCCGGTCCTCGGCCCCGACGGCCTGCCCAACCCGCTCGTCACCGGCCCCGGCCCCGGTATGCACGCCTACTACGACCCGCCCATACATGAGGCCGCACTCGTCTTTATCAACGGCAGACCCGCCGGCGCGCTCTGGCACCCGCCCTATCGCCTCGACGTCACCAGGCTCCTCAAGCTCGGCCAGAACCACATCGAGATCCACGTATACAACACTGCCCTCAACGCTTGGTCCGCGCTCCCGCCCCACGACTTCAAGCCCCTGATCGCCAAGTACGGCGACCGCTTCCAGATGCAGGACCTCAACCAGGTCATGCCCATCTCGTCCGGCCTTCTGGGCGACGTCCGCTTGGTTACGGAAATCAAATGAAGCTAGGCAAGGCGAAGCGTCACGTCTCCTCTTTGCCAGCGTCATTTCAGGCAATTCCAAGTCAATGCTCCTCATTTACTCCGGAGCCTGCAAACGTTGTGCCGCTAGAGTCGACAATCCATCCTTCAGATCGACTGCCTTGGTAACGATTTGGATCTGGGCAGGCTTCAAACCATCGCGGGCAGCGGCGACACTGATTGTGCCTGGAGTGGAGCGGATGGCGACGCGGTTGATCCCGCATACGGTGTTCAGGTATCAGTTGTTCAGCTACTTGGCGAATAGGTATCCTGAGAAAGGACCGTGCGAAGGGATTCTGCTCTATCCGACAGTTGATCCCGAATTGCATGCTCAGTTCGCTATCCTCGACTTCCCCATTACAGTGCGGACGCTCAATCTTGCCCAACCATGGCAAGGTACCAGCCTCTTGATGACAACCTCGGCAGCCGCTCTTCGGTCTAGTGAGTTGGTGCCGCTCAGTATTTCGTCGATCAGGAAGAGCACAGCTTTGCCTTCCTGGGCGTAACGAATCTCCAATACTGCGCCCGCGAGTATTGATATGAAACGCAGAATGAACTCTACGAAGTGCTTAGAGATGACCTGTAAAGGTGTATTTACCTGAGCCCAGCATCCATTTCTCAGTACTGAGACTAGTGCCATGATGTTTATTGCCTTGAATGTGTCGACCGTGAACACCGGCTTCTCTGCAGACGGCTCCAGTTGGCAAGATTAGTGTGGCCCGAGCGCCGGCAGGGATCAAAAAGTCGGCAGACCAGTCTTTACCGCTCCGGTGCCAAGATGAACCAATCGTTCCTAATACCGTATCCACCGTCGCAGAGGCATCGGGTGCGCCGGAGCCCAGTGCGGGCCGCAACAAGATCCGGTCGCCCTCTCCGCGGCTAAGATCGAAGTCGATACCCGCTAATCCACGGTAGAACCACTCTTCTGCGTGACCTAACATGAAGTGGTTCTGAGAAGCGCCAGGGCTCGCGTCCCAGGTCTCCGTAAGCGTCGTCGCACCTTTCGATAGCTGGTAACCGTAACTTGGTGAATCTGTCCGCGTCACCATGTCGTACAGCACGTCGGAACGGCCATACTGCAAGAGCGCGCCAACCACATAGTGGAAGCCGACATCCCCAGCGGTGACATGATCTTTGTGCGCTCGAATATCTGTAATGAGGTTTGCCAGCACAGAAGCCCGATCCTGCTCCGGAACCAACCCGAGGTAGAGAGGCATCGCATTCGCAGTCTGACTCCCCCCATCGTAGTTTTTTGTGTCTGCATGATAGAGCGCCCGGTTGAAGGCAAGCTTCAGATCGGCCGCTTCAGCCGTATATCGTCGTGCATCTGTGGGCTTGTTTAGCAGCGTTGCGATATGTGCGAGCGTTACAAGATCTTGGTAGTAGATTGCGGTTGCCGTCAAGCTCTTACTAGTCAGTTGCGAAGGACCGGGGCCGTGAGGTCCGATGTCAAACCAGTCACCTAAGCCGAAGGCCAGCATTCGATCGACCGACTTGCTCTTCAGGTAAGCCGCATAACGGATCATCGAATCGTATTGGTGTTTAAGCACCACTATGTCGCCATAGAACTTGTAGGCTTCCCAGGGACTGAGAATGACGGCACTGCCCCACTCCGGCGAGTCACGAAAGGCTGTGCTTATGCCGCCCTTGTCCACAAACGCGACGTATTCAGGCGCGATGCTCGGCACCATGCCGTCGGAGACCTGAGCCTCGGCCATGTCTAGCCCGATCTTGCTGTAAAGCTCAGCGACTCCATAGTTGTACATGACAGAACCGCCGTTCAGATAAGTCTGCTCCAACCACCCAAGTTTCTCGCGGGTCGGGCAGTCGGTGAGAACGCTCGCTAGGTTGCTGAGAATAGCCTGATCGATCAAGTGATGTATGTCGTCCAGAAGGGGGGATCCCGATTGGAAATGTCCGTTGACCGTAACGTCATCGTGAACGAAGTCACCCACCAACGAGAGAATCTTCGGCGGCGATGCACTCTCCCGCGCAGGCACCGTGTCCACTTGCACGTATCGAAAGCCGTAATAGGCGAAGTGCGGATGCCAGGTCTCAGGATCATTGCTGCGCAAAGTGTAGGTAAACAGTACCGGGTTGCTCTTACTGGCTGAGGCACTTCGTTGACTAACTTCGCCGTTGGAATCGAGGAGTTCTCCCGGCAACATACGAATGGTATCGCCAGTGTGGCCTTTCACCTGTATGTCTGGCCACCCCGAAAAGTTCTTTCCCAGGTCGTAGATTTGCGTGCCGGGGCGCGGCCCAGACACCCGCGAAGGTGGGATGACCTCCATCACTTTCATGGGCGGAATCAGCAAGGACATCAGCGAATCGCCAGGATCTGTGGACCCGCTGGGGGCCGCAACTTCGAGAGCACTCGTCCATGACGTGGTCGAAGGTGTCCTATCCCACCCTTCTGGTTCGTTGCGAGCATCGAAATCTTCCCCGCCATAGACCGAGGAAAGCACGATTGGACCCGGCGCGGTTTGCCAGGTGCTATCGCTTGCTATAACCTGCTGGGTCCCGTCGGCGAAGGTGACGTGCATCTGCAAGATCATCTTCGGATTACCGAATGACCCGATGAACTTTGTGTAGCGGCCCTCAATGCCGGGAACGTTGTACATCCCGTTTCCAAGCATGATGCCTATGACATTCTCCCCCGCGTTGATCTGATCGGTGATGTCGTACGTGTTGTAAAGCACCGTCTTGCGGTAGTTCGTCCATCCGGGGATCATCACCGCGTCTGTGACCGGACGACCGTTCAGACGCAGCTCGTATTGTCCTAGACCTGCGACAAAGACGATGGCTTGCCGTACGGGTTTGGACATCTGAAAGAAATACCGAAAAAGCGGCAAGGTCTCCGGGGTCATGTGCTTTTCGCCAACTCCCTCTCGCGCCTGTAGCTCAAGGGGGCCGTCTGGCTTCGCTGCAATCCACTTGGCAACCCAGTCTTCACGATGCAGGATCGCGGTAGTCCAGTGTGAAGGAGCACCGCACGCCGATGAATGGCCCGCACCGCCCCAAACGCAAACCTTCCAGAAATAGGTTGTGTGCGATTGAAGAGGCGTCCCCGCGTACCTCACATGGAGGTACTCATGGCTCTCCGTTCGCCCGGAATCCCAGACGTCGCCTCGCCCCTGTTCCAACACGGCGGCCGAAGAAGCCACCAGGATTCGATAAGCTGACTGCGTGACATCGCGTCGCGCAAGATCGCCGGCATCCAGTCGCCATCCGAAGAATGGCTGCTGTTCCTCCAAGCCAACAGGGGCTTTCAGGCCCGAAACCCGGAGCTCGATAGGCGTCAAGCTGGAGTTGTGACTCTGGACAGATTGTGCGTTTACAACCGCGGGGGACAGCCAAGCATGGAGAGATAAAATCACGACGGCTTGGAATAGAGCCTTCTCCGCAAGGAAGCCATGAGGCATAGACATGCCGAAAATATATATCATCAAAGGCGCGCTGCGTTGAGCCTGTCACTGCCACTGGCGGATCGCTAAAGGCTTGCCAATCGCGTTGAACAGTCCAAACCCGGTAAATGCCCAGGAGGGGGAGAATCAGAATGACCATTGTCTCCAGACGTGACGTTTTAGCTGGATTGGCCGCTTCAGGCGTAGCCTCCGTGGCCACCGCCTCCGGAGAGCAACGCCAGACTCCCGCCGTGGGCAGCCATGCAGCGGCGAGGGCGGTGCCCGAGGGTGGGCAAGTCTGTGGCCTGACTGTGCTGTTCACGGCGAGCCTGATGCGCTGTAGGTAAACCATGGCCCTGACCTCGGGGATGGTGTCTGAGGCGATGGCCTGGAATACGCGATTGAAAGCGCGCAGGATGGACCGTCGATCTGCGAGAGAACCGAGACGGACCGCAGGGGTTCTGCGAGCCAGTTGGCGGCGCAACTGCCGCTGGTGGGCGAAGCAGCGGCTGTATCCGGATAGGGCGACAGCGCGGCAGGGTAGATCATCGGGTTTGACGAAGGAGCAGAGTCTGGGTCTCATTCCATTGTCCGGGGGGATACCCCTACGATAAAGTCTTTGAAATCTTGAAATTACTCGAACTTAGTTGTAATGTGTCCTTTCTAAAGGACTTACGGTTATGTGTTAGAAAACAAAGGACACGGCGAATGGGCCGGGAGATTGTTTCTTCTACTCTATTTTAAGGATAGCAGGTTGGGCATAACTAGTATGCCAACTATTTTGAACTACTAAGTGATTTGGATGGAGTTGGTTAGGGGGAATTTGAAGGTGCGAGCCCCTTGACAGGAAATACAGTGGGTAGTGGTTCAGTTTGAAGTCTGGGGAGATCGAAGTTACCGATAACGCCGTTTTACGGGAAGTTCGAGGCCAAGCGCCCGTTCCGCTCCAAATAACGAGGTTCAAAAGTACATATTGCTGACACGTCACAAGGCGTCAATCTCCCTCTCGGTCGCACTGGAATCAATCAGCCCCTCAATAGTTGAACTGTGGATGCGGCTTTGGGGTCCAAGTCGCGACCCGACGCTTTGCTTCAGCAATCTGATCTGGCGTCATCTGAGATAGAAAAGGCGTGATTCTCTGGGAACATCCAGCGTTGCCTTTCTGTGCAGCCAGCGTCATCCATTCGTATGCGGCGATGTAGTCCTTGGCGACGCCGTTGCCATCGGCGTAGAGCGTGCCGAGCATACACTGTCCGTCGGCGATACCCTGGTCGGCGGCGATCTGCAGATACCTCGCGGCGGCAATGTGGTCGGCTGGGCCGCTGAGTCCCGGAGCGTGTCTTTCGTAGATAATTCCCAGGTTGTACGCGGCGTCGCCGTGGCCCTTCTCCACGGCTGCCTTCAGCCACTTTTCCGCTTCGTCGTAGTCACGCGAGACGCCCTGCCCTGCCATGTATCGCACCGCCAGACCGAAGGCCCCGGCGGCATCGCCCTGCTCCGCACTTTCGCGATACCACTTCACGGCCTCCTTGTAATCGCGAGAGACGCCCACACCGTTTGCATACATCCAGCCCAACCCGGTTTCACATCGGGCTTCGCCGAGGGCCGCGCCCTTCTTCATCCAGTTCATCGAGTCCTTCGACGACTGCGCAACTCCCATGCCCAGCTGATAGACCATGCCAAGCAGAAAGTCTGCATACGGATAGTTGGCGTCGGCCGACTTGCGAATCCAGGCAATGCCCTGTTGGGGGTCCTTTGCCACGCCCTGTCCCATCAGATACATAATGCCGATGTCAGTCTGCGCCGACATGGAGCCATGCTCGACCGCCTTGCGATACCACTCCATCGCCTTCCCATAGTCCTGCGCAACCCCAACGCCATCGGCGTACATTGAAGCCAGGTTGGTCATGGACGCATAGGAGCCCTGCGCGGCGGCCTTATTCATCCACTCCATCGCCGCCTTATTATCCCGCGCAACGCCTCGCCCCAACATGTACATCGACCCCAGGTTGTCCTGTGCTGCGACATCCCCTTGTTGCGCAGCTTTCAGGCAATAGGGAAATGCCTTCGCATCGTCCTGGGCCACAAATTTGCCCAGCCGGTATGCGCCGCAGACCAGCATCTCTGACTCCGCATCTTCCGCCGCGGCCTTCTCCTGAACCGTGGCGAAGTCGGCCTCCTTCATCGCCATCAGCTTCATCTCCATCTCGCCGGCCTTGCCGCGAAACGCTGCGGGAATGGTTCCCACATCGAACATCGAGGCGTCCGCTGCCGCAGAAGGTACGTTCGCTGGAGGCACCGCCGAACGGGCCTGGCCGCGAACAACGGCACAGACCTGGCGGAAGCGGTCGTCCGTGGGGAAGCGTTGCTCGACCACATCGCACTCGGTCAGCAGATCGCCCATATCGTTCTTCTCCGCAAGCGCCCGGATCAAGCCAACGTGGAAGCTTGTGTTGTCTGGCTCGAGCGCAACGGCTCGTTCATACTCCGTCGCCGCCGTCGCGTGGTCGCCCGTAAGGTCGAGTAAGGCTGCGAGATTGGCGTAGCGAAATCCCGAATCTGGCTCAAGCTCTTCGGCCTTGCGCATCTCTGCGATCGCATCCGGCAGTTTATTTTGCTTGTAGAAAACGCCGCCTAGGTTGTTATGCGCCGAAGCAGAGTCTGGGGCGATGCGAATTGCCTCGCGAGCTTCTCGCTCAGCGCCCTTCAAATCACCCTTCTGGATCATTCCTTCGGCGAGATTGCTGTGCGGGACTTCGTAGTCAGGGTCTTCCTTGATTGCTAGCTTGTACTCTTTCATCGCGTCGTCAAGATCATTGATGCGCATAGCCATGCCCACATAGTTGTCGGTCTCCGGAATGAGGGGATCCGCTATTTGTGCAGAGTGCAAAGCACCGAGTGCCGCCGCTGTGTTACCTGTATGAAACAAGACATTACCAAGTGCGAAGTATGTAATGCTCGGCTCTTCCGACGTGGCCGCAGTGCATTCCATCTGCGCCTGCGCAAATTGCTTCTTGTGCGCCAGGAACATGCACCCGGAGAGATGTCCGAACACTGCATCGCCCATAGCTGCATCCGCCGGCTTCATCTTCGCGTGTGTCACCGAATCGATCAGCGCAGCGCTCGCTCCGCTGTCTTTCAGCAGTTGCAGGTACTCCGCCGTTGGCTGAAAGTCGATTCCCACGCGACCGATCAACTGTATGACGCGTCCACTCTCGTCCCCGAAGTCCATCCAGACCAGCACCTGGGCGCGGTCCAGAGGCTTTGAAGGAAATGTAGGTTGCGCGGGATATATGGCTGAAGTGGTTCCAAGAACGAGCAGAATAGTCAGGACGGTAATACGTGGCCCGTATTTCATGGGGAGAAATCTAACACAAGTGGTTTCTATCCGGAATTTCCATTTTGCATGCCCTGCACATATACACCCCCTAGGCCCGGCATTTCTAAACCAACATGAGTGATAGTCATCGGCTGGTTTGAAGCTCCTGAAAAGTCAGCTTTTCGCCAAGTTCGCGTCGGCGCGTTACCGGGACTGGCTGAACTTGGCTAAATGCTATAGGTTCGGCGAGTCAAGTGCATCGTCAATCGTCACCGGGAAAAGAACCGGCTTAGCCGCACGGACGGCCTGGCGGTGAAGGAAGAGCATGATGGCAGCGGCGAGCAGCATGGGGATACCGAGGGCGCCGAGTCCGCGCTGGTAGTTGCCGGTGAGGTCCTTGAGAAAGCCCATGAAATTGGGGCCAACGAAACCGCCGAGGATGTAGATGGTGTTGACCGCTGCGATGGCGGCCGCGGCGGAACGGCCGCGGAAGAGGCTAGGGATGATCGCCAGCCACGGGCCCTGCATGGCGTTGAAGCTAATGGAGACGCAGCAGAGCGCAGAGATGACGATGCCGGGTGCGTTGGAGAGGCCGCAGGCGGCGAGTCCCAGCGCCATGAGGAAACAACAGGGGATGACGTGCTGGTGTCGCTTATGCGGCGAGCGGTCGGATAGCTTTGCGCCGAAGAGCATTGCAGGCACACCAAGCAAGTTGATACCGGCGGTGACGAAGCCGATGCGGGTGACGCTGAAGTGGGTGGAGCTCTGGATGAGTTGGGGAAGGATGAGGACGTAGCCATAGGAGGACGTGCTCAAAAGGAATCCAAAGATGCCGAGCTGCCAGACGCGCGGGTCGATCAGGATGCGATGGATGGGCTCGGCCGGGTGATGGATGTGATCGCCTTCGTGGTTGACGTTGCTAATGATCCAGTCGCGTTCGGGTTCGGTGAGCCAGGGCGCTTCGGCGGGTGAGTCGGGGAGCAGCAGCAGAAAGGCAACGCTGAGGAGAATGGGCGGGATGCCTTCCACCAGGAACAGCCACTGCCAGCCGGCCAGATGTGCATGGCCATTGAGATTCAGGAGTGCGCCTGCAATGGTTCCCATGAGGACTCCGCTGAGCGGGAGGGAGATGTAGAAGCGGCTGACGGCGCGAGCGCGCAGCTCAGGCGGGAACCACTGCATGAGGTAAAAGATGACGCCAGGAAAAAAGCCTGCCTCCGCCATGCCGAGAAAGAAGCGGGCAATGTAGAACTGGAGCGGGGTCCGGACCAAGAGCATGCAGACCGCGATAAGTCCCCAGGTGAACATGATGCGGGCCAGCCAGCGACGGGCGCCAAAGCGGTAGAGCATCAGATTGGAGGGGACCTCGCAGGCGGCGTAGCTGAGGAAGAAGATTCCCGCTCCGAATCCGTACACCGCGCCGCTGAAGTGCAAGGCCTGATTCATCTGCAGGGCGGCGAAGGAGACATTGGCACGATCCATGTAGGAGCAGCCGTAGCCGAGGGCGATGAGAGGGATCAGGCGCAAAGAGGTTTTGCGCAGGGCAGAGCGTGCTATGGGGCTGGTAGCGACGGAGTCGATCACGGTCACGACCTCGATGGAAGCTGCGTGGCCCGTCTGCGGAATCGTTATTGGCAATATATCATGCAGCTCAGTTCGCGGTTTGGTAGTGCGGTAGAGGCCGGCGGTGCTGAGGGTGTAGCTGGTCCAGGTGGGGTTGATGAAGTCGGCGGCGATGACGCTTTCATTTAGGGCGGGCGGACGAACTTCATGACAGAGAACAGTACGGCTGACGCGCGGTGGTCGAACTGCCTCTGAAGTCAGCTTTTCACCAAGTTCGCGAACTTTCCCATAACGCCGTATTATGTGCCATCAGCGGAACCTGCCCCTTCAAGCTCCTACTGGTGAGGATCACGCCTGTAGCCGACGCCCAACGTGGAAAGGAATTATGAAGAACAGCGCAACACGCGTATTGACTGGCATTGCTATCTTGACGGGGTTGTTCCTCTTTGGCTTCACTCTTTCACTCGCAAATGCCCAAGAGGCAGCGAAACTGCCTTATATGAACCAGAATTACCCGGCCCAGGAGCGCGCAATCGACCTGGTGCATCGCATGACACTTCCAGAGAAGGCCTCGCAGTTGGTCAATCAGGCCCGTCCGATTCCACGTCTCAATATCTCGGCCTACAACTTCTGGAGCGAGGCTCTGCATGGCCTCGTTAGCAACGGCACCACGGAGTTTCCTGAGCCGATCGGTCTCGCCGCGACCTTCGACGCTCCTGGCGTTCACGCCATGGGCATCGACATCGGTGTTGAGGCGCGGATTAGGCATATGGTGGCTGATCGACAGGGAGGCAATGCCGCAGATGGTCTCGATTTCTGGGCCCCGAATTTGAATATATTCCGCGACCCGCGCTGGGGTCGCGGCCAGGAGACCTACGGCGAGGACCCGTACCTCACCGGTCGCATGGGAGTCGCCTTTGTCACAGGAATGCAGGGTGACGACCCCAGGTATTACCGCGCGATCGCGACGCCAAAGCATTACGCCGTGCACAGTGGTCCCGAGCCAACCCGACACTTTGTTGACGTGGATGTTAACAGGCACGACGAACTCGACACTTACGAGCCTGCGTTCCGCGCCGCCATTACCGAAGGCAAAGCCGGATCCATCATGTGTTCGTACAACTCCATCAACGGTGAGCCGGGATGCGCCAATCAATTTCTGCTACAGGACCAACTGCGCGGGAAATGGGGCTTTCAGGGATATGTTGTCTCCGACTGCGACGCGGTCAAGGATATCTTTACCGGGCATCACTACCGGACTACGCAGGCGGAATCCGCGGCTATTTCAGTTATTCGCGGCATGGATAGCGACTGCGCCGACGGCATGTCTAACGCCCCCAGGGATAACAAGGACTTCCAGCCGTTTATCGATGCCGTACAGCAGGGGTACCTTCCCGAGAGTGTCGTCGACACGGCTGTGGTGCGGCTCTTCACAGCTCGTATCAAGCTGGGCTTGTTCGATCCTCCTGATATGGTTCCGTACAACAAGATTGACGAGAAAGAAATGGACAGCACCGAGCATCGTGCATACGCCCGCAAGCTCGCCAATGAATCCATGGTGCTTCTCAAGAACGACGGCACACTTCCAATCAAGCAGGATGTCAAGAAGATTGCGGTCGTAGGCCCGCTCGCTGACCAGACCACTCCTTTGATAGGAAACTACGCCGGACAGCCGACTCATATCGTTTCGGTGACGGACGGCCTTCATGCGGAGTTCCCGACCGCCAGCATCGTCTATGTTCCGGGAACCCAGTTCCTGCGCAATGACGGCGATCCGGTGCCGGACAGCGTTTTAACGAATACGGACGGAAAACCCGGACTCAAGGCGGAATATGGCGAATATCGCGGAGGCCGGCCCGGCCCCGGAGCAGCAGCCCCCACGGCACCGTTTGCCACACGGAATGAGCTGAACATCGATCTGTCAGGAAACAATTTGCCTTCGCAAGTTGTCGGGAAGACGTCCTTCGGCGTGCAGTGGTCAGGGTTCCTAATGCCTGCGGATTCCGGAGACTACCTGATCGGTATGCGCGCCCATGGCTTTGGCCGGCTGATGCTCGATGGCAAGCAGGTGACCACAACTGGGCGAGGGGGGGACGGAACCGACTCAAGGGTGAGCCGCGTTCATCTGGAGAAGGGGCAGAAGGTCGCACTCAACGTCAGCTATGGCAGTACGGATGGGCATCCTCGTGTGCAGCTGATCTGGGCAAAGGTGACGAATGTGCCTTCGCCCGAGGCAATTGCAGCGGCCAAGAACGCCGATGTCGTAATCGCCGTCGTGGGCATCACCAGTTCGCTGGAAGGCGAAGAGATGCCGGTAACTGAACCCGGCTTTCTCGGAGGTGATCGTACCAGCATCGACCTTCCCGAACCGGAAGAGGCACTTGTGGAAGCAGTCGTCGCCACCGGAAAACCTGTTGCGGTCGTTCTGATGAATGGAAGCGCTCTGGCCGTCAATTGGATTAACGAACATGCCAATGCCGTTCTCGAATCGTGGTATCCCGGCGAGGAAGGCGGGGCGGCGGTCGCCGAGACACTCAGCGGCAAGAACAACCCTGCAGGCCGGCTGCCGGTGACTTTCTATAAGGACCTCACGCAGCTGCCGAACTTTGAGGACTATACAATGGCCAGTCGGACCTACCGGTACTTCAAAGGAAAGCCGCTCTACCCATTCGGATACGGACTCAGCTACACGACGTTCAAATACGGTGATCTCAACATACCGCAGCAACCCGTGGATGCCGGAAGTCCTGTAGACGCCGATGTAACAGTGACGAACACCGGCAGCAGGGCGGGAGACGAGGTTGTGCAACTGTACCTGAACTTCCCCGATGTAAAAGGAGCGCCAGCCGTCGCTCTCCGCGGGTTCCAACGGATTCATCTCGACGCCGGCGAGGGCCGGACTGTCCATTTCGAGTTGAAGAACCGCGATCTGGGCATGGTGACCGAAGACGGAAATCCGATCATCGCTCCTGGGGAATATACAGTCAGTATCGGCGGAGGCCAGCCTGATACAACAGCGTCCCGAGTCAGTGGACACTTCCGAATCGAGGGTCAACAGGCGTTGCCGGAATAGTTAGAGAAAGCCTCGTTCTTTGGACTGGCGCTAAAGCCGATCTTCTTCACGACCCTGCGGGACGACGGGATAATCTCCGAGTGGATAGAACACTAACGCCGATAAAGTCGCCTTTTCACCAAGTTCGAGTGGGCGCGTCTCCGGGCGGAGTGAGCTTGCCGTTAACGCCGATTCTCTGGAGTCGAGTCGGCTTTCTGGGTTGTGAGGCTGGCTTGGTCGATAACGGGACGAAATCGAACAAGATTGGCTTTACGGGATTGTGCCGGCGGGGTTTGGGCCAATCACTGGCCACATGCCCCCGTACCACGCCTAAGAGCCACTCAACCCTGCGATAACCAGAATCTCTGGTCGCGCCTGTTGGTTTGTGCGTGCGGGTGATCCTACTTCGACTGGAAGAGCTTGAGGTCGATGGCGTCGCCCATGGCCTTGTAGCCGGGATCGCTGGGGTGTAGGTGGTCGCCGTGGTCGTATGCGGGCAGGTACATGGCAGGGTTGGCGGGATCCTGCACGGCTTTCTCGAAGTCGATGTAGCCATCGATCTGGTTGGTGGTACGGATCCATTGGTTGAGGGCCTGTACGACCTGCTCGCCAGCGGGTGAGGCGTATCCGGCGCCATGGTAGGGGGTCAGCGTGCCGATGTAGACCTTGATGCCGTGGGTATGGGCGCGCTCCGCCATCTGAACATAGCCGGCGATGAGATCATCGGCTGTGACGACATCATAGACGCGGTGGGTGTCGTAGGCGTGGCCGATGTCGTTGATGGCCTCCAGGATAATGACGTACTTGACTCCGGACTGCGCGATGACGTCACGGTCGAAGCGGGCCAGGGCACTGGGGCCTGTGCCGTCGTGGAGGATGCGGTTGCCGCCGATGCCTTCGTTGAGGACGCCGATGTCGGCGGTCTTCTTGTCGGCCTGCAGGCGGCGGGCGAGTTCATCGGGCCAGCGCGCGTTCTGGTTGATGGCGGCGAATGCGCCGTCGGTGATGCTGTCGCCGAAGGCGACGACGGCGCCGCTCTGGGCGGAGACTTTGACGTCGATCCCCTTGACGAAGGGCCAGGCGCGGATCTCGGTTGGGCTTTCCAGTGTCTGCGCGCCGACGACGTTTCCGGGCGCGGTGTAGCTGGTCTGGTCGGCGGAGCCATGCTGAGAGAGGTGGGTGATGGTCTGCGCAGGAAGGAAGAAGCTGATGGCGAGGTCCGACTCGACCGGGAGATTCAGAGTGGCCGGGTCGCTGACCACAAGCGCTCCGGGCGGGATGATGATGGAGGCGTGTCCGCCGAAGGTGAGATTGGCGGCGGAGGCGAGATTGATGGTGTTGCCACCCTGGCTGACGGCGACGTGCGCCGCTCCGACGGTGAGCGGCTCGGTGCCGAACTCGTTGGTGAAGATGACGCGGATCATGGGACCGCCGAGCGAGACATGCACGATCTCGCGCAGGGTGGTATCGGTTGTGCCGTAGACTACGAATGGCGGACGAACGCGGGGCGGAGCGGGAGTTGACGCGGCGCCTGGCGCAGCGGGTGCCGCGGGCGCAAGTACAGGTGCTGGAGGAGCGGCAGGAGCCGGAGTAGTGGATGGAGCAGCGGTGGCAAGCGGCGCCGCGCCGGGTGCGGCTACAGGCAGTGCGGGCCTGCCGTTATTGGCGGCGAATGGTGCGGTGGCCCAGGTACCGACCCAGTGATCGGGCGGGGGCGCTGCGTAGGAGGCTGTAGCGATGGCAGTGAACGCGAACAGCAGAAGCAGGCGGGAGAGGCGCGGGTGTGTGGTCACGGGAGTTTGTTAACCTCGAAGGAGATATTCAGTCACACCAATTACGCCGGATGTAGGGGTGACGGTCTACGCGGGGCTTGGCGGATGCCGGCTGCTTTCACGTATAGCCGGGATTTCCATTTTGCTTGCCCGTCTACGAGACAATGTACCCCCGAGTGTCCGGCTCGCCAACATTTTCGCATTCGCTCCAACGGCAAAGACCTTATCGTGCCCCGCAGGTCCTCTGCACAGGCCTAAAAGCCATGACTTGCCTGATTTCGAATCCATTTCACGGACAGCTGCGCCCCTAGCCGCGCGCCATGTCGAAGTACGTGATCCCAAGATCGGCCGCCCTCGTCACCACGCTAGGGTCCGAGGTGATCATGCATCCCATCCCAACCGTCGTCACCTTCAGCCCTGTCTTGCCCAGTGTCTTGTAGCTCAGTTTCACCGGAGACCCGGCATTTCCCGCAGGCGTCTGCGCGGACACCCGCCCATGCGAGTGGCCCACATCTCTCCGTCCCCATTCTCGCCGCACAACCCTCAGCTCAACTGACGCGACATCAAGTAAACTTACTATCTCGCGTCACGAACGATGACCGAAGTCAGGAAACCCGCATGACCAGCAAGCTCTATCTTTTCGCCCTCACCCTCATCTCCTGCACCGCTCTGGCCCAGCAGGTCTCTGTCCCCGTCAATATCCACGGCATCGACGCCTCGCGGATGGACGCCTCCCTCAAGCCCGGCGACGACTTCTACCACTACGCCAACGGCGTCTGGATCGCCCACACCGAAATCCCCGCCGACCGCACCAGCGTCTCCGGCTTCTCGCTGCTCACCGACATCGCCAACAAGCGTATCGCTGCTCTCATCGAGGAGGCAGCCAAGTCCAACTCCGCCCCTGGCACCGAAAAGCGCAAGATCGCCGACCTCTACGCCTCCTACATGGACGAGAAGGCCATCGACGCGCACGGCCTAGCCTCGCTCAAGCCGCACCTCGCCGAGATCGCCGCCATCGCCAACCAGCGTGAGCTTGCCGCCGCCCTGGGCCACACCCTCCGCGCCGATGTCGACGCCCTCAACAACACCAACTTTCACACCCCCAACCTCTTCGGCGTCTGGATCGCCCCGGGCTTCAACGACCCCGACCACTACACGCCCTACATCATGCAGGGTGGCCTCACCCTGCCGGACCGCGCCTACTACATAACCGACTCACCCCGCATGAAGGACATTCGCGAGAAGTATGTGCAGCACATCGCCACCATGCTCAAGCTCGCCGGCTACGACTCATCGAGCGAGGGCCTTACTTCC
>Ga0118677_10005251_pt1 | contig 22797 bp, 18 predicted proteins | sample AliMusrvi5mmetaG_FD_86154 | JGI IMG/M metagenome (GOLD analysis project Ga0118677, IMG submission 86154)
GGCCCTTCCTAACAAAACATTCACCGCCAAAATCTCCTTCATCGATCCCAATCTCGACGAGGCCACCCGCTCCGCCAACATCCGCGTCGAACTGCCCAACCCGCTTGTCAACGGCAAGCGCGAACTCCTCAACCGTCTCTACGCCGATGGCCAGGTCGAACTCGTTGCACCCTCCGTCCTAACCGTGCCGCGCAGCGCTGTGCTCCAAACCGGCCCGGAGGCGCTTGTTTACATCGACCAAGGCAACGGCGGCTACGAGCGCCGGGTGGTGCAGCTAGGCCGCCGCGGCGATACCCATCAGGAAATTCTAACCGGCATAAAGCCTGCCGAGCGGGTGGTGACCAACGGCAACCTGCTAATCGATGGCCAAGCCGAAATGAACCGCGCGTTCATGCCACTGGCCGCTGCGGGACCTGCCACCAAGGCCAAGCCGTTTCCAGAGTCGATCAAAACCTGCCTGGTTTCAGGCGAAAAACTCGGTGAGATGGGCGAGCCCTACGTCTTCGTTTATGAGGGCCAGGAGGTGAAACTCTGCTGCATGGATTGCCGCAAAAAATTCGACAAGGAACCCTCCAAGTACCTCGCCAAAATCAACGCCGCAGCAACCGCAGCTCCGGCACCCAAATAGCTATAACGCTATGAGCCTGCCGACCCCCTTAACTCCGATGCGGCCCGTTATGGAGCGACGACTTTACTGTCGTCGTGCGGAAGTACCGTCCATGAGCCGAGCCTTCGGCACTCACTCATGGGCCGTCCTTCCGCTATCACCACAAGAATGTGGTGGCTCCTTAGCGCCACCGTTACTACCCAATCCACTCCCCCTCCCATGATCGAATCCATCATCCACTGGAGCCTCAAAAACCGCTTCCTCGTCATCTGCGGCGTGCTCATGCTCATCGCGCTGGGCATCCGCGCCCTGCGCCTCACCCCGGTGGACGCCATCCCCGACCTAACTGAAAACCAAGTCCTCGTCTATGCCGAGTGGATGGGCCGCAGCCCGCAGGAGGTGGAGGACCAGGTGACCTTTCCGCTGTCCACCGGCCTGCAGGGCCTCGCCGGGGTCAAGGATGTGCGCGCCAACTCGATGTTCGGGTTCTCACTTCTAACCATCATCTTCGAGGAAGGGGTGGACACTTACTTCGCCCGCAGCCGGGTGCTGGAGCGCCTCAATTACCTGCAAGGGGCGATGCCCGAGGGCGTCAAACCCCAACTCGGTCCCGACGCCTCCGGCCTGGGCTGGGTCTATCAATACTATCTGCACGTCGATCCGCAACTGGCCACCGACGGCGGCTACGATCTGGCACAACTGCGCTCGTTGCAGGATTGGAAAATCCGTTACGAACTCGCCGGCGTGCAGGGCGTCGCCGAAGTCGCCAGCATCGGCGGCTTCGTCAAGCAGTATCAAATTGAACTGTCCTCCGCCAAGATGCGTGCCGCCAATGTCACCCTGATGGAGGTGCTCGCCGCCGTGCAAAACGCCAACCTCAACGTCGGCGGCAAAACCGTCGAGGAAAACGGCGCGGAATTCATCCTGCGCGGCGTGGGCCTGGTCACCAGTCCCGAGGACCTCGAGCGTGTCACCGTCAAGGCCGTGCAAGGGGTGCCGATCTATCTGAAAAATCTGGCCACGGTCCAGATCGGCGGCGATTACCGCCGCGGCGCGCTGGACCTCAACGGCCACGAAGCCGTGGGCGGCACCGTGGTGATGCGCAGCGGCGAGAATGCCAAGGCGGTCATCGAACGGGTGAAGGCCAAGATTGACGAGATGGCCACGAGCCTGCCGCCCGGGGTGAGCATCCGACCGTTCTATGACCGCAGCGAACTTATCGACCGCACCATCGACACCCTCAAGCACGCGCTCATCGAGGAAATCATCTTGGTCACCCTCGCCCATGTGATTTTCCTGTGGCATTTCCGCAGCATCCTCATCGTCACCTTGCCACTGCCGGCTTCAATCCTGATTTCATTTTTGCTGATGAAACAATTCGGCATCACCAGCAATATCATGTCTCTAACTGGTATCGCGATAGCCATCGGCGTACTGGTGGACGCCGCCATCGTGGTCACCGAAAACGTCATCCGCCATTGCGAAAAGGCCGAGACAGACAAGGCGCGCCCGCTGACCCGCGCGGAAACCTGGGACACCACCCTGGCCGCCTGCCAACAAGTCGGCCGGCCGATTTTCTTCGCCATGGCCATCATCGTGCTGGCCTTCGTGCCGGTCTTCGCGCTCACCGGCCAGGAGGGCAAGTTGTTCCATCCGCTCGCCTTCACCAAGACCTTCGCGATGATCGGTTCCACCTTGTTAGCTGTTACTCTAGTACCGGTGCTCTGTTCGCTATTGGTGCGCGGGCCGTTTCATTCCGAGGACAAGAACGTGGTGATGAGACTGCTCCTGTGGATCTACGAGCCGACCCTCGACTGGGCGCTCAGGCACCGCAAGACTGTTCTATCCACCGCCGGGCTGATCCTCGCCTCCGCGTTGATCATCGCCGTCGGCCGGCCGCGCCCCGCCGTAAAAGCCCTCCGCGACGCCGGCTATCCGCAGGTGGCGGACACCGTCAGCGGGTTTGGCCGCGAGTTCATGCCGCCGCTCAACGAGGGCAGCCTGCTCTACATGCCGGTGATGTTGCCCAAGACCGGCTTCAAGGAAATCCAACGGGTCATGGCTTGGCAGGACTCTGTCATCGCCGCCACTCCGGAAGTGGCCAGCGTGGCCGGCAAGCTCGGTCGTTTTGAAACCGCCACCGACCCGGCGCCCACTGAGATGTTGGAAACCACCATCATGCTCAAACCCGAATACATTCCCGACGGCCGCTTCCGCGTGAAGCGCAACCCGGCCTGGCGTGCCGGCATGACCACCGCCAAACTCAAAGCCGAACTCACCGAAAAAATGCAGCAGGTACCCGGCTATGTTCCCGCCTTGCTTCAGCCCATCGAAAACCGCATCCTCATGCTCTACACCGGCATCCGCGCCCAACTCGGCGTCAAAATCTATGGCGATAACCTCGACGCGATCCAGCGCAAGGCCTTCGAAGTCGAAAAGCTCATCAAGGGCGTCGCCGGTGCCACCGGCGTATCGCCGTCCCGCGTCCAGGGCAAACCCTATCTGAACATTGCGGTCGATCGCCAAGCCATGGCGCGGTTCGGCCTCAACGCCAAAGACGTGCTCGACGCAGTTGAAATCGCCATCGGCGGGAAAAATGTTAGCACCACCATCGAGGGCCGCCAGCGCTTCCCTATCCAAATTCGCGTCGCACGCACCGAGCGAGACGATATCGACAAACTTGGTGCCATCCTCATCGCCGCCAAGCCGGGAATGAGCAGCGGTGAGGCATCTGGCAATCCATACGTCCCACTGGGTATGGTAGCCAAAATCACCCGCGAAATCGGTGCCAACGAGATTGCCTCGGAAAACGGCCGCCTCCGCTCATACGTCCAAGCCAACGTCCAAGACCGGGACCTCGGCGGCTTCGTCCAGGAGGTCGAACAAAAACTCAAATCCGTCGATTGGCAGGGCATGACCTACAAGCTCACCGGTGAATACGAGAATCAACGCCGGTTTGTGCAGACGATGCTGGTGGTTTTCCCGATCGTCTTGCTTGTTATTTTCGTGTTACTGTACATCGTCTATCACAGCGCCCTGGAAGCCGCCCACGTCATGCTCGCGGTGCCATTCGCCCTGAGCGGCGGCGTGCTCTTGCAAAAATTGCTAGGATATAACTTCAACGGTGCCGTGTGGGTCGGCTACATCGCGCTGTTCGGTACCGCGGTTCAAACCGGTGTGGTGATGGTCGTCTATCTCGAAGAAACCGTCAAAGCCCGCATGGCCGAGAAGGGCGCCGATTTCTCCAGCGCCGATTTGATGCAGGCTGTCAAAGACGGTGCACGCCTGAGGCTGCGGCCCAAAGTCATGACTGTGGCCACAATCGTAGCCAGCCTGCTGCCCATCATGTGGAGCCACCGCCAGGGGGCCGAGGTCATGCAACCGCTGGCCACCCCGGTCATTGGCGGGATGCTCTCGAGTTTGCTGCACATTCTGATCGTCACCCCCGTGATCTTCTTCTGGTTGCGCCAGCGCGAACTGCCAAATAAATCGGTTCTTGCTAGCTAGTCGGGAGCAGCAGAAACGTATCTGCGGATGGACAAATGCACGGGATCGGTGTACCATCCGGCCATCCACGCCACCGTGCCTGCACCCATGTCGGATATTCTGCTAGCCACCCTCAATGCCCGCTACATTCACACTGCCTTCGGGCTGCGCTGCCTGTATGCCAATCTGGGCGAATTGCAGGCCCGCTGCACGATCTATGAGTTTGATATCAAGCAACGGGCAGCGGACATCGCCGAGGAGTTGCTAGCCGAAAAGCCGCGAATCATCGGTCTGGGAGTCTATATATGGAACGTAGGGCTCACCACCGAAGTGGTTGGTTTGCTCAAACGGCTCGCACCGGATGTTAGAGTGATACTCGGTGGCCCCGAGGTGAGTTACGAAACTGCAAGCCAGGAGATCGTCAGGCTGGCGGATTACGTGATCACCGGCGAGGCAGACATGGTATTCGCAGAGCTGTGCCGCAACCTGCTGGCGGGCAAGACCCCTCCCAAGGTGCTGGCGGCGACACCGCCCGATCTATCGGAGCTGGTGTCTCCCTATCCTTTCTACCAAGACGAGGATATCGCTCACCGTGTGTTGTATGTGGAGGCGTCGAGGGGTTGTCCGTTTTCCTGCGAATTCTGTTTGTCGTCCGTGGACTCGCCGGTGCGGGCATTTCCGCTAGACGCATTTTTGTTGGAGATGGAGCGCTTGCTGGCCCGCGGGGCCCGGCAATTTAAGTTTCTCGACCGCACCTTCAATCTCGACGTGCAGGTAAGTGCCACAATCCTCGAATTTTTCCTGGAGCGTTGGCAACCGGGGCTGTTCCTGCATTTTGAGATGATCCCAGACCGCTTCCCGGAAGCCTTGCGCAGCTTGATTGCCAAATTTCCTCCCGGCACGCTGCAGTTTGAAGTGGGCATACAATCGTTCAACGAGGAAGTATCCAACAACATCAGCCGCCGCCAAAACATCGTTCGGCTGGAGGACAACATTCGCTTCCTCAAGGAGCATACCGGCGTGCATCTGCATGCCGACCTCATCGCCGGCCTGCCGGGCGAAAGCCTGGATAGTTTCGCGGCGGGTTTTGATCGCTTGTGGCGGCTTGGCCCGCAGGAAATCCAAGTTGGCATCCTCAAACGCCTGCGCGGCACCCCCATTATCCGTCACGACAAAGCCTTTGCCATGGTCTATTCCCCGCTGGCACCCTATGAGTTGCTAGCCAACCTCGACCTTGATTTTGCCACTCTCCAGCAAGTGAAACGTTTCGCCCGCCACTGGGATGCGCTTGCCAATAGCGGACGGTTTTCCCGCACCCTTCCATATTTGCTATGTCAACTCCGGCACCCCTCTCCATTTTGGAATTTCTGGGACTTCTCACAACGCCTGCACGCCCAAATGGGCAAACAGCAAGGGATTTCACCGGCCAACCTCGCCGGACAGTTATATCTGCACCTCTGCGACGTCGGCGTAGATCCTGCCGCACTGGAGGCCTCCCTAACGGCCGATCACCTGGCCGCCGGTGGCCGCGGCCGCCCCGCCTGTCTCGCTCCAGTCGCCATTGTCCCCCGCGCCAACCCTCGTTCCGCTAGCAATCGCCGCCAACAACGGCATCAGGGCAGACCCGCACCCCCACTCTAACTTACAACCGACAAATATAACAGGGTTGGGGGGCGATGCACAACGCCCGAATTTAGCAGGCATCAGCGGCTGACGAAATCATAGCTGCCGCCACCCACGGTGAAGACAGCAGCACCGCGCTCCATGCGCAGGAAACGAACGCCATCAGCGGTGTCGGACGGCTTCCCGCCTTCCGTCACACTAGCAGCATCCGTGGCAGGAACAGCTACCGTGGCCGTGGCGCCGAAGGGTACCGCGAGATGCAAGATGAAGCGCTCGCCATCCTTTTTCCACTCGCTGGTCACCGGGCCACGGGCCGATTGATAGGTCGCTTTCACCCACTGCAGGTCGCCAATCGGTTGCGGAGCGATGGTGATTTTGTCGAAACCCACCGCATCTTCAGCCGGGCGGATGCCGCCTAGGCAGTTGAAGAACCACTGGCTGATGGAGCCGAACATTGGATGATTGTTAGAATAGGTATTATCGCTGCCGGCCCAATGTTCCCACAAGGTTGTGGCACCATTATCTAACATCCACCCCCAGCCAGGAAAATCAGGCTGGTTAGCGATGGTGAACGCGAGGGCCGCCTGGCCATGGGTGGAAAGCACGTCGAGCAAAAACTTGGTGCCGGCAATACCGGTGGATAGATGGCTCTTGTGCCGGTTGCGGATATCATCCACCAGTCGTTCAACGGCCTGTGCCCGGAGAGCGTCGGGCAACAGGCCGGAGTAGAGCGCGACGGCCTGGCATGCCTGGCTACCGGGACCGGCGACGCCGGATTTCGGATCGAGAAGCTCATGTTGATAGGCCTTTCGGATATGCTCTGCCAGGTCGTTAAAGCGGGTGACATCCTCGGTGCGGCCGAGGATGCGGGCCATGTCGGTGAGAATTCGGGCGGATTGATAGTAAAGCGGTGTGACGAGCGGGGGCACGGGTGCGGGCACCAAGCTCTCGTGATCGCCGAGGCCGCTCTTGATGATGCCGCCGGGGTTTTGCGCCTCAACTAACAATAGCCAGCGGCGTGCGATGGCATATTGCTCCTCCAACAGACGGTGGTCGCCATGATAGCGGTAAAGTTGCGAGATAAGCAATGGATGGGCCATCGCCCAGCCGACGCCGCAATAAGCGATGCCGGCGAACGGCGCGGTGTCGGTTAGCATGCCGTCGGGCCGCACACTGTCCGCCCAGTCACGCACGCTTTTTTGATAGAAAGTGGCCATATCGAAGTTATACATCAGTGCCTCGCTGGTAGCGACGATGTCACCGCCGTAGCCGAGGCGCTCGCGGTGTGGGCAATCTGACTGCACGCTTATTATGTTAGAAACAAACGTGCGGCGGCACATTTGCTGAATACGGTTGAAGCGCTCGTTGGAGCAACTGAACGAGCCGGCGTTGGCGACATCGCTGTGGAGGCGCAGACCGGTGAGAGCGGCAAGCGGCAGAGCGGCGGGCAGGCCTGTGAGTTCGATATAGCGGAAGCCGTGATACGTGAAGCGTGGGGTATAGGTTTCCTCGCCGCTGCCTTTGGCGATGTAGGTATCCGTCTGCCAAGCGATGGGCGGCGCACCGGGGCCGCCGACGCTTTTGCCAGGGCCGCTCTTAATTTGGCCGCAGACACTGGTCATGGGATTTAGCGAGCCATCAGGACGCACCAGTTCGCCGTAGCGCATGACAAGTTTGGTGCCTGCTGCCGCCTGAAATCGCAGGCGTGCCAGGCCGGTGAAGTTTTGGCCAAAGTCATACACAAACACGCCGGGGCTCGTCTCGCTCACCTTGATGGCGGCAATTTCCTCGGTGACGCGAACCGGTGGCTGGGACTGGGCACGCAACTCACCCGGCGGCGCGGCTTCAATCGCCGGGGCGTGCCAGGCGTGCTCGTCAAATCCGGGCGTATCCCAGCCGGCGAGTTCCTTGCGGGCGTCATATACTTCTCCCAGATAGATACTGTTGGAGGTGATTGGCCCTTCCGCGCAGCGCCATGTCTCATCGGTGACGACTTGTGCACAGGTGCCATCGGCGTAGTCGATGTTCAACTGGACGATGACGCGCGGGTGTCCGACGGCGAGGTGCTCGCGCAGATTCAGATGCCCCCACAAGCGCAGCGGCAACGGATTGAACCAACCGTTGCCGAGCATGACGCCGAGAGCATTATCGCCTTCGCGCAGCAGGGCGGTGACGTCGTGAGTGGCATAGAGCACGCGTTTATCGTAAGCAGTCCAACCGGAGTCCAGCATTGAGTTGCCGACCTTGCGGCCGTTAAGACACAATTCATGATAACCCAAACCTGCGACGTGGAGGCGAGCGCGTTTGATCGGGCTGGCTGTCTTAAAACATTTGCGCAGCAGAGGGGCCGGAGCGGGCGCATAAAAGTCTGCATCCTGTTGGGGCAGCGGGCGGCCATCGGAGATCCACTTGCCATGCCAGTCGGCAGGACCTAGCAAAGCCATTTCCCACCACTGCGGCTGGCTATATGGGCCGGGCTGATCGTGCAGATCCCACACCCGCACCTGCCACCAAACGCTCAGGCCGGCAGTGAGCGGCTTGCCCGCATAGACGATGCCCAGCGAACTCTCGCTAAGCACCTTGCCGCTGTCCCACAGGTCGGGCTGACCGGTGGCAAGCAACGCCGGATCGCGCGCTGCCAATATCTGATAGGCTGTTTGTCGCTCGCCGCGATGGGCCGATTCGAGGGTCCATGCAAGGCGAGGATCTGGCACATCGATACCTAGCGGGCCGGTCCGCTGCTCGCAATTACCGCCGGTCACGTTGAGGTTGCCGGCCGAAGCCGCCACGCATGTTAGAAGCATCAGCATAGTCACGCCAGTTGTCATGGCCTCGATTGTAGGCGTTCGCCGCGGCATGGCAAGCACAACCCGCCAGCACATTTACTTGACTGAGCCGGGCTTGCCCCACGCGGTTGATAGACGAGCGTATTCTACGGACGTGAGCGGCAAAATCGAGCCATGGCGGAAGAGGAAGGGGAAACTGAAGTTAGGGGCTGGAGTGAAGTGCCCGCTCGCCAGATCTTCGGTCATATATGGCTGGTAACCCGCGCCCTTGGCGTACTGGTCGAGCACCAGACACCAGGTCGCGGGTTTGCCGTCGGCGGCGGGCGTGAGTTGGTAACACTCGGGTCCTTCATAACCTTTCAGTTGTGCCAGTGAAAACTGCTCAACACCCTGCCACGGGCCCATCAACTTGTCGCTGACTTCCATGGTGATCGCTTTGAATTGCTCGTCTTTCGAGAAGTGGAAATATTTGTTGCCATCGCTGACAATGTCGGTGTCGATCACGTGATTGGGCTTGTCGATATAGATGAACGGCTCGCCGAATGTCCGAAAATTCTTGGTGCGGGTGGCCCAGATGCGCTGCTTGGCAAACTTGTCGCTGCGGTTTTTCGACGCCCAAAAAACCAAGTAATCTCCGGTCAATTTATCATAAACAGCTTCCGGAGCCCACGTACAACCGGCGTCCGGCGCAGCCACGCGCACCAGTCGCGGGTTCGACCAATGCACCAGATCGTCCGACTCCCAGATTACGATGGACTTGCTGCCCGCTGTCTGGGCGCGCTCCCAACTGTGGTTCAAATGGATCGAAAGATCAGTCGCCAGTATGATGAATTTTTTGCCGTCGTGGGAGCGCAGCAGATACGGGTCGCGCACGCCTTTTTCGCCGAGTTTGCTAATCAACACCGGCTTGCCGCCGTTGAGCGCGTTCCACTGGCGGCCGTCATTGCTCAATGCAAAATATATCTGCTCTGTCAGCGGCGATTGCTCCCCCTTGAACGTCACAAAAAGATAGCCGCCGTCGGCCGCGAACGCGGAGACGCTGGCGCACATCGTCATAAGTACAGTAAGAAGATTTTTCATAGGTTCAGGAATACTCCTCGGTATCGCGTAATGATATCTTTCCCGAGACGAATGTCCATCGCCTACTTCTAATTTCGCGTTTTAATTCCAGTTACAAAGCGACACCTGGAGTTCTGTGGTTCAGGGTATGAGCTTAGAACCCTATTCGGGCGCAATGGGGTATTACCCTACTTTCGGATACTGGCCGAAGTGCGCGCTGGGAATAATATGTGAGAAATCCGAAGAAATGCTTGTTTTCCCACCATCTATCATTCATTGTGTTCGCATCCCATATTCAATATAATGAAGAAAACTGTCCCTGTTCCGGCAACCCGTGTTTCCCTAGCAAAAGCCCCAACCGGTATCCAAGGCCTTGATGAACTCACCGGCGGTGGTCTGCCCGCCGGGCGTCCGACACTCGTATGCGGCAGTGCGGGCTGCGGCAAGACGATGCTGGCCATGGAATTTCTGGTGCGTGGGGCGACTCAATACGGCGAACCGGGAGTGTTCATGATGTTCGAGGAAAACGCGCAGGAACTCACGGCCAATGCGCGATCCATGGGCTTCGACCTCGACCAGCTCGCAGCCCGGAAAAAGATTGTGCTAGACTACGTCCACATCGAGCGAAGTGAGATCGAGGAAACCGGCGAGTATGATTTGGAGGGGCTTTTCATCCGGCTTGGGCATGCGATCGATTCTATTGGTGCCAAGCGGGTCGTTCTCGACACGGTGGAGGCGCTGTTTGCCGGGCTACCCAACCACGCGATCCTGCGTGCAGAACTGCGGCGGCTGTTCCGCTGGTTGAAGGATCGGGGCATAACGGCCATCATCACTGGCGAAAAAGGCGAGGCGACCATCACCCGCTACGGGCTGGAGGAATACGTGGCCGACTGCGTGATCACACTCGACCAGCGCGTCCACGAGCAAATTTCCACCCGTCGGCTGCGTGTGCTGAAATACCGCGGCTCAGCCCACGGCACTAACGAATACCCGTTTCTCATCGGCGAGCGAGGTCTCTCGGTTTTGCCAGTGACGTCGCTGCGACTCGATCACGCCGCCTCTGCCGAGCGCATCTCCATGGGCATCCCGCGACTCGATGAAATGCTCGGCGGCAAGGGGGTTTATCGAGGCAGCAGTGTGCTGGTTTCCGGCTCGGCCGGAACTGGCAAGAGTAGCATCGGCGCGGCCTTCATTGATGCTGCGTGCCAACGCGGCGAACGCGCACTGCTGCTCGCCTACGAGGAATCCAGTGCGCAGGTCCTGCGCAACATGAGTTCGATTGGCATTCACCTCGAACAATGGGTGAAAATGGGACTGCTCCAGATTCATGCATCGCGGCCCACCCTGCACGGGATGGAGCAGCACCTGGTCATGATGCACGATATCGTGCGTGCCTTCAACCCCGGCGTGGTGGTGGTCGATCCGATTAGCAATCTTACCTTGGATCGCAATGAGGCGGAGGTGAAGCCTACGCTCATGCGTCTGATCGATTTCCTCAAGCAGCAGCAAATCACCACGGTCTTCACCAGTCTAACCACAGGCGGTAGCTCCACTGACGCACCGGAGGATTCGCAGGTGGGGGTATCGTCATTGATGGACACCTGGCTGGAACTGCGCAACGTGGAGTTCAACGGCGAACGCAACCGCACGATCTATGTGCTCAAATCACGCGGCATGGCCCACTCGAACCAGGTGCGCGAGTTCGTGCTGAGCGACCCGGGCATCGACCTGGTAGATGTCTATCTGGGGACCGAGCGGGTGTACACTGGCACCGCGCGAGCGGCGCAGGAAGCGCAGGAACGCCTCGCCGCCGAGTTGCGCCAGCAGGACCACGAACGGAAATTGCGGCAACTCGCCGGCAAGCGCAAGGCAATCGAAGCGCAAATCGCCGCGCTGCATGCCGAGGCGGAGACGGAAGAGGCGGAGGTGAAATTCGCCATTGCCCAGGAAACCAATCAGGTGAAAGCCTCCCGGCAAAACGCTGAGGCCATAGCGCACCTGCGTGGCGGCGCAACAAGCGGCAAGAGCAAATAGAAAACAAGCCATGAAGGATAAACAACCCGCCACCTTTGAATTGCGGCTCTACGTGGCCGGTCAGACCTCGAAATCGCTCGCCGCATTCGCCAATCTCAAACGGATTTGCGAATCCCACCTCGCCGGGCAATACCGCATAGAGGTCATCGATCTATTGAAAAATCCGCAACTGGCCGCCGGCGATCAGATCCTGGCCGTGCCAACTCTGGTCCGCCGCCTGCCCGAACCGATCAAAAATATCATCGGCGATCTTTCCAACGAGCAACGCGTACTCGTCGGCCTCGACCTGCAGCCGGTAAAACTCTGACAAATTCCGATGTCCCTCGACGATCCACGCCCCGATGACTCCAGTGCCTTTGAAGAGGCCGTTGCAGTAGGCGACACTGCACGCTACGTCCTCAGACTCTATATTACCGGCAGCACGCCGCACTCCACGCGTGCCATCGTAAATATCCGTAAAATCTGTGAGGAACACTTGAGAGGACGCTATGAGCTTGAAGTCATCGACATTTCCCAAAACCCGGCGCTCGCCGCGGGCGACCAGATCTTCGCCGTGCCCACCCTGATCAAAAAACTGCCGCTGCCACTGCGCCGGTTCATCGGCGACATGTCACAAACCGAACGCATCCTACTGGGGTTGGACTTGCGCAAAGCGGGAGAAGTGCCCGCCAAGCTGGAATCGGTTGATTGATCATTCATGAGCTGGGAATGCCGAATATGGAAGTGAAGAAATATCCGTTCTAACGACCAATGACCGCCACCACCGCCGATGAGAAGCTCCGCGCAGAAAACGCGGATCTGCGCGTGCGGTTGGAGGTGGCGGAGGAGATGCTCCGCGCCATCAGCGCCGGCGAGGTGGACTCGCTGGTGGTCGAAAGTCCGGCTGGCCCGAGAATTTTCACTCTCCAAGGATTGGACGCCTCAGTGAACCGCTTCCGCGGCGAAATCCTCGCTCAGGTGAGCGATGCCGTCATCGCCGTGGACAACCTGCAACGCGTCACCTACCTCAATGCCGCCGCCGAGCAGTCATACGGTGTGAGCGCATCCGAGGTGCTCGGATGCCACTTGTCCGGGATTCATAAAAGCATCTGGCCCCACCCCGACGACGGGGGACGTGCGGCGGTTGCCCTGAGTGAGACCGGCCACTGGTGCGGCGAATCGGTTCACGGAAGGCGTGATGGCAGCACCATCCATGTCAAGTCTTCGGTGTCCATGCTGCACAATATGGCGGATGGCACTCATTCCGGTCAACTTTCAGTCATCCGCGATATCACAGAGCGCAAGTGGGCCGAGGAGCGCATCCAAGCCTCCCTGGCGGAAAAGGAGGTATTGCTCAAGGAAATCCATCACCGCGTGAAGAATAACCTCCAGGTCATCTCCAGCCTGGTCAGTTTGCAGGCCGAAAGTCTGACTGATGAGAGGGTGCGCGAAGTGTTAGGTGACATTGGCGACCGCATCCGCACAATCGCCCTGGTCCATGAAAAATTCTATCAGACTGAAAATCTTGCGCAATTGGACTTCGCCGACTATGCATCCAGCCTGCTGAACTATATCTGGCACACCCACGGCACCCTGGCCGGCAAAGTGCGGCTTGAGCTGGCAATGGTTCCCGTAGTGATGCCTATCGAATCGGCAGTGACCTGCGGGCTGATCCTCAACGAACTGGCGGGCAATGCCCTCAAACACGCATTTCCCAAGGGTAGCAGCGGTGAGGTCACTGTGGGGCTAGAGCGCGATCCCGCGACCGCAACCCTGTGCCTGTGGGTGCGCGACAATGGCACCGGCCTGCCAGAAGGACTGGAGTGGCGGCAAACCAGCACACTCGGTCTGCGTCTCGTGCGGATGCTCTCAGGCCAGTTGGGCGGCACGTTGGCCACAGGACACGGGCCCGGTGCCGAATTTCGCGTCACCTTCATCCAGAAAGAAATCCACACATGAGCAAACCCGCCATTTTGATAGTCGAGGACGAGGCCATCGTGGCTGAGGATCTATCCGGCATAGTTCAGCATCTGGGATATGATGTGGCTGGCACCATTGCGAGCGGTGAGGAAGCGGTCGCGTTCGTGCGCCAGCGGCGGCCGGCGCTGGTGTTGATGGACATCCGGTTGGCCGGAAAAATGGACGGCATTGCGGCGGCCATGGAAATCCATCGCGAGTGCGACTTGCCGGTGGTGTTTCTCACGGCGCACGCCGACGAGAGCACCGTCAGTCGGGCGCAACAGGCGGAGGCATTCGGCTATATCCTCAAACCCTTCGACGTGCGAGATCTGCGCATCCAAATCGAGATGGCGATCTTCAAACACGCCGCAGGTCAGCGGCTGCGTGCGAGCGAGGCGGCCCTGCGCGAGAGTGAGGAGCGCTTCCATTCGATGTTCGAGCGGCATCTTGCGGTGCAGTTGGTGATCGAACCCGAAACCGGTATCATCGTAAACGCGAACGCTGCGGCGGGTCGATTCTATGGATATTCCTGCGAACAACTCTGCACGTTGCGCATTCAGGATATCAATCAACTCCAGCCCGAAGAAGTTGCGGAAAAACGACAACGGGCTACCCGGGAACAGTGCAATTATTTCGTGTTCCCGCACCGCTTGGCCAGTGGCGAAGTGCGATGGGTCGAAGTGTATTCAACGCCAGTGGAATCGGGCGGGCGGCTGCTGCTGTATTCGATCATCCACGACATTACCGAGCGCAAGCAGGCCCAAGAGCAAATCAGCACCCTCAACCGGGAGTTGGAAAGCCGCGTGCTGGATCGCACCAATGAATTACAAGAGACGGTAACCGAACTGGAAACGGAAATTCAAAATCGCCACCGTTTGGAGCGCGGAATCCTCGAAATCAGCGAACGCGAACAATGCCGACTGGGGCAGGACCTGCACGACGGCCTCGGCCAGGAATTGTCCGGTATCGCCATGCTAGGTGTCGTGCTCACCAAAAAACTCCGCGCCCAGAATAACCCGCTGGCCAACGACGCCGACAAATTAGCCACCTACGTCAGCAGAGCGCTCGATTCCACTCGAAGGCTCGCCAAGGGACTCTATCCAATAGAACTTGAACGTAGCGGCCTTCGCCTTGCATTGCAGGAATTAGCTGACCAGACGCGCAGCCTCACCCGTATCAGTTGCGAGGTACGGCATAACGGCGCGGAACCAAAGTTAGATAAACCCACTGAGATTCACATTTACCGGATCATCCAGGAGTGCATCGGCAACGCGGTCAAACACGCCATGCCCAAACAAATCATCATTGAGACCCACACTGGGGACGGGATGCATATCTTCAGCGTCACCGATGACGGCAAGGGTTTCGCTGTGCCGACCGGAAGCTTCGGCATGGGACTTCATCTCATGCATTACCGGGCACGCCTAATCCGCGCGGAACTCACCATCGAACAACCTGAAACGCTCGGCTGCCGGATCACCTGCCGACTCAGAGGGGCAGACCCAATAGGCGGGATACATTCCTCCCAGTTGAATCTATCAGAAAATAAGTCAGAGCGGAGATGTGACCTCATTTGAGGTAGTGGTTTCTTTGCCCCAACTTTGAGGGAATTGAATTTGCTCGCCCCTTTGTCAGAAACGAGTTCGTTTACTGAGTTTTTGTAATTGACTCGGGGGAGCAACCCATCAAGCGGCTCTGGGTGGCCGCATCCACAGCTTCGCATAGCCGGTAGCCGTCTCCGTGGCTGGGCAAGGCACAGAGCAGGGCGTCACGGGCGGCTGGCGAGCAAAAATCCAAGCCGATGAGAGCCCTGCCAATGCGCTCGCCGCTCTGCCGGTAGTTAAAATAACACAGACTGGCGTTGCCGCGGATACGCTTGTCGAGGAAATCATGCAATGCTCCGGGACGTTCGTAAAAATCCAGACGCAAAAACGCCGGATGTTGCAGCAAATCACCTCGCAACGGAAAAGCCCGGAAGGCAACGTCTGTCGCCCCGGTTAGATCCTGCCAGGCGAAGCCATGAGCATCGAGTTTTGCCGGCAAAGCGGCGATCACCGCGGGATCCTCTGCGGTGATCGTGAACACTGGCCAGGCTTCGGCTGAGTCGCTTTTTCCATACTGAAAATCAGATAGATTGATGCCTTCGAAGCATGTATCCAACAATTCCAGCATGGTCCCGGGCCGTTCGGGAATGCGCACGCGAAGGGTGCGGCTGGTGTTGCTGGACAAGTCCAGTGTTTGGGCGATGGCACCGAGTTGAAGGAAATCAATGTTGGCTCCGCAGAGGACGACCAACACCCGTTGGCCTACGAGCGCTTCACGGTTTTTCATGACTGCGGCCAGGCCCAGCGCGCCGGCGGGTTCGGAGATGCAGCGCAAGCCTTCCCACAACGTCCGAATCGCTTGGCACACCTCGCCGTTTGTCACTGTCTCAATGTGGTCAAGACTGGCCTGGCAAATTTGAAACGGCAGCTCACCCGCTTTTCTAACAGCCGTCCCATCGCAAAACAGGTCGAGTTGCTCCAGCGCGACGGGGCGGCCTGCGGACAGAGCTGCTTGCATTGAGGCCTGGCCGACGCCCTCCACGCCGATGACCCTGATGTCTGGCCAGTAGGTTTTCAACCAAGTAGCCACGCCGGCGGCCATACCGCCTCCGCCAATTTGCAAGTAGGCGACATCAAACGGACCGTGACCGGAAAGCACCACCTCGTCGGCCAGCGTGCCTTGACCGGCCATCACCTGGAGGTCATCGTAGGCATGGATGTAAACCGCGCCGCTAGCGGCTTCATCCAGGCGAGCCGCCGCCACGGCATCATCATAAGCGTCGCCTGCGAGGTGGATTTCCACCCATTCGCCCCCGAGCTGGCGCACTGCGGCTTGTTTTACCCGCGGGGTAGGCCGCGGCATATAAATACGTGCGGCGATGCCCAGCGTGCGGGCTGCCAACGCCACCCCTTGGGCATGATTGCCAGCCGAGGCGGTAACTACACCGCGGGCAGCTTCCGCCGGGCTGAGAACAGCCATGCGATTGCAGGCACCGCGCCATTTATAGGCCTTTACGGGCGAGATGTCCTCGCGTTTCACCCAGATTTCCGGGCCGACTCCGGGCAAAACCAGCCGCTCCATGGGCGTGGCTTGCCCGAAGCGGTAAACCCGCTCCCTGGCCAACAGGATTTCCTGCCGCAAGCGGCGCTCCAATGACAATACCTCGCGCTCCATGCCCATGCTTGTGCCCGATCCCGAGCCATCCGGCAAGCCCCGGCACGCGACCTGCCCCATGTTTTTTTGCAAGACTGGAAAGCGCCTATTTCCTCGCGTCCCAGGTCAATGCGTGCGGATCACGTAGGATCAAGTCATCAGCGGTGATGAGAGTGTGGCCGCCGTCCCTTGCCGTAGCAACGAGAATCCGGTCAGCGGGATCCTTGTGAAAATCGCCGGGAAGTTTGTAGCTGCCAATGGCTACGGCATGGGTGAACGGCGCGTCCTCGAACGCCAAGTGGCGACGTGCACCAACCAACCAATCCGCAAGCGGCTTGCGTAAGATAAGGCGGGAAAGCGCGACCAGGCGAGCGAGTTCAAGGGACGGTGATCGGGGAGACAAGAAGGATGTTGGCCGCATCAAGCAGCAACGCTTGTGTGCGTGGCCCGAGACGAGCCTCAATCGACTCAGCCCAAACCAGCACATGGGTGTCGAGCAGCAGGTTCATGGTTCCCAATCGTTCTCAAAATCGGAATCAATGAGTGCATCCTCGGAAACCCCGGCAGCCAACACATCAGGTTGACCACCGAGCACCCGCTTGTGAGCAGACGGAACACCGACGATGCGGGCCAATGGCCGCCCCCGCAACGTGACGACTAATTCATCACCGGTTTCGGCAGTCGATTTGAGCAAGTGTATACACTTCTCCTTGAATTCCGAAATAGCAATTTCCATAGGGAGACAATGCAGGGGGCTCAGCACCGTGCGCAGCAATCTTCTCTTCGGTTCGACGTTGAACGCGGAGCGAGCATTAGCGAGCTTGGCAACTTGGCGCAGCCCTAACTGGCATAGCACCGCGAAGCGGGGCAATGTTCGACGTTCAATGTTCGATGTTCGCCTTTCCGTAATAAAACGCCCAGATCCCGCGAGCAGTTCTCTTCCAATCCAAAATTAAAAATCCAAAATCCAAAATCAACGCTTGCCTCCGGCCATGCCAGGTCGGGCTGCGCCAATTTTCTCCATGCTCGCTAACGCTCACTCCGCGTTCAAAAAGAATACGAACGCCGAACATCCAACATCGAACGCCCAACGCCGAACAGAAGATGCGAAAATAACAGCCTGAATGGCCAATCTTTCTCTCCTGATTATCTTCGGTTCGACGTTGGATGTTCGGCGTTCAATGTTCGATGTTCGCCTTTCCAGTAAGCCCCAGAACCGCACGCAGCTCTCTTCCAATCCAAAATCTCCTCTCCCTCCGACCTCCGACCCAAGCTCCGACCTCCCCCGATTGGCGGAACAATCCGCCCATCCTAACTTTTCTAAACTTTTTCCTTGCCACCCGGCCCCCAAATCGCTTGCCTCCACCTGTCCGCTCCGGCGGACGAGGACCTTAGACCCCTCTCATTACGCGGTTGGCAATGACCGCAAACCATTGCCGCCAAACCGACCAAACGGCCGGGGAGGCGGCGGCGCATATCCAGGCCGCCCTTTCGGGGACGGCTAAAGGCCGTTGCGGTCGGCGTAGTACGACTTTATCACTCCCCGTCCACCAGGATGGACGAATTCCGTCCTTCCTGCGATGAACTCACGTCCTTCGACCCCCACGCCGCTCGTCCTTTTTGCGCTTCTGGCAGCGCTCACCCCGGTCCCCGCCGGAATCGACTCCGGTGGCGGCAACACGTCCGGCGCTGCCCTCAACAATCACTCTGCCACCGTAGCCACCCAGGGCGGCGCGACCCTCAACCATCCCGGTCTGATCGAGGTGCTCTATCCGACAGCCCCGGCTGCAACTGATAGCGATGGCAGCGGTCTGCCCGATGCCTGGGAAATCCTCCACTTCGGCCATCTCGGGGTCGATCCCGATGCCGACCCGGATCACGACGGCGCCACCAATCTGATGGAGTATCTCGCTGGCACCGACCCGAACAGCGCGGCCTCCGTGTTCCGCCCGCAAGGCAGATATACCGCCGGCATCTTCCACATGCCCATCCAAACCGCCAGCGGCCGCAACTATCAAATCTGGGTTTCCCGCGAAATGAAAGCCTGGACGCTGCAAACGACCCTGACCTCGATGGGGTCAGTCCTCGCATGGTAACAGTTCAGTGGAGTCCGGCAAAGATTAAATGGTTAGACAAATTGCATGCCGCAGGCAGGTTTCGCGGGAAATAGCGGAAAGTTTTGCTGTGTGTTAGATATTGGTCACTCTCCTGGTTGAGCCAAGGCGGTGACGCGCTGGCGCTTGCCACGCGCGTCTCTAACGCACTGGCAATGCAGCGGCAGTTCCTGGATGCTCCGCGCCACGGCGGGCAAGCCCGCCCCAGCCCCAGGCGGTGGCGAGCCACCGCACTCCAGGCGAGGTGGCGTCCCGCCGCCATGGCCCATGCGCAGAGCAAATCGAGCCGCCTGGCGGATTTCTCTGGCGGATTTCTCTTGCGCGTTCCATGGGCAAAGGGGGGGCAAGATATGCCCCCACTCCTTGAAGCGCCGAGCACCCCTCATCTGCGGAACCGGTCCAGCCTTTCGACCATGTTGGTGTGGAAGCGGCACCCGAAGGCTCGAAAAGCAGGACTGCTCCCATGCCATTTTTGCCATCCGTCTGGCTGAGCCAAAGCGGTGTTGCGTTGGCGCTTGCCACAGAATCCCCCGTGCAGTCCTGTCAAGACGTTGATGATTGGAGCTGCGGGCTTGACAGGGCATGCCCGGGATGGCACTCTTCCCATGTGAGAGTGAAGACGGTCAGCTTCGAGGAATTGCAACGCGACAAGCGCATGGCGCGGTTGCGCGACGAGCGCCGTCTGGCCCGTGGCGAGGTGACGCCGGAGCAACTCCAAGAGGAGAATTCGCTGATTCCGGCCAATGTCAGGATTACGATTCCGGATTTCTGCGAAACCATGGAGCGCTACTACGGCAAATGAATGCCGACGGGAAAGGTGCCCGCGCAGAGACCAACATCGCGGATTTCGCCGACATTCTCGCTCCCCACGAGGATTGTGATCCTCCGGTCGTGGTAGGTGGCCATGCAGTGAACATGTGGAGTCACTACTACATGCTCAAAGGCGTGTCGGAACTGTTCCGCTACCTTCCCTTCACCAGCAAGGATTTGGATTTGGTAGGCACCACTGGTTTGTTGGAGCGCCTTCACTTGCAGCTCAAAGGCAATCTGAAGCGGTCGGAGCCGAGGAGTCCAGTTCTGGGAAGGATTGAGTTACCCCGTCCTGGAGGCGGAGTTCTCTTGGTTGAAGTATTGCATACAGTGAAAGGTCTCAACCTCAAGGAGCTTGGCCGGACCATGGATCTCGTGATCGGCGATCTGAAAGCCCGGGTGCTGCTGCCTCATTTGGCACTCAAGGCGAAGATCGAGAATGCTGCGGACATCGATCAGGAAGGCCGTAACGACGTGAAACATGTGCGGATGATGATTCTTTGCATGAGGGCTTTCATCGCTGAATTCGCCTGCTTTGTCAGAGAGGGAAAAGTGAGTGGACGCGCGCTGGTCAATGTCCTGGAGGAGACGTTCTCAATCATCAACAGCCCCAACGCTAAAAAGGCAAACAAACTCTGGGGCATCGATTTCCGCGTGGTCTGGGCCATGGAAGAATTGAAAACGTCTGGCAGCGAAAAGGTTGCACGCTGGATGGAGCACCGCTTGGCTTGAGTAACGTCGATGGAACCAAGCCTCGCATGGTGATATTTGTTAGATGTATTACAAATACTTCCGCACTTCTTTGTGGTCTGTGCTTTCTGCCGGATCAAACGGCTTACGGATCGGTCAGATCTATTTCTCTGGCGCTTTATCGGGGGCATTTCGCGCATTTGATGGAGGGGCGATCTCCGAATCGCCCTAGTTCCCTCGAAATCCCAAACTTGCTGCGAATGAGTCAAGTTCTTGAACTGCCGCCTCTCCGATTTGATGGACGATTGATGAATGTTGATTTTTGATTGCTGAAGTGAGCTTGGTTGGAGCGGGCTCGCCCTCCAAGCTCACATCACAGATCATCAATCATCAATCGGCAATCATCAATCGTTCGACTGAGCTCACGCCGAAGTTCTCTTCGCGTTTCGCTCGGCCTGAGGCCCGCCTCGCTAGACCATGAGCGGGCAATGGCAGGCGGATACCCTCCACTCATTGGTACGCCATGGGCCACGGCGGATCGGAGTCCGCCGCCCCTTGCAGATCCAATGGGGTCCCGCTTTTCGAGCATTCGTACCCACTTCCACAACATCACGCGCGAAAAGCGGGACCGCCCCCATTGGACTGCGGATGAGATGCCGCCTGCGGGTTCCATGGCAGTTCATGGACATCGGCGGTCATAGACGCGCCGCTACAAGGCGGGAGATGGACTCGTGCAACTCCTAACATGTCTGGGAAGGTCGCTGGATCTTGCCAAGTCGGAGTCGCGCTGGCGTTAGCGGCAGGTGCGAGGCATCTGAGATGGGTTGTAGCGGCGCCTCTGTGAGCGCCGCTGCGAATGAGATGACGCCTGCGGGTTCCATGGCAGTTCATGGGCATCGGCGGTCATAGACGCGCCGCTACAATGCGGGAGATAGACTCGTGCAACTCCTAACATGTCTGGGGAGGGCGCTGGAGCAAGCCAAAGCGGTGTCGCTCTGGCGCTTTCCACCGACCTCCATGCTTGCGCAGTTATCGATGAATCGTGCCGAATGACCGCAAAGGACGTTTGATTCCATGCACTAGCGGCGGAGTTGGCCGCGCAGTGGATGGCGCTTTTCGTGTTTCACACAAGTGATTTTCACGCCCTGGCTGGTTTGGTAGTAGGTGATGAGGTAGGGGAACTTGCGCAACCGGGCCCGCCGCAGACCGCGTGTTTGATTGATGAAAGCAAACTGACCCGGGTTTTCGGCGATTTCTCCAAATCGTTCATGGAGCGCATTCCAAAAGCGCTCGGCGGTCGTCGGCGAGCGCTCGGAGTAATAGGTGAGCACTTCGTTGATGTCGTGCTGCACGGCGGGATGGAAGCGCAGGGTCATTGCGCCGGAGTGCTGGGACGATAGGTCAACCCGGCGAGCAACTCATCATAGCCGATGTCCCGGACGACCCCGCTTTCGAGTTCATCCTGCCGCTTGGCGGCCTCCAGGGTGATTTCATCCTCAGTTACGGCTGAGGGGGAGGACTGGTCGAGGATGGCCATGGCGATGTCAAACCGCTCGGCTTCCGGCAGTTGCATCAGGGCGCTGAGAAGGACTGGATCGGCGGTCATGAGAAATTCGGGCTGACACAGGAGAATAACCTGGTTTTCCCCCTTGCCAAGGGAAATACCCGAGAGGGAAAAACCGGATTGAGCCACAGCTTTGTCGCGCCGGCGCTTGCCACCCCACGCCTTTTGGCCGGTTAGCGTTTCAGTCGATACGGGACCTGCGTGTCCGCGAGGCGGCTGGCTGGCGGGGTTTGATCCGGCTCCAGCACCACGCGCACCTTTGCGCTCAGAGCTCTGGCTACGCGGCGAAGCATGCTCAATGAATGACCCTCGTAAGCGGGCGATTCGAGGCGGCTGATCTGCTGCTGGGAAGTCCCGAGTTTAAGCGCTAACTCGCGTTGGGAGAGACCGGCCTTCTCACGCAGTGCGGCAATTTGCAGTGCGACATCCCATGCCTCACCCGCCCGCTCGAACCGTTGCGCAAAATCAGGATCGCGAAGTTGCTCTTCCAAAAAAAAATCAAAGTTCGTTTTACTCATGTGGAACTCTACCGTGAACTCGATCATGGCGCAACATCAAATTTGGTATCGGTTGAAAGCGGCGATTTCGGCCGGATTACGACGAATGCATTTAAGCTTAACGACACCGGCGAGGCAAGACTGAACTCTGGGGAATGGGGGTATTTGCAGGAATATAGATCAAAACCGACGGTTCCCCGGCTGATTAGCATTAGCAGTGACGTGCTGGCGTTAGCGGCAGGTGCGAGGCATCTGAGGGGTTGTAGCGGCGCCTCTGTGAGCGCCGCTGCGAATGAGATGACGCCTGCGGGTTCCATGGCAGTTCATGGGCATCGGCGGTCATAGACGCGCCGCTACAATGCGGAGATGGACTCGGGCAACTCCTAACATG
>Ga0118677_10005252_pt1 | contig 22793 bp, 21 predicted proteins | sample AliMusrvi5mmetaG_FD_86154 | JGI IMG/M metagenome (GOLD analysis project Ga0118677, IMG submission 86154)
TTGAAGGACTTCAAACCCTCTGCGATACTCCGCCGACTCGGCTGTCCGCAGTGGCGCGCTGAGTAACGTGTATCTCAGCCTGTCCGGGCTGTGGACTTACACCACGTCATGGGACACGACCGTGACAGTCGTTCTGACAGGCGAATCAATTAACCAGCAGCGTGGAAGTACCCGGTCTTACATGTGTATTTATTTGCATCGGGCCCTTCCAACTGCGCGAACGGCCACGACAGGCGACGAGAAATGTGTGACAGTCGTTCTGACAGGCGAACCAATTTCAAGCAGCCGACGACGACACGCGAATCGACAGGCGAACCAAAATTCAACCACAGGCGTGTTGACAGGCGAATCAATTCACCAGCAGCGTAAGAGAGACAGAAACTCACTGTGCAGGGTAAGGGCCTTGTGCCCACGTTTTCTGCTGCGCAAAAAACACGGCATCGGCCCCCTGCTCAGGGCGTTGCCCCGAGACCCTGGTCATGTCGCCGCGTCGCGCTTCGCTTGACGCATAAATGTCTGGCGTGTTTAAAACCGTTCTGACTGCGACCATATAGCGCATCAGGATGGCGAGCGCCTTGTCATCCGTTTTGCGTTCACGCACGCACCGCGCCTGTCGGAATGACAGAGCGCTATCGACCAGTCTATAGCCGGGCATGGGCCCGCCAGTATTGGCATCCCGCTTTCGGGGAAGCGGAGGTAGATGACCCTTGTGCATAGCCTATCGCCTTTACTTCCCGATGCGGGCGCAGTAGTCCGGGAGGGTTCGGTTCAGCCAGAGTGAATGGGCTGATGCTGAGGGCAAATGCAATACATGATTGATTGAACAAATTTCATCATCCAAGAATGTCCCCACTTTGTCCCCGCTACGTCCCCGTTTTGTCCTCTCTCGCTGATACTGCGCAAACCCGCATGGATACTGGGTTTCGGCCATTTGTCCCCGCTGCTTCCACGATTTCACCCGCTAGCAGCCGGGGTACGTGGCAAAACATTCAGGGCGTGGCCATCAGGCGGCCCGCTGGTTGAATGGCAACACGTCCGCACCTTTGCGCAGCTTGTCGAGGTGATCAGCCCAGGCGGCCATCATGGCGGCCCGGTCGGTCAAGTACGTGGCGTGGTTATAGGCCGCACTCACTTGGTTTCGCTCCTGGTGCGCCAGTTGCAATTCAATCAGGTGGTGCCCGTGGCCTAGTTCGTGAAGGATGGTTGAAGCCATGCCCCGGAAACCGTGGCCAGTCATTCGCCCTTTGAAGCCCATGCGCTCAAGGGCTTTCAAGATGGTGTTGTTGCTCATGGGCTTTTGGTGATCGCGTTCGCCGGGAAACAGCAGCTCACGGCCGTTTGCCGTGGTTTGCAGAATTTTCAGCACGTCAACCGCTTGGGGTGACAGGGGCACGATATGCGGGGTTTTCATTTTCATGCGTGAAGCTGGAATGTCCCAGCGTGCTGCATCAAGGTTGAATTCATCCCAGCGTGCGGCTATCAGTTCGCCAGTGCGGACAAAGGTAAGCGCCAGCAGCTTCATTGCCAGGCGGGTGTGTGGCGTGCCTTGGTAGGCTTCGATCTTGCGCAGTAGGTCGGGCATTTCCTTTGCGTCAAGCCGGGCGTAGTTGGTTTTATTGTGGGGTTTGAGTGCGTCTGACGGCTTCACGTCCGCCGCCGGGTTGCGTTCGATCAGGCCATGCGCCACCGCGTAGCGCATGATCTGGCCACACGTTTGAAGGCTTCGCTTTGCAATGTCAATAGCGCCGCGTGCCTCGATTGCCTTAGCCATCGCCAGCAGGGCGGGGGCGGTCACACTGGCCAGCGGGCGGCCGCCAAACGCCGGGAAAACGTCCGCTTCAAGTCTGCGCAGTACGTAATCGGCATGGCGGGGGCTTTTGGGGCCTTTCCAATGTTCGTGCCATTGCCGAGCAATAACTTCAAAGGTGTTGGCGTTGTTTATTGCCTTGGTCAGCTTGGCTTCGCGTTTGAGTTGGGCGGGGTCATCGCCAGCGGCTAGGGCTTCGCGGGCCTGGTCGCGGGCTTTGCGGGCTTGTGCCAGCGACACATCAGGGTAGACACCCAGTGCAAGGCGTTTTTCTTTGCCAGCGTGCCTAAATTTCATGCGCCAGTACTTGCCGCCCGCTTGGGTCACTTCAAGATAAAGATTTTTTTCTACTGGCCAGCGGTCATAAAGCTTGTCTGCCGGGCAGGTCGCCGCCTTGCATTCTTTATCTGTCGATATTGGTTTTTTGTCCATTTGGGGGGCATTTTTTTTGGTGCATCAGAAAAACCTGATTTATGCCCCCAAGTGTGCCCCTTGTTTTGGGTGGCTGTCAACGCACCTTAGCGGGCGTTAAAAAACAAAAAAGCCCCGTAACCTATTGAATTACGGGGCTTTTTACTTGGTTTTTGAACGCTAACGAACGTTAAAAAACATATACATGGCGGAGAGAGTGGGATTCGAACCCACGGTACCTTGCGGTACGCTTGATTTCGAGTCAAGTACAATCGGCCACTCTGCCATCTCTCCGAACCATTTACAGCGCGATGTGGCAAGTCTAACAGACTCAATTTTTCACAGCGCCAGTTAAGACTTTGCAAATCTTTGCAAGCTTTTTTTGCCGCTTCTTTGTAAAAATATTGTTTTAATTCAATAGTTTACAAAGCGGCAATCTCAAATGCACTTACTTTCGAGTCAGGTACATTCGGCCACTCTGCCACCTCTCCGAGTGATTCAATGCTGTTGCAAGCAGGCGAGATTGTATCAGCGCCCGGGCGCTCTACGCTGCTGCCGCGAGTTGCTGCAGCGCGGCGTCGATGTCGTCGTCGCTGACGCCCGGCTGCGGCCGCAGCGCCGCCTTGAGCTCGCCCAGCGCCGCGCGGCCCTGGCCGTGCAACAACTTGATCGCCGCTGCCGCCTCGCGCGGCGAGTCGAAGCCCAGGCTTTGCAGCAGCACGCGTCCACCCGGTTCCATCAGCTTGAAGCAGAATTTGCCATCGATTTCGCGGTATTGCTTGAACAGCGGCAGCGCGGTCTTGGCCGCCTTCACGGCGCTCTTGGTTGCCGATACCGTGCGCAGGTCGCGCAGGCCGACAGCGCGGCGCAGCTCCGCGGTGAAGGGCCGGGCGATGGTGCGCGCCTTCTCGGCGCCGGCCAGCAGGATTTCCTCGATCTTGTCGGGAGCGGCCATCAGCGCGGTGTACTGCTCGCGCATCGGCGCGATCTCGCGGTCGATGCGCTCGAACAGCATGTGCTTGGCGTCGGCCCAGGCGATGCCTTCGGCGTAGGCGCGGCGCAGGGCAGCCGTTTCCTCGGCGCTGGCGAAGGCCTGGTAGATCTGGAACAGGGCCGAGCCCTCGGTCTCTTTGGCCTCGCCCGGCGCGCGCGAGTCGGTCACGATGCCGGCGACCAGCTTCTTCAGCTGCGCGCGCGGCGCGAACAGCGCGATGTGGTTGTCGTAGCTCTTGCTCATCTTGCGCCCGTCCAGCCCCGGCAGGGTGGCCACGCTCTCCTCGATCGCCGCTTCGGGCAGCGTGAAGTGCTCGCCATACAGGTGATTGAACCGCTGCGCGATGTCGCGCGCCATCTCGATGTGCTGGACCTGGTCGCGTCCGACCGGCACGTGGTGCGCGTTGAACATCAGGATGTCGGCCGCCATCAGCACCGGGTACATGAACAGGCCCGCGTTGACGTTGGCGTCGGGCTCCTGCTGCGCCGCCGTGTTCTGGTCGACAGCGGCCTTGTAGGCATGGGCGCGGTTGAGCAGCCCCTTGGAGGTGACGCAGGTCAGCAGCCAGGTCAGTTCCGGAATCTCCGGCACGTCGGACTGGCGGTAGAAGGTCACGCGCTCGGGGTCCAGGCCCGCGGCCAGCCAGCTCGCGGCGATTTCGAGCGTGGAGCGCTGGATGCGCGCGGGCTCGTCGATCTTGATCAGGGCGTGGTAGTCGGCCAGGAAATAAAAGCTCTCGACATCGGTGCGCCGGCTGGCCTGCACCGAGGGCCGGATCGAGCCGACGTAATTGCCCAGGTGGGGTGTGCCGGATGGCGTGATGCCGGTCAGGAAGCGGTGGGAACTCATGTCTGGAAAACGTCTTGGCAGTTGGCTAGTTGAAGATGGCGGCGATCGGTGTCAGCAGCAGATCGAGCAAGCCGTAGGTGAGCGCCATCAGGGGTTGCATCCACAGGCTGCTGATCAAGCCGGCGATGACCAGCCCCATCACGATGAAAAAGCCCCAGGGCTCGACGCGCGAGACCAGCACCGCCTGGCGATACGGCAGCAGCCCGACCAGGATGCGCCCGCCGTCGAGCGGCGGCAGCGGAAACAGGTTGAAGACGAACATCACCACGTTGACCAGCACGCCGCCTTGCGCCATCTTGATGAAGAAGGGCTCGGTCACGCCGCCGCCTCTGAGAACGAACAGCAGAGCGCCCCAGAGGAAGGCCTGGATGAAGTTCGCGCCCGGCCCGGCCAGGGCGACCCAGATCATGTCGCGTTTCGGGTTGCGCAGGTTGCCGAAGCGTACCGGCACCGGTTTCGCGTAGCCGAATAGGAAAGTGCCGGAGGTCGCGAAGTACAGCAGCAAGGGCATCAGGATCGTGCCCATCGGGTCGATGTGCTTGAGCGGGTTGAGCGTGATGCGGCCCAGCATATAGGCCGTGTTGTCACCGAAGTGGCGCGCCGCGTAGCCGTGCGCCGCCTCGTGCACCGTGATCGCGAACAGCACCGGCAGGGCGTACGTGACGATGGTTTGAATCATGTGGGCAAAGTCCATGGCGCTATTGTCCTAGAGTCCGAGTGCGGACAGGGCGCCGCGGCCCTGGCGGATCAACACCGGCTCGCCGCTGCTCAGGTCGATCACCGTGGTGGGTTCGCGCGCGCAGGCGCCGGCATCAATCACGCCGGCGATCTGGTTTTTGAAGCGCTTGAGGATGTCCTGCGCGTCGTTGAGCGGCTCGGTCTCGCCCGGCGCGATCAGCGTCGTGGCCAGCAGGGGGCCGTGGTGCAGCTCCAGCAACGCCTGCAGCACCTTGTGCTCGGGCACGCGCAGGCCGATGGTGCGCCGTGCCGGGTGGCTCAGGCGGCGCGGCACTTCCTTCGTCGCTTCCAGGATGAAGGTGTAAGGCCCGGGGGTGGCCGACTTGACCATGCGGAACTGCTGGTTGTCGACCATCGCGTAATTGGCCAGCTCGCTCAGGTCGCGGCACAGCAGCGTCAGGTGGTGCTTGTCGTCGACGCCGCGGATGCGCCGCAGCTTGTCGGCGGCGGCCTTGTCGTCGAGGTGGCAGACCAGCGCGTAGCTGGAATCGGTGGGCACCGCCAGCACCTCGCCTTTCTCCAGCAGCGCAACGGCCTGCTTGAGCAGGCGGATTTGCGGATTTTCGGGGTGGACTTCAAAGAACTGGGCCATGGCGCTATTGTCGGTGAATGTCGGTCATTCGGCGCCGGCCGGCGTGGCGCCGGCGCCGCGAGGGCGGCTCGCCTCCTGCGACGAGAGCACGGCGTTGCCGACGCCGCTGGCAGCGATCACGGCAATGCCGAGCCAGGCCAGCGCATCGGGCACATGGTCGAACACCAGCCAGCCCAGCAGCGTGGCAAAGGCGATCTGCGCGTAGAGGTAGGGCGTGAGCACCGGCGCCGACGCGCGCTGGTAAGCACGGATCAGCAGCAGGTGGCCGAAGGTTCCGAGGAAGCCGATCAGCAGGAACACGCCCCAGTGCGCCAGCAGCGCGGTGTTGTCCCAGTAGAAATACACGACTGGGCACATCAGCAGCGCGCCCACCAGCCCGGTGTAGAACTGCGTCGTGTAGGGGTTTTCTTCGCCGCTGAGGCGGCTGGTCAGCACCTGGAACCAGCCATAGGCCGTCACCATCACGACCGGAAACAGCAGGGCCCAGCTGAACACCTGGCCGCCGGGGCGTACCACGAGCAGCACACCGCCCAGACCCGCGGCCATCAGCAGCCAGCGCCGCGGCGAGACATAGTTCTTCAGGATCCAGGCCGCCATCGCGGTGGCTACCAGCGGCGCGAGCATCACCATGGCGGTGAATTCGCCCACCGGCAGATACTGCAGGCCGACAAACGAACAGGTGCTGGTGATCAGCAGCAGCACGCCGCGCAACAGCTGAAAGCGCGGATTGGGCGTGCGCAGCAAGCCGGCTCGTTGCGCCGGAAAACGCATGACAAAGGTCACCACCGCCTGGAACACGTAGCGGCCCCAGAGCAACATCATCACGGGGGCCAGTTTGACTCCGAGCTTGGTCACGGTGTCGAGCACGGCAAAGCTGATCGTCGCCACCACAATGAGCAGGATGCCGGCCCCTTGCCGGGTGCGCCAGAACAGCATCTCGGATCAGCGACCCGTGGCGGCGCCGGCCACCGGGCTCGCGCTGCTGTGCCGGATCCGATCGGCCACCAGTTCCCACACCGGCGTTAACTGGCCCGGCAGCGGCGGCAGCGTACCGAGTTCGGTGTGGCTCTCGTCGGGGCTGTGGAAGTCGCTGCCACGCGATGCGGCCAAGCCGAATTCGCGCGCCGTGTCGGCGTAGCTCAGGTATTCGGCCGGCGTGTGGCTGCCGGTGACCACTTCCACGCCCTGGCCGCCATGGGCCTTGAATTCGCTGAACAGCGCGAACTCCTCGTTGGCGCTGAACTTGTAGCGCGCCGGGTGCGCGATGACGGCCACGCCGCCGGCGTCGCGAATCCAGGTCACGGCATTCTTGAGGCTGGCCCAGCGATGCTCGACATAGCCGGGCTTGCCTTCGGTCAGGTACTTGCGGAACACTTCATTGGTCTCGCGGCAGACGCCGGTCTCGACCATGAAGCGGGCGAAATGCGTGCGCGAGATCAGCGCCTTGTTGCCCGCATACTTGAGCGCGCCTTCGTAGGCGCCTTTGATGCCGACCTTGGCCAGGCTCTCCGACATTTCCATGGCGCGCTGGCCGCGTCCGTCGCGGGTTTGCAGCAGGCCGTCCTTGAGCGCCTGGTTCTCCGGATCGAAACCCAGGCCCACGATGTGCACCGTCTGGTGGATGAAGGTGACCGAAATCTCGACCCCGGTCAGGTACTGCAGCCCGATGGCCTGCGCCGCCGCGGCTGCGCGCTGTTGGCCACCGATTTCATCGTGGTCGGTCAGCGCCCACAACTCGACGCCATTGGCCTTGGCGCGCTCGGCCAGCGCCTCAGGCGTCAGCGTGCCGTCGGAGACCGTGGAGTGGCAGTGGAGATCGGCGTTGAGGGTGGGGGACACGGAGCCATTCTAAGCCGCTGCGCCGGGCCGCGACGCTGGGTCGTCATTGCGAGGAGCGTCAGCGACGCGGCAATCGATGCAGCCCGAAGTCATGGATCGCCACGGCCTGACGGCCTCGCGATGACGATCGGTGCCGGCTAGATTTCCGCCGCCTCCACGAGAAAGCGCACGCGGCGCACGCCGTTCCAGGCGTCGGCGTCGAGCCGGAACGCGAGCTTGACGCGTGTCGGCAGCGGATCGGTGTGGCCGAACCAGATGCCGTCCACCGGCTGGCCCTGGTGCTTGAGCTTGAGCGCGAGGTGCTTGCCGCCGACCAGGCGCTGCGACAGCACTTCGATTTCTTCGCTGAAGGTCGGCGCGGCAAAGCCCTGGCCCCAGACTTCCTTGTGCAAGGTGTCGACCAGATCGACGCGGCGGTACTCTGCCTTGAGCGGTCCGTCGGTGGCCAGGCGCCGTGTCAGCGTGTCGGCATCGAGCCACTCGCGCGCCACCGCGCTCAGGCCCTGCTCGAAGGTGGCCAGATTGTCGGCGGCGATGGTGCAGCCCGCCGCCATCGCGTGGCCGCCGAAGCGCAGCAGCACGCCGGGATGGCGCTTGGCCAGCAGGTCCAGCGCGTCGCGCAGATGAAAGCCGGCGATCGAGCGCCCCGAACCCTTGAGCTCGTGCTCGTGGCCGGGCGCCGCGCTGGCGGCGAAGACAAAGGTCGGGCGGTGCAGCTTGTCCTTGATGCGCGAGGCCACGATGCCGACCACGCCCTCATGAAAACCGGCGTCGAAAACGCAGATCGCGGGCGGCGGCGTCTGCTCGGCCGCGAACAGCGACTCGGCGATGACAAAGGCCTGCTCGCGCATCGTGCCCTCGATCTCGCGCCGGTCGCGGTTGATGCCGTCGAGCGTCTTCGCCAGCTCGTCGGCGCGCCCCGCGTCATCGGTGAGCAGGCATTCGATGCCCAGCGTCATGTCCGACAGGCGCCCGGCGGCGTTGATGCGCGGGCCCAGCGCAAAGCCGAAGTCGAACGTGGTGGCCGCAGCCGCCTCGCGCCCGGCCGCCTTGAACAGCGCGGCCAGCCCCGGCGGCATCGCCAGCGCGCGCACGCGCTTCAGGCCCTGTGCCACGAGGCGGCGGTTGTTGGCGTCTAGCTTGACCACATCGGCCACGGTGCCGAGCGCGACGAGTGGCAGCAACGTGTCGAGTTTGGGTTGGGCCTCGTTCTGGAATTTTCCGCGTTGGCGCAACTCCGCGCGCAGTGCGAGCAGCACGTAGAACATGACGCCGACACCGGCGATCGACTTGCTCTCGAACGGGCACAGCGGCTGGTTCGGATTCACGATCACGTCGGCGTCCGGCAGCAGCGTGCGGCCGTCGATGCTGGCCGGCAGGTGGTGGTCCGTCACCAGCACCTGCAGGCCCAGGGCGCGCGCTGTTGCCACGCCCTCGAAACTGGCGATGCCGTTGTCCACCGTGATCAGCACGTCGGCGCCGCTGTCCTTGACGCGCTGCGCGATCGGCGGCGTCAGGCCGTAGCCGTCCACCACGCGGTCGGGCACGATGTAGCTCACCTGTTTGGCCCCGAGCAGGCGCAGGCCGCGCAGGCCGACGGCGCAGGCGGTGGCACCGTCGCAGTCGTAGTCGGCGACGATGCACAGCTTCATGCCGGCCTCGATGGCCTCGGCCAGCAGGCCGGCTGCGGCGCTCGCACCGAGCAGCGTGTCGGGCGGCAGCAGGCGCGCCAGGCCCTCGTCGAGCTCGAGCGGGCTTTGCACGCCGCGCGCCGCGAACAGCTGGGCCAGCAGCGGGTGCACGCCGCCTTGTTCCAGCGCCCAGGCGCTGCGCGGCGGCACGTCACGCGCGATCAGCTTCATAGCGGCTCCAGAAAGGTGGCGGCGCGTGGCGCATTGAAGCGCTGGCGCAAGCGCTGCAACAACGGTTGTGCCGCGTTGTGAAAATCCTGTGCGTTGCGTTCGCCGCAGAGCGTGAGTCGCACGTCTTCGCCGCGCGCCAGCGCCGCTTGCAGCGCAGCGCATTCGGTGGCGTCGATCACCTGCCACGCCTGCGTCCAGGCGTCCCAGTTCTCATCGAGGGCGGCGTCGCGCAGCGCGGTGATCACGGTCGGGGCTTCGGCCGGGCTTGCCGGTGCCTGGCGCAGCGTGCCGCTGCCGCTGAGCCAGAAGGAGTTGACCGGCACCAGGCCGCGCGCCGCGCGCTCGTTGTTGAGCGGGTGGTGGTAGAGCAGCATCTGCATCTCGGCCTGCAGGCGCTGCACGGTGGTGGCGTTGCGGCCGCGCGGCAGCCAGCTCTGCACGTCGCGCCCGACCACGCGCTCGAGCGCCGCCGTCGCCAGTCCGTCGAACAGCTCGCTTTGCGCCAGCCAGCAGTGCGGCTGCCAGTAGTGCAGTTCGATGCCGTCCTCGGTGAAGTAGGGCTGCATGGCAGCCAGCAGCGTGCGCGAATCCGGCTCGGCAAAGCCGGCCAGTCTGAGGTCGCCCATGGCCGCATGCTTGGAGCCGACGTGCCAGTGGCAGGGTGTGATGAAGGCCCAGGCGCCGCCGCCCAAGCCGGACTGCAGCGCCTGCAGCGCGGCCCAGGGGATCATGCCATCGGTGAGCGCCAGGCCCAGCGCACGCGCGAGCGCGCGCTCGTGCGGCGGCGACAGGCTCGCGGCATCGCCCAGGTCAGGCGCCTCGGGCGTGAGGCGCGCGAGCAGCTTTTCGAGCTGCGGCAGCTTGAGCGCGGGCAGGGCCGTGGCACAGCCTTCGGAATTGCAAAACGCGTACGGAATCAGGAGGTGCATGGCGTGATTGTGCGGGATGCCACAATGGCAGCTGTTTCAACCCGGTCTGGCCATGCAAATCCCCTACGAACTCATTCTGGGCTGGCGCTACACGCGGGCCGGACGTGCGACCCGGCGCAACGGCTTCATCTCCTTCATCTCGGGCGTCTCGATGCTCGGCATCGCGCTGGGCGTGGCCGCGCTCATCATCGTGCTGTCCGTCATGAACGGCTTCCAAAAGGAAGTGCGCGACCGCATGCTCGGCGTGGTTTCGCACATCGAAATCTTCGCGCCCGACGGCGCGGCCCTGCCGGACCTGGGGCGCACGCTCAGCCAGGTGCGCACCCACCCGCAGGTGCTGGCCGCCGCTCCCTTCATCGCCACGCAGGCGCTGCTGGCGCGCGGCGAGGACATGAAGGGAACGATGGTGCGCGGCATCGACCCGGCCCTCGAACCCTCGGTCACCGATCTGGCCGCCGGGCTGCAGAACGCGGCCCTGACGCGCCTGGTGCCGGGAGAATTCGGTATCGTGCTCGGCGGCGAGCTGGCGCGCTCGCTCGGCGTGCGCGAGGGCGACAAGGTGACGCTGGTGGCGCCCAGCGGCCAGGTCACGCCGGCCGGCGTCGTTCCGCGCCTCAAGCAGATGACGGTCGTCGGCACCTTCGATTCCGGCCATTACGAATACGACTCGGCGCTGGTGCTGATGCACATGGATGACGCGGCGCGCATCTTCCGGCTCGAAGGTCCGACCGGCGTGCGCGTCAAGCTGCGCGACCTGCACCAGGCGCGCGAAGTCGGCGCCGAACTCGCGCGCAGCCTGAGCGGCGATCTCGTCGTGCGCGACTGGACGCGCCAGAACCGCACCTGGTTCGCCGCCGTGCAGGTCGAGAAGCGCATGATGTTCATCATCCTGACACTGATCGTGGCGGTGGCCGCATTCAACCTGGTCTCGACGCTGGTGATGACGGTCACCGACAAGCGCGCCGACATCGCCATCCTGCGCACGCTGGGCGCCAGCCCGCGCTCGATCATGGGCATCTTCGTCGTGCAGGGCGCGATGGTCGGCGTCATCGGCACCTTCGTCGGCCTTGCGCTGGGCCTGGGCGTGGCGTTCAACATCGACGTCATCGTGCCGGCGCTGGAGCAGCTGTTCCACGCCAGCTTCCTGCCCAAGGACATCTACCTGATCAGCCGCATGCCGAGCGAGCCGCAGCAGGCCGACATCGTCCCGATCGCGCTGATCTCGCTGGTGCTGGCCTTCCTCGCCACGCTGTATCCAAGCTGGCGCGCATCCCAAGTGAACCCGGCGGAGGCGCTGCGCTATGAGTGAGATGGCATCTGTTCCTGTTGACGCCGGCAGCGCGCCGGGCGGCGGCGAAGTCGTGCTGAGCGCGCGCGGCCTGACCAAGCGCTTCACCGAAGGCCGGCTCGACGTGACCGTGCTGCAGGGCGTTGATCTCGATGTGCATGCCGGCGAGACGTTGGCCATCGTCGGCGCCTCCGGTTCCGGCAAGAGCACCTTGCTGCACCTGATGGGCGGGCTCGACGCACCGACCAGCGGCTCGGTCTTGCTGCACGGCCAGGACCTGGCGCAGAGCAGCGCGGCCGAGCAGGGCCGATTGCGCAACCAGTACCTCGGCTTTGTCTACCAGTTCCATCACCTGCTGCCCGAGTTCAGCGCCCTGGACAACGTCGCCATGCCGCTGTGGATCCGGCGCATGACGCCGGCGCTCTCGGCGCAGACCGCCACGGCGATGCTCACGCGCGTCGGGTTGCAGGAGCGCTTGCTGCACCGCCCGGCCGAACTCTCGGGCGGCGAGCGCCAGCGCGTGGCCATCGCGCGCGCCCTGGTCACGCGCCCGGCCTGTGTGCTGGCTGACGAGCCCACCGGCAACCTGGACCGCAGCACGGCCAACGGCGTCTTCGAGCTGATGCTCGAACTCGCGCGCACCCAGGGCACGGCCTTCATCGTCGTGACCCACGACGAAAGCCTAGCCGCACGCTGCGACCGGCAACTGCATCTGGTGCAGGGGCGTTTGGCGGAGTAGGGCGCGGCACCCGGTTGTCGCCATTCGGCTGTCATCCCGGACTACCGGGTTGTCATCCCGGACTTGATCCGGGATCCATGCCTTCTGCCAGAGCCACACGCATCCTGGATTGCGGATCAAGTCCGCAATGACGAGAGTGGAGTCCGCAAAGCCCGATCCGCACGCGTCAACGCGAAGCCTTTGCCTTGTCTCCGCGCAACAGCGTCAAGGCGAGCAAGGCCGACGCCACCATCAGGAACAGGCTCACGGCGTTGAGCACGGGCGTGGCGCCTTCGCGCATGCGGCCGTACATCATGACAGTCAGCGGTGCGTCCGATCCCACCAGCATCAGCGTGGTGTTGAAGTTCTCGAACGACATCAAAAACGAGATCGCCGCCGCGCCGATCAGCGCCGGCTGCAGGTAGGGCAGGGTGATGGTGGTGAAGACCGCAGCGCGCGAGGCGCCCAGGTTGTAGGCGGCGTCTTCCAGGGTGCGGTCGAAACGCTTGAGGCGCGCCGTGATCGTGAGCGTGGCAATCGAGACGATGTAGGAGAACTGCCCGAGCACCACCAGCGGCAGACCGGGGCGCAGGAAGTCGAGTTCGAGTCCCCACAGGTCGTCGGCCAGATTGGCCACACGGCTGGCGAAGGCCAGGATCGAGATGCCCAGGATCACGCCCGGGATCACCAGCGGTGCGAGCATCAGCAGCGAGAGCGCCTGCTTGCCGCGAAACTGCGTGCGCTCGATCAGGAAGGCGTTGCTCGTGCCAACCAGCACCGACAGCAGCGTGACCCAGCCCGCCACGACGACGCTGGTCCACAGGCTGCCGAGCATGGCCGGGTCGGCAAACAGGCCGCGCCGTCCGCTGCTTGGCGCGCCCGAGAGAAACCAGTCGAGCGTGAAGCCGCGCCAGGGCGGCGCCGGATAGGGCGCGTCGTTGAACGCGAACACCGCCACCACCAGCAGCGGCAGGAACAAGAAGGCGAAGAAGGCCAGCGCGTAGAACACGGTGCCGGCGCGCAGCCAGAGCGGGCGGGGCAGGGAGGGGATCATGACTGTTGCATCACCTCGCCAAAACGCTGGCCGCTGAGCTTCAGGCCGAGCCAGACGATGAGTGTGCTCAAGCCCAGCAGCAGGAAACCGAAGGCCGCGCCCTGCTCCCAGTTGAAGCGCGTGATGAACTGGGTGTAGATCTGCTCGGTGAACCACTGCGAGTTCTTGCCGCCGAGCAGCGTGGGCGTCAGGTAGTTGCCCAGCGTCAGCATGAAGACCACGATGCAACCGGCCACGATGCCCGGCGCTGCGTGCGGAATCACGATTGTCCGCAGGATCGACCAGCCGTTGCCGCCGAGGTCGTAGGCGGCCTCGATCAGCGAATCGTCCAGGCTCTCCAGCGCGCTGATCAAGGGCACGACCATGAACAGCATCGAGGTGTAGACCAGGCCGACCAGAATCGTGGCGTCGTGGTAGAGCAGTTCAACCGGCGCCGGAGTCAGGCCCAGGCGCACCAGCAGGGCGGGCAGCACGCCGGATTCGCGCAGCAGAATCATCCAGCCCAGCGTGCGCACGGTTTCGCTGACCCAGAACGGGATCAGGCACAGCACGAACAGCAGCGAGCGCGTCCGCCCGCGCGCGATCTTGGCAATGGTCCAGGCGATCGGGAACGCCAGCAACAGCGTGGTGGCGGTGGCCAGGATGGATATGACCGCTGTGCGCACAAAGGTGTGCCAGTAGAGCGGCTCGTCGATGAAGGTGCGGAACTGCGCCAGGCTTGGCTCGTAGACGCGCGGCGCCACCCGTGCGCGCAGCGACAGGCTGCCAAGTTCCACATGCGGCAGCAGGATCAGTGCCGCGAGCCACAACAGCGCCGGCGCCAGCAGCAACATGAGCAGCATCCGTGCCGGGTCGCGCGTGCCGCTGGTGTCTTCAGCTCGCATGCTCGTTGCCGGCGGCAAAGCACACGGCCAGTTGCGGGTCGAAGCCGAAGCTCACGCTCTCGTCCACCACCAGGTCGGAGAGGTGGCCGGTTTGCGGCAGGGCGATGCGGAACTCGGTGCCCGAATGTTCTTCATGCAACAGCACGGCCGAGTTGGCGCCGTCGAACAGCAGGCTGTCGATGCGGGCCTGGTAGTGCGGCAGTCCGGCGTCGGTAAAAGGCGCAGCGCTGCGCGACAGGCTGGCCACTTCGGGGCGCACAAAGGCCTGCACGGCATCGCCGACGCGCACCGTGCCCATGGCGCGTGCCGAGATCACCAGCCCCTTCTCACTGGCCAGCGTCACCCGATCGCCATTGATCTGCGTGGCGCGGCCCTGGACGGCGTTGTTGGCGCCGACAAAGCCGGCGACGAACGGCGTCTGCGGCGCGTAGTAGAGATCCTGCGGCGTGCCGATCTGCTCGAAGCGGCCCTGGTTCATCACCGCCACACGGTCCGACAGCACCAGCGCCTCGGACTGGTCGTGCGTGATGTAGACAAAGGTCGTCCCGAAGGCGGCCTGCAACTGCTTGAGCTCGATCTTCATGTGATCGCGCAGCTTGAGGTCGAGCGCGCCCAGCGGCTCGTCGAGCAGCAGCAGCGTGGGCTCGAGCACCAGGCTGCGCGCGATGGCGACGCGCTGCTTTTGCCCGCCCGACAACTGGTCGACGCGCTTGTCCTGCGCACTGGGCAGGCTGACGCGTTCCAGCATGTCGCCGACGCGGCGTTTGATCTCGTCCCTGGCGACGCCACGGCGCGAGAGCCCGTAGCCCACGTTCTCGCCGACCGACATCATCGGAAACAGGGCCAGGTGCTGGAACACCATGTTGACCGGGCGCTTGTTCGGCGGCACGCCCTGCATAGTCTTTCCCCCGATGCGAACCTCGCCCGTGTCGGGGCTCAGAAAGCCCGCGATGATGCGCAGCAGCGTCGTCTTGCCGCAGCCCGATGGCCCGAGGATGGAGAAGAAACTGCCGCGCTCGACGCTGAACGACAGATCGTCCACCGCGCGGAAATCGCCGAAGCGCTTGCTCAGGCCCTCGGCTTGCAGGTCAGGCGGCGCTGCGCTTGTCGCAGTGCCAGACGTGGCGGTCATCTGTTGATGGTTCCGAAATTCAAGACACGCTGAGACCTGACGGATGTGAGCTTGTCATTGCGGGCTTGACCCGCAATCCATGGATGCCGGATCAAATCCGGCATGACGACCTCATGCCCTGTGCGTGTCGTGCGTTAGGGAAGCCTCATCAGTTCGCCGCTTTGACGCGGTCCAGCACGCGGCCTTCGATGTCCTCGATGCCGGCGGGAACGGCCGGGTACCACTTCACATTTTTCAACGCGGCTTCCGGGAAGCTGGCGGCGAACTGCGCTTTGAGCTTGACATCGGCCAACTGGTCCGCGCCCTTGGAGGCGGTGAAGTTGCCGGCCGAGGCGCCGACCTTGGCGGCGATTTCGGGGCGCATATTGAAGTTGATCCAGGCGTAGGCGGCGGCATCATTCCTGCCCTTGGCCGGAATGGCGAAGGTGTCAATCCAGCCCAGTGCGCCGGACTTCGGTGCTAGGAACTGGATCTCGGCCTTCTCGCCATTGAGCTTCCAGCCGCCGGTGTCCCACATCATGGCGCCGACGATCTCGCCGGTGCGCATGCCGTTGAGCAACTGGTCTTTGTTGTCCCAGAAGAACTTGAGGTTGCCCTTGCAGGCGATCAGCGTCTTGCCGACTTCGTCCATCAGCGCCGTATAGGCCTTGGCGTCGTTGTAGAGCGCGAACGGGTCCTTGCCGGCGGCGAAGGCAAAGGCCAGCAGCGTCGGGCGCTTCAGGCGCACGGCGGTCTTGCCCTTGACGTCGGCGCGGCACAGGTCCGGGTAATCGCCCATCTTGGTGAGCTTGGTGTTGACCACCAGGCCGTCGGTGCCCCAGATGTGCGGCAGGCCGTAGACCTTGCCGGCCAGCGTGGTGTTCTTCTTGGTGGCGTCGAGCATAGAGGGGATGAACAGCTCGGCCTTGAGCTTGCTCAGGTCCATCGGCTTGTAGATGCCGAACTCCTGCTGCGGCCCGGTGATGCGGTCCTGCGAGGGCTGCGCCAGATCGAAACCGGCGCCGCCCGTGGCGCGCAGCTTGGAGATCATCTCCTCGTTGTTGGAGAGCGTGAGCTCGACCTTGTAGCCGCTTTCCTTCTCGAACTGGGCGACGACGTCGGCCGGCGCGTAGTCGGCCCAGGTCAGCAGGCGAAACGTCTTCTCCTGTGCCAGCGCGGCGCCGGTCAGAGCGAGCGCGAGAACGCCAGCAGCAACAAGGGTGGTGTGTGTCTTCATGCGTTGTTCCTTGAATGAGTGGGACAGCATTGAACCGGGACATCAGCAGTCCGGTCGGTAGCCGGGTTCGCCAAGATTAATACAGGCGAATGACATTCTGATGTCAGCGGTCCGGGCAAGCTATGGTATTTTCCCTGTATGCCCAACTGGATCGACAGCCACTGCCACCTCGACGCCGCTGAGTTTGCCGCCGACGTCCCGGCGGTGCGGCAACGGGCTGCGAGTCTGAAGGTCGTGCATTGCGTGCTGCCCGCCATAGAAGTCGGCAACTTCGATGCCGTGCGAACGCTGGCGCACGCCGGTGGCGACAGCTACGCGCTGGGCATTCATCCGCTCTATGTGGCGCAGGCCGGCGAGGCGGATCTGGCCACGCTTGACGCGCAGCTGCTGCGCCATCGCGACGACCCGCGCCTAGTGGCGGTGGGCGAGATCGGGCTTGATTATTTTGTGCCGGCGCTGTGCGAGCCGCCGCTGCGCGCGCGCCAGGAATTCTTTTATTCCGAGCAGTTGAAGCTCGCGCGCAAACACGGACTGCCGGTGCTGCTGCATGTGCGGCGCTCGGTCGATCAGGTGCTCAAGGGCCTGCGCGACACGGCGCAGGGCCGGGCGTGGAGCGGCATCGCCCATGCCTTCAATGGCAGCGCGCAGCAGGCGCAGGCCTTTCTGGCGCTGGGCTTGAAGCTCGGCTTCGGCGGCGCATTGACCTTTGATCGCGCGCTGCAACTGCGCCGTCTCGCGGCCGGTTTGCCGCTGGACGCTATCGTGCTGGAGACCGATTCGCCCGACATGCCGCCGCACTGGCTGTACCGCACAGCGGAGCAGCGCGCCAGCGGTGGCGCTCAGGCGCGCAATGAGCCCGGTGAATTGCCGCGCATCGGCGCCGAACTCGCGGCGCTGCGCGGGATGACGGCCGAGGCGCTGGCCGACGCGATGCTCCACAACACGCTGGCAGCGCTGCCGCGCCTGCGCGCGCTGCTGCCGACGCTCGACGCATGACCCAGCAGGCCCAGCCCCCAGCCGGCGCGCCGCAACGCCTGTTCGGCCTGGCGCCGATCGTGGATGCGCGCACGCGCTTGCTGGTGCTCGGCAGTTTCCCCGGCGCCGCCTCACTGGCGCGTCAGCAGTACTACGCCCATCCGCAAAATCATTTCTGGAAGATCCTGCAGGCGCTCTGGCCCGAGCAGCCGCTGCCGGAAGCCGCGCGCGACTATGTCGGCCGTTGCCGCTGGCTGCTCGCGCGCGGCATCGGCTTGTGGGACGTCTACGCGTCCTGCGAGCGCACGGGCAGTCTGGACAGCGCCATCCGCGCTGCGCAGCTCAACGACTTCGCCGCGCTGCTGCGCCGCTGCCCGCAAGTGCGCGTCATCGCGCACAACGGCGGCGAGAGTTTTCGCCAGTCGCATGGCACGATCGCGTTCGGTCTGCCGGTCTGCAAGCTGCCGTCCACCAGCCCGGCCAACGCGAGCTGGAGCTTCGAGCGCAAACTCGCCGCCTGGCGCGAGGTGGTCGCCAGTGCCGGTCTGCTGTGATCAGGCACCACTGGCGATTGGGGATAATGTCCGCATCTTGAAAAAACGCACACCCACACTGCCTGAAGTCAATTTCTCCGACGATGGCCCGTTGCGGCATCTGCACCTTGGCACCGAATGGATTCAGGGCAGCATGATGATGGACGACCCGACCGCGCTCTACCACGAGTACATCCAGCGCATGATGGCCTGGCTGCTGTTCGTCGAGCCCGACAGCGTGCCCCAGCGCCATGCCATGCAGCTCGGGCTGGGCGCGGCCTCGCTGACCAAGTTCAGCCACAAGGTGCTGCGCATGAAGACCACCGCCATCGAGCTCAACCCGCAGGTGCTGGTGGCGTGCCGCGGCTGGTTCAAGCTGCCGGCGGAAAACAGCCGCCTGCAGATCGTGCTGGCCGACGCCGCGCAGGAGATTCAGGACGCCAAATGGTGGAGTACGGTCGATGCGCTGCAGGTCGACCTGTACGACCACGAGGCGGCCACACCGGTGCTCGACAGCCTGCCGTTCTATTCGCACTGCCGGCGATTGCTCACAGCAGACGGCTCCATGACGGTCAACCTGTTCGGCCGTGCTTCCAGTTTTGCGCGCACCGTCGAGAAGATCTCGGCCGCCTTCGGCGCCGACGCGGTCTGGGCCTTCAAGCCGACGCGCGAAGGCAATACCGTGGTGCTGGCCCAGCGCACGCCGCTGCGGCCCCGGCGCGATGTGCTGACGCCGCGCGCCGGCGATATCCAGATGCGCTGGGGTTTGCCCGCGACCAAGTGGGTGCGCGTTTTCAGGCCCTTGCAAGCATGAAAAGCGACGATCGCCCCAAAGCAGCGCCAGGCAGCTTCAGCGGGCCGCTGGACTGGCGCCACCTGGTGCAGTGGCTGCAGGCCGATGGCGTCATCAGTGCCGAGGAAGCGCAGCGCATCACGGCGCGCTGCGCGCAGGCCGAGAGCGCGCAGCATCCGCTGCTGCGCCTGGCCAGCGTCTCGGTGCGCCGCGCCAGCGACGGCAAGGCGCTCGACCTCGAGTTGCTGACGCAGTGGCTGGCCGCTCGCGCCGGCCTGGATTATTTGCGCATCGATCCGCTCAAGGTCGACGTCAGCAAGGTGGCCGATACGCTCAGCGCCGCCTACGCCGAGCGGCACAAGATCCTGCCGGTGCAGGTCAGCGCCAGCGAAGTCGTGATCGCGACCGCCGAGCCCTTCGTCACCGACTGGGTCGCCGAGCTGGAACGCCAGGCGCGGCGCAGCGTGCGCCGCGTGGTCGCCAGCCCGCTCGAGATCCAGCGCTACACGGCCGAGTTCTTTGCCCTGGCCAAATCCGTCAAGGCCGCCAGCCGCTCCGGCGGCAGCGCGGGCGGCTCGAGCTTCGAGCAGCTGGTGGAGCTGGGCAAGAGCAGCAAGCAGATCGATGCCAACGACCAGAGCGTGGTGCAGGTGGTGGACTGGCTCTGGCAGTATGCGTTCGACCAGCGCGCCAGCGACATCCATCTGGAGCCGCGGCGCGAGCAGGGCGTGATCCGCTTTCGCATCGACGGCGTGCTGCACCCGGTCTACCAGATGCCGATGGGCGTGCTCACCGCCATGATTGCGCGCATCAAGCTGCTCGGTCGCATGGATGTGGTGGAAAAGCGCCGTCCGCAGGACGGCCGCATCAAGACGCGCAACCCGGGCGGCGACGAGGTCGAGATGCGCCTGTCGACGCTGCCGACCGCCTTTGGCGAGAAGATGGTGATGCGCATCTTCGATCCCGACACCACGGTCAAGGACCTCGATGCGCTGGGCTTTTCCGAGCACGACGCGCAGCGCTGGGAGGAACTCGTCAAGCGCCCGAACGGCATCATCCTCGTCACCGGTCCGACCGGGTCCGGCAAGACCACGACGCTGTACGCCACGCTCAAGCGCCTGGCGACCGAGGAGGTCAATGTCAGCACGGTGGAAGACCCGATCGAGATGATCGAGCCGTCCTTCAACCAGACGCAGGTGCAGGCCCATCTCGATTTCGGCTTCCCGGAAGGCGTGCGCGCGCTGATGCGGCAGGACCCGGACATCATCATGGTGGGCGAAATCCGCGACCAGCAAACGGCCGAGATGGCGGTGCAGGCGGCGCTGACCGGGCACCTCGTTTTCTCCACGCTGCACACCAACGACGCGCCGTCAGCCGTGACGCGCCTGCTTGAGCTCGGCGTGCCGGCCTACCTGATCAATGCCACGCTGCTCGGCGTGCTGGCGCAGCGCCTGGTGCGCACGCTGTGCCCGCAGTGCAAGGTGGCGGACACGGTCAGCACGCGCGAGGCGCTGACCGAGCGGGTCAAGCCGTGGACCATCAGCGGCGGCTACAAGCCGTTCAAGCCGGTCGGCTGCGTCGACTGCCGCATGACCGGCTTTCGCGGGCGCTCGGGCCTGTACGAATTGCTGGTGGCGAGCGACGCGTTCAAGGAGCAGGTCAGCCGCGAACCCAATACCGATGCGCTCAGGCGCCAGGCCGTCCGCGACGGCATGCGCCCGCTGCGCCTGGCCGGCGCGCTGCGCATCGCGCAGGGGCTGACGGTGCTGGAAGAAGTGCTGTCGGCGACACCGCCCCTGAGTTGAGGGCGGTCGCATGCACGCGGCAGGTGAAATCCGGATTGCCAGCGCACGACGGACCCATGCAAAATCGGACATCGGGGTTTTCTAGGAGCGCGTGAATGAACATCAAGAGTCAAAAGGACTTTTTCTCCGGCCTGGTCTTCATGGCCGTGGGTGTTGCCTTCGCCTGGGGTGCGACCACCTACACGGTGGGCAGCGGGGCGCGCATGGGGCCGGGCTACTTTCCGCTGATGCTCGGTGTGCTGCTGGCCTTGCTGGGGGCCGTCATCACCTTCAAGGCCATGGTCGTCGAGACCGAGGACGGCGAGAAGATCGGCAAGTGGATCTGGCGGCCGGTCGGCTACATCGTGGCCGCCAACATCGCCTTCGGCATGCTGCTCGGGGGCCTGCCCAGCCTTGGCGTGCCGGCGATGGGCATGGTGATCGCCATCTATGCGCTGGCCCTGATCGCGGCCAAGGCCGGAACCGAATTCAAGTTCAAGGAAGTGCTGATCCTGGCGACGATCCTGGTGGCGGGCAGCTATGTGACCTTCATCATGCTGCTCAAGCTGCAGATCCAGGTCTGGCCCGCCTTCATCACCGGTTGAAGAAAGAGACAAGCCCATGGACCTCATCGCCAATCTTTCGCTCGGATTCGGTGTCGCTTTCACGCCGATTAACCTGCTCTATGCGCTGATCGGCTGCCTGCTAGGCACCCTGATCGGCGTGCTGCCCGGCATCGGCCCGGTGGCCACCATCGCCATGCTGCTGCCAGCCACCTACGCGCTGCCGCCCGTCTCGGCGCTGATCATGCTCGCCGGCATCTACTACGGCGCGCAGTACGGCGGCTCCACCACGGCCATCCTGGTCAACCTGCCTGGCGAATCCTCGTCTATCGTGACCTGCATCGACGGCTACCAGATGGCGCGTCAGGGTCGGGCCGGACCGGCGCTGGCCGCGGCCGGCCTGGGCTCGTTCTTTGCCGGCTGCGTCGGCACGCTGATCCTGGCAGCGTTCGCGCCGCCGCTGACCGAGCTGGCTTTCCAGTTCGGCCCGGCCGAGTACTTCTCGCTCATGATCCTGGGCCTGATCGGCGCGGTCGTGCTGGCCTCGGGCTCGCTGCTCAAGGCGATCGCGATGATCATCCTCGGGCTGCTGATGGGGCTGGTCGGAACCGACGTCAATTCGGGCGTTGCACGCTACAGCTTCAACATTCCCGAACTGACCGACGGCATCGGCTTTGTGGCCGTGGCGATGGGGGTTTTCGGCTACGGTGAAATCATCTCGAACCTGGCGCTGCCGGAAGAGCACCGCGAAGTCTTCACGGCCAAGGTGCAGGGCCTGTGGCCGACCAAGCAGGACTTCAAGGACATGACGCCGGCCATGCTGCGCGGCACCTTCCTCGGGTCCGCGCTGGGCATCCTGCCGGGCGGGGGCGCTTTGCTGGCGTCGTTTGCCGCCTATGCGCTGGAGAAGAAGATCAAGGGCAAGCCCGGCGAGGTGCCGTTCGGCAAGGGCAACATCCGCGGCGTGGCCGGACCCGAGTCGGCCAACAATGCGGGCGCGCAGACCTCCTTCATCCCGCTGCTGACGCTGGGCATTCCGCCCAACGCCGTGATGGCGCTGATGGTCGGCGCGATGACCATCCACAACGTCCAGCCGGGGCCGCAGGTGATGAGCAGCAACCCGGAGCTGTTCTGGGGCCTGATCGCATCGATGTGGATCGGCAACGCGATGCTGATCGTGCTCAACCTGCCGCTGATCGGCATCTGGATCAAGCTGCTGACCGTGCCCTACCGCTGGCTGTTTCCGGCCATCGTGCTGTTCTGCGCCATCGGTGTCTACACCACGAACAACAGCACCTTCGACATCTGGCTGGTGGCGGGCTTTGGCTTCATCGGCTACGCCTTCAACAAGCTCGGCATGGAACCCTCACCGATGATGCTGGGCTTCATCCTCGGGCCGATGATGGAGGAGAACCTGCGCCGCGCGCTGCTGCTCTCGCGCGGCGACTGGAGCGTGTTCGTCACGCGCGGCCTCTCGGCCGGTCTGCTGCTGGCCGCCGGCGCCATGCTGGTGATCGTGCTGCTGCCGTCGATCCGCGCCAAGCGTGAAGAGGCCTTCGTCGAGGATTGACCCGGCATCGCGCGACATGGGCTTTGCTTCGCGACTGGTCCAGGAAAGACCGGAAAACCGATGCAGATGAAGATTTCGAAGGTGTGGCGAGTTGCTGCATCAGACATCAACCAGCCGCTCGTTGAAATCAGGTGATGGACTACTGAGTGCCCTTATGCATAGCGTCCAGTTATGAATAGCATTTTGTGACTTTTGACTGGAAGCCTTGTGGACATTGGCTCTACAGCCGGTGTGTGACTGATTGGTAGACATAATTTGCGTG